>OLRG01003185.1_pt1 | contig 10718 bp, 9 predicted proteins | sample 1672331 | NCBI WGS metagenome assembly OLRG01 (sample SAMEA3136672, study PRJEB25190) | human gut metagenome
ATGCCGACAGCGAGGCGAAGCAGGGCCTCGACGCTCTGGAAAAGATCATCGGCATCGATGATGACGAGGAAGAGGAAGATCCCGAGCCGGAGTGCCCGTATGACATCTCCGATGCGCCCGAGGATGAAGAATAAGGAGGAGGCAGACGATGAGCAATAAAACCTTCAGCGCGATCAAAATCGGCATTGCTTCTCCGGAAATGATCCGCGACTGGTCTTACGGCGAGGTCAAAAAGCCGGAGACCATCAACTACCGCACCCTGAAGCCCGAGCGCGACGGCCTGTTCTGCGAGCGCATCTTCGGGCCGACGAAGGACTGGGAGTGCCACTGCGGCAAGTATAAGAAGATCCGCTTCAAGGGCAAGATCTGCGACCGCTGCGGCGTCGAGGTCACCCGGAGCAAGGTGCGCCGCGAGCGCATGGGCCACATCGAGCTGGCCGCGCCGTGCAGCCACATCTGGTATTTCAAGGGCATCCCCTCCCGCATGGGCCTGCTGCTGGACATCAGCCCGCGCATTCTGGAGAAGGTCCTGTATTTTGCCAACTATATCGTCACGGATCCCGGCGACACGCCCCTGAGCAAGTGCCAGATTCTGACGGAAAAAGAATACCGCGACATGCGCGAAAAGTATGAGAACGATTTCGAGGCCGGTATGGGCGCCGAGTCCGTGCAGAAGCTGCTGGCCGAGATCGATCTCGAGGCCCTGTGCAGCCAGCTCCGCAGCGAGCTCGTCAACGCCAGCGGCCAGAAGAAGCTGCGCATCATCAAGCGGCTCGAGGTCGCCGAGGCCTTCCGCGCTTCCGGCAACAAGCCCGAGTGGATGATTGTACGCATTGTACCGGTTATTCCACCCGAACTTCGTCCGTTGGTCCCATTGGATGGCGGCCGTTTCGCAACTTCTGACTTGAATGACCTTTACCGTCGTGTCATCATCCGTAACAACCGTCTGAAGAGATTGATTGAAATCAAAGCTCCTGAAGTGATTTTGCGTAATGAAAAACGTATGTTGCAGGAAGCTGTCGACTCTCTGTTTGATAACTCCCGTAAATCGAGTGCAGTGAAGACCGACGCTAACCGTCCGTTGAAGTCACTTTCCGACAGTTTGAAGGGTAAGCAAGGACGTTTCCGTCAGAACTTGTTGGGTAAGCGTGTCGACTATTCCGCACGTTCTGTAATCGTTGTAGGTCCGGAGCTGAAGATGGGCGAATGCGGTATCCCTAAACTGATGGCAGCCGAGCTTTACAAGCCGTTCATCATTCGTAAGCTCATTGAGCGTGGTATCGTGAAGACGGTAAAGAGCGCCAAGAAGATTGTAGACCGCAAGGAACCCGTTATCTGGGACATTTTGGAACACGTGATGAAGGGGCATCCGGTGCTGTTGAACCGTGCCCCGACACTTCACCGTCTGGGTATCCAGGCATTCCAGCCTAAAATGATTGAAGGTAAGGCAATCCAGCTGCACCCGTTGGCATGTACGGCGTTCAATGCCGACTTCGACGGTGACCAGATGGCCGTGCACTTGCCGTTGAGCAACGAAGCGATTCTGGAAGCACAGATGCTAATGCTCCAGTCACACAATATATTGAACCCTGCCAACGGTGCTCCTATCACTGTGCCTGCTCAGGATATGGTACTTGGTCTGTACTATATTACGAAGCTGCGTAAGGGTGCCAAGGGTGAAGGCCTGACATTCTACGGTCCTGAGGAAGCGCTGATTGCCTACAATGAAGGTAAGTGCGACATCCATGCTCCGGTAAGCGTAATAGTGAAAGACGTTGACGAGAATGGTAACATTGTGGACAAGATGATGCACGATACCTCCGTGGGCCGTGTCATTGTCAACGAAATTGTTCCGGCAGAAGCAGGATATATCAATACGATTATCTCCAAGAAGTCACTCCGAGACATCATCAGTCACGTAATCAAGGTGTGTGGTGTTGCCAAGGCAGCCGACTTCCTCGACGGAATCAAGAACCTCGGTTATTACATGGCCTTCAAGGGTGGTTTGTCGTTCAACTTGGGCGATATCATTATCCCGGAAGAGAAGGAAGCATTAGTACAGAAAGGTTATGATGAAGTAGAGCAGGTAATCAATAACTATAACATGGGTTTCATCACGAACAACGAGCGTTACAACCAGGTAATCGATATCTGGACGCACGTGAACTCTGAGTTGTCCAACATCCTGATGAAAACCATTTCAAGCGACGACCAGGGTTTCAACTCTGTATACATGATGCTGGATTCCGGTGCCCGTGGTTCTAAGGAACAGATTCGTCAGCTCTCCGGTATGCGTGGTTTGATGGCGAAGCCCCAGAAAGCAGGTGCCGAAGGCGGTCAGATTATCGAAAACCCGATTCTTTCTAACTTTAAGGAAGGTCTGTCCGTGTTGGAGTACTTTATCTCTACCCACGGTGCCCGTAAGGGTCTTGCCGATACCGCTTTGAAGACGGCCGATGCCGGATACCTGACCCGTCGTCTGGTTGACGTATCGCATGATGTGATTATTAATGAAGAAGACTGCGGCACGCTCCGCGGATTGGTTTGTACGGCACTGAAGAACAATGATGAAACCATTGCCACTCTGTATGAACGTATCCTGGGTCGTGTATCCGTACATGATATTGTTCATCCTACAACTGGCGAACTGATTGTGGCCGGCGGTGAGGAAATTACCGAGGACATTGCACAACGCATTGAAGACTCTCCAATCGAGAGCGTTGAAATCCGTTCTGTATTGACCTGCGAATCCAAGAAAGGTGTTTGTGCCAAGTGTTACGGACGTAACCTGGCTTCCAGCCGTATGGTTCAGAAGGGCGAGGCAGTCGGCGTAATCGCTGCACAGTCTATCGGTGAGCCGGGTACACAGTTGACACTGCGTACATTCCATGCCGGTGGTACGGCAGCCAATATTGCTGCCAACGCAAGCATCGTGGCCAAGAATCCTGCCCGTCTGGAATTCGAAGAACTCCGTACGGTAGACGTTATCGACGAAGCAGGCGAACCGGCAAAGGTAGTGGTAGGCCGTTTGGCCGAAGTGCGTTTTGTGGATGTCAACACGGGTATTGTGCTTTCCACTCATAATGTACCCTACGGTTCTACGCTCTATGCAGCCGATGGTGAAATGGTAGAGAAAGGCAAGATGATTGCCCGTTGGGACCCGTTCAACGCGGTTATCATTACCGAAGCTACCGGTAAGATTGAATTTGAAGGCGTTATTGAAAACGTGACTTATAAGGTAGAGTCTGATGAATCTACCGGTTTGCGCGAAATCATCATCATTGAGTCTAAGGATAAGACGAAGGTGCCTACCGCACACATCATGACAGAAGACGGCGAACTGATCCGTACATACAACTTGCCAGTAGGTGGCCACGTAGTGGTTGAAGACGGTCAGAAGGTAAAGGCCGGTGAAGTTATCGTGAAGATTCCGCGTGCCGTAGGTAAAGCGGGTGATATCACGGGTGGTCTTCCCCGTGTCACTGAGTTGTTCGAGGCACGTAACCCGTCTAATCCTGCTGTGGTTTCAGAAATCGACGGTGAGGTTACCATGGGTAAGGTGAAACGCGGTAATCGCGAAATCATCGTTACTTCCAAGACCGGTGAAGTGAAGAAGTACCTCGTACCGTTGTCCAAGCAGATTCTGGTTCAGGAGAACGACTATGTACGCGCCGGTACTCCGTTGTCTGACGGTGCTATCACACCTGCGGACATCCTGGCTATCAAAGGTCCTACGGCCGTGCAGGAATATATTGTGAACGAGGTTCAGGACGTTTACCGTCTGCAGGGTGTGAAGATTAATGATAAGCACTTTGAAATCATCGTTCGTCAGATGATGCGCAAGGTGGAAATCGACGAGCCAGGTGATACCCGCTTCTTGGAACAGCAAGTTGTTGACAAGATGGAATTCATGGAAGAGAACGACCGTATCTGGGGAAAGAAGGTGGTAGTGGATGCTGGAGATTCCCAGAGTCTGCAGGCTGGCCAGATTGTGACGGCTCGCAAGCTGCGTGACGAGAACTCCATGTTGAAACGCCGCGACTTGAAACCCGTGGAAGTGCGCGACGCTGTACCTGCGACTTCTACTCAGATTCTTCAAGGTATCACCCGTGCTGCATTGCAGACTTCAAGCTTCATGTCGGCTGCTTCCTTCCAGGAAACGACGAAGGTACTGAACGAGGCTGCCATCAACGGAAAGGTGGACCGTCTGGAAGGTATGAAGGAGAACGTAATTTGCGGTCACCTGATTCCTGCCGGTACCGGACAACGCGAGTTCGAGAAGATTATCGTTGGCTCCAAAGAAGAGTACGACCGTATGCTTGCCAACAAGAAGACGGTACTTGATTATGCTGTAGACGAGAAAGTAGAGGGATAGCCTTACAACGTCAATATAATTCTATTAAATAGAGAGGGAATATCCTATAAGAAGGAGTATTCCCTCTCTGTTTTGTCTTTGCCTCTTCCTTCTGTACTGCAATGCTTCTGTATGTTTGTTACAGTGCTACTGCAAAACGGTTGCAGTGGCTTGCTCCTTTTTCAGAACGGATTATTATGTGTCTTTTTGAGCTTAAATGTATATCATCCGAAAAAAAAGAGTACTTTTGGTCTATCTTTTAAGAACATTTTAAAAACAATTGTGCAACATGGAAAATCAAGAAAACAACAACGGTCAACTCCAGATAGAATTGAAGGAAGAAGTGGCGCAAGGTACATATGCCAATTTGGCTATTATAACTCATTCCAGTTCGGAATTTATTCTCGACTTTATCCGCGTGATGCCTGGAATGCCAAAGGCTGGCGTGCAATCGCGCATAGTTTTGGCACCCGAACATGCCAAGCGTTTGCTGCGTGCACTCGAAGAGAATATTGGGAAATATGAACGCGCTTTCGGACTGATTCGCATGCCGGACGAACAAACATTTCCGCCTCTTCCCAATATCAAGGGTGAAGCGTAAAATCAAAAAAAAAGTTGCAGTGCATTGATTATTCAAAACTTATTAGTATCTTTGCAGCCCAAAAGTGTATAGTTTTGAATTAATATAAACAATAATATATAACTAAAAACAATTAAAATGCCTACAATTCAGCAATTAGTAAGAAAAGGACGCGAAGTGCTGGTGGAGAAAAGTAAATCTCCAGCCTTGGATTCATGTCCTCAAAGACGTGGCGTTTGCGTGAGAGTGTATACAACCACTCCGAAGAAGCCGAATTCAGCTATGCGTAAAGTAGCTCGTGTACGTTTGACCAATGGTAAAGAGGTGAACTCTTATATTCCGGGAGAAGGTCACAACTTGCAGGAACACTCTATCGTGTTGGTACGTGGTGGTCGTGTAAAAGACCTTCCGGGTGTGCGTTATCACATCGTACGTGGTACTTTGGATACTGCAGGTGTTGCAGGTCGTACACAAAGACGTTCCAAATACGGCGCAAAACGTCCGAAACCGGGTCAAGCAGCTCCTGCTAAGAAGAAATAATCTGGTGGCCTGATTCCCAAAATAGGAAAATTTAAAGTAATAACTTACGTTTTAGTTTGTTGGAAATGCTAAAGGTTGAGTAAATTCTCCGGAGGGAGAGTTGAAGAAGACAGAAGTAAACAACCAAGAACGAAAAACATTATTCTTTCAGACAAATGAGAAAAGCAAAACCAAAAAAACGCGTTATCCTTCCGGATCCCGTGTTCAATGATGTAAAAGTTTCCAAGTTCGTGAATCACTTGATGTACGATGGAAAGAAGAACACTTCTTATGAAATCTTCTATGCTGCGTTGGAAACAGTGAAGAACAAAATGCAGAACGAAGAGAAATCCGCTCTTGAAATCTGGAAAAAAGCTCTGGATAATGTGACTCCTCAAGTGGAAGTTAAGTCTCGCCGTGTGGGTGGTGCTACTTTCCAGGTTCCTACAGAAATCCGTGCTGACCGTAAGGAATCAATTTCCATGAAGAACTTGATTATCTTTGCACGTAAGCGTGGCGGTAAATCAATGGCTGATAAGCTGGCTGCCGAAATCATGGATGCTTTCAATGAACAGGGCGGTGCTTACAAACGTAAAGAAGATATGCATAGAATGGCAGAAGCTAACCGTGCATTTGCTCATTTCAGATTCTAATACTATAAGAGACTAACCAATTAGAAGATTAAAAAACTTAAAGTAAGGGAATTAGAAAATGGCAAAGCATGATTTACATTTGACACGTAATATCGGTATCATGGCCCACATCGATGCCGGAAAGACAACGACTTCTGAACGTATTTTGTTTTACACGGGTTTGACCCACAAAATCGGTGAGGTACACGATGGTGCCGCTACAATGGACTGGATGGAGCAAGAACAAGAACGTGGTATCACTATCACTTCTGCTGCTACTACCACTCGTTGGAAATATGCCGGTGATACTTATAAAATTAACTTGATTGACACTCCGGGGCACGTTGACTTTACCGCTGAGGTAGAACGCTCTTTGCGTATTCTTGATGGTGCCGTTGCTGCTTATTGTGCAGTAGGTGGTGTTGAACCGCAATCTGAGACAGTTTGGCGCCAGGCTGATAAATATAACGTACCGCGTATCGCTTACGTTAATAAGATGGACCGTTCGGGTGCTGACTTCTTTGAGGTAGTCCGCCAGATGAAGGACGTTTTGGGTGCTAATCCGTGTCCTATCGTCGTTCCTATCGGTGCTGAGGAATCTTTCAAAGGTCTGGTAGACCTTATCAAAATGAAAGCTATCTATTGGCATGATGAAACAATGGGTGCTGACTATACAGTAGAAGAAATTCCTGCAAATCTGGTAGACGAAGCTAACGAATGGAGAGATAAGATGCTCGAAAAAGTGGCTGAGTTTGACGATGCTTTGATGGAGAAATATTTCGATGATCCTTCTACCATTACAGAAGAAGAGGTTTTGAGAGCTCTCCGTAACGCAACAGTGCAAATGGCTGTCGTTCCGATGCTTTGCGGTTCTTCATTCAAGAACAAAGGTGTACAGACATTGCTCGATTACGTGTGTGCATTCTTGCCTTCTCCGCTGGATACAGAGAACGTTATCGGTACAAACCCCGAAACTGGTGCTGAAGAAGACCGTAAACCGAGCGAAGACGAAAAGACTTCTGCTTTGGCATTTAAGATTGCAACAGACCCGTATGTAGGTCGTTTGACTTTCTTCCGCGTTTATTCCGGTAAGATTGAGGCTGGTTCTTATATCTATAACTCTCGTTCTGGTAAGAAAGAACGCGTATCCCGTCTGTTCCAGATGCACTCAAACAAGCAGAATCCGGTAGAAGTTATCGGTGCTGGTGATATTGGTGCTGGCGTAGGTTTCAAGGATATACATACTGGTGATACATTGTGTGACGAAACTGCACCGATTGTATTGGAGTCTATGGACTTCCCGGAACCGGTAATTGGTATCGCAGTTGAGCCTAAGACTCAGAAGGATATGGATAAACTGTCAAATGGCTTGGCTAAGCTGGCTGAAGAAGATCCGACGTTTACAGTTAAGACTGACGAACAGACTGGTCAGACAGTTATCTCTGGTATGGGTGAGCTTCACTTGGATATTATTATTGACCGTTTGAAACGTGAGTTCAAAGTAGAATGCAACCAAGGTAAACCTCAGGTTAACTATAAGGAAGCTATCACTAAGACAGTCAACTTGCGTGAAGTTTACAAGAAGCAGTCCGGTGGTCGTGGTAAGTTCGCTGATATTATCGTGAACATCGGCCCGGTTGATGAAGACTTCAAGGAAGGCGGATTGCAATTCGTCGACGAAGTGAAGGGTGGTAACATTCCTAAGGAATTTATCCCGTCCGTACAGAAAGGTTTCGAGAAGGCTATGAAGAACGGTGTATTGGCAGGTTATCCGTTGGATTCACTGAAAGTAACCTTGATTGACGGTTCTTTCCACCCGGTTGACTCTGACCAGTTGTCTTTCGAAATCTGTGCTATCCAGGCATATAAGAATGCTTGTGCTAAGGCAGGTCCGGTATTGATGGAGCCTATCATGAAGCTGGAAGTTGTTACTCCGGAAGAGAACATGGGTGACGTTATCGGTGACTTGAACAAGCGTCGTGGCCAGGTGGAAGGTATGGAATCCAGCCGTTCCGGTGCACGTATCGTGAAGGCAATGGTTCCGCTGGCAGAAATGTTCGGTTACGTAACAGCATTGCGTACCATCACTTCTGGTCGTGCAACCTCTTCAATGGTATACTCTCACCACGCCCAGGTTTCCAACTCTATTGCCAAGGCAGTATTGGAGGAAGTAAAAGGTCGTGCTGACTTAATCTAAAAAAACTTGAAGTCCCGTAGGCTAGCGAATGACTCTTAGCCTGCGGAACTTCATCTTATATAACTATTTAATAATTAAAGACAGTAATGAGTCAAAAAATTAGAATCAAACTGAAATCTTACGACCACAACTTGGTTGACAAGTCAGCTGAGAAGATTGTAAGAACGGTGAAGACAACGGGCGCCATCGTTAGCGGTCCGATTCCTCTTCCTACGCACAAGCGTATCTTTACCGTGAACCGTTCGACTTTCGTTAACAAGAAGTCGCGTGAACAATTCGAACTCTCTTCTTACAAGAGACTGATTGACATCTATAGCTCAACAGCTAAGACAGTAGATGCTCTGATGAAGTTGGAGTTGCCGAGTGGTGTGGAAGTAGAAATCAAAGTGTAAGTATTAAAAATTAAGTGAAATGCCAGGATTATTAGGAAAAAAAATCGGAATGACATCCGTTTTCAGTGCCGAGGGTAAGAATGTACCATGCACTGTTATCGAAGCAGGTCCTTGTGTTGTTACTCAAGTGAAAACTGTAGAAAAGGACGGTTATGAAGCTGTTCAGCTGGGCTTCCAGGACAAGAAGGAGAAGCACACTACAAAGCCTTTGATGGGCCACTTTAAGAAAGCTGGAGTAACTCCCAAGAAACACTTGGCTGAGTTCAAAGAATTTGAAACAGAGTTGAATCTGGGTGACACTGTTACCGTAGAACTGTTCAATGACGCAACTTTTGTTGACGTTGTAGGTACTTCTAAGGGTAAAGGTTTCCAGGGTGTAGTAAAACGCCATGGTTTTGGGGGTGTAGGCCAGACTACTCACGGTCAGCACAACCGCGCTCGTAAACCGGGTTCTATCGGTGCTTGTTCTTACCCTGCAAAAGTATTCAAAGGAATGCGCATGGGCGGACAGCTTGGTGGCGACAGAGTAACTGTTCAAAACCTGCAGGTATTAAAGGTAATCGCGGAGCACAATCTTCTTTTGATTAAGGGATCTGTTCCTGGTTGCAAAGGTTCAATCGTAATAATTGAGAAATAATGGAAGTTAACGTATATAACATTAAAGGTGAAGACACTGGGAGAAAGATTACGTTAAACGAGTCTATCTTCGGAATTGAGCCCAACGACCACGCTATCTACTTGGATGTTAAACAGTTTATGGCTAACCAGCGTCAGGGTACACACAAGTCAAAGGAAAGAAGCGAAATCAGTGGTTCTACTCGTAAAATCGGTCGCCAGAAAGGTGGTGGTGGTGCACGTCGTGGTGACATGAACTCACCGGTACTTGTTGGTGGTGGACGCGTATTCGGTCCGAAACCGAGAGATTACTACTTCAAATTAAACAAAAAAGTAAAGGCTCTGGCTCGTAAGTCAGCTTTGTCATACAAGGCTCAGAACAACGCAGTTGTAGTAGTAGAAGACTTCTCTTTTGAAGCTCCGAAGACTAAAGATTTTGTTGCAATGACAAAAAATCTTAAAGTTTCTGACAAAAAGCTGCTTGTGATTTTACCAGAAGCAAATAAAAACGTATATTTGTCGGCTCGTAATGTGAAGGGTGCTAATGTGCAGACTATCTCAGGGTTAAATACTTACAGAGTATTGGACGCTGGGGTCGTTGTGTTTGCTGAAAGTGCACTTTCTGCTATCGACAATATCTTAATGTAAAAAGGAGGCTTAAATAATGGGAATTATTATTAAACCGTTAGTGACAGAGAAGATGACTGCAATTACTGATAAGACGAATAATCGTTTCGGCTTTATCGTGCGTCCTGAAGCTAATAAACTGGAAATTAAGAAGGAAGTTGAAGCCCTTTACAACGTTACAGTAGTTGATGTGAATACAATGAAGTATGCCGGCAAAAACAAGAGCCGCTATACTCGTGCCGGTATCATCAACGGACGTACGAATGCGTTCAAGAAGGCTATCGTTACGTTGAAAGAAGGAGATACTATTGATTTTTATAGCAATATTTAATAAAAATGGCAGTACGTAAATTTAAGCCCACAACACCGGGGCAAAGACATAAAATTATTGGTACTTTTGAAGAGATTACTGCATCGGTACCAGAAAAGTCTCTTGTATTTGGTAAGAAATCTTCAGGTGGTCGTAACAACGAAGGTAAGATGACTATGCGCTACATCGGTGGCGGTAGTAAGAAGATTATTCGTATCGTAGATTTCAAGAGAAATAAAGACGGTGTGCCTGCAGTGGTTAAAACAATTGAATACGATCCGAATCGTTCGGCTCGTATCGCTTTGTTGTTTTATGCAGATGGAGAAAAAAGATATATTATTGCTCCCAATGGATTGCAAGTTGGTACGACTTTGATGTCAGGTGAGACTGCCGCTCCGGAAATCGGAAACGCACTTCCGCTTCAGAATATTCCGGTCGGTACTGTAATTCACAACATCGAATTACGTCCGGGACAAGGCGCTGCCTTGGTTC
>OLRG01003191.1_pt1 | contig 10704 bp, 7 predicted proteins | sample 1672331 | NCBI WGS metagenome assembly OLRG01 (sample SAMEA3136672, study PRJEB25190) | human gut metagenome
CCGTCAAGCCCATTTTTCAGCTCCTGACTCATGGCCCGGATATGCTCGCCGATGCTGCTGGACATGGTGCCCATGCCGGCACTGATGCCCTGCCCCATGGTGCCTACTGCACTGACCACCGCCTGCTGGGTCTGGCTGAATGCCTCCTGATTTTGCTGGCGCATCTGCTGAGAAAGCTGTTCCAGCGTATGCCGGGCTTCCTCCTCCATCTGCTGCCGGAGACCCGATACGCTCTGCCGCAGCTCCTCCACCTGCTGCTCCATCACTCCCCCTCTGCGCTGCTGGGCAGACTGCCGCAGCAGCAGAATCACCGCCATTGCCGCCACTGCCGCCAGCAAAAGGATTATAACAATTTCCATTGGCCTATCCCCCTGTTCTTATACAGTAAATCGATCTGCGCTGGTGCACCGGCCGGTTTCCGTGTCCACCGTAAACACGGCGCCGGAGAGGCTGCATGTACCGTCCGCCGCCTGATAGCGGCTGTAAAGCCCGCCCCGGAACTTTTCAATGGACAGCTCCGGCCGGATGCCGATCACCGACTGACTGGGCCCTGTCATTCCGAGATCCGTAATATATCCGGTTCCCTGAGGCAGGATCTGCACGTCTGCCGTGGGCACATGGGTATGGGTGCCCCACACCGCCGTCACCTTTCCGTCCAGCATGTAGCCCATGGCCAGCTTCTCCGAGGTGGCCTCCGCATGAAAGTCCACCAGAATGATCTTTGCCTCTTCCATCTGCGGCAGGATCTTGTCGATCTGCAGAAACGGATTATCCGGGCCATAGTCCATATTCACCCGGCCAATGAGATTCACCACGCCGATGGGGCCAAATTTGGAATCAAAGATCCCCCAGCCCCGGCCCGGATTCTGGGGGGCATAATTGGCGGGCCGCAGGATATACGGAATGTCATCCAGATAGTTGAGGATCGATCGCTGCCGGAACGCATGATTGCCCAGAGTGATCACGTCCGCCCCAGCGTCCAGCATATCCTCTGCCTGCTGGGGCGTCAATCCCACATTGGATGCGTTTTCTCCGTTGACCACCGTAAAATCCGCCTGATATTTTTTCCGGAGCATGGGCAGCTTTTTCCTCAGGTACGCCAGTCCCTGAGGGGCCACCACATCGCCCACTGCAAGAATATTTGCCTGCATATATTTCACCTTTTCTACTGTAATTCCAGCATTTTTCTTTTATTATACCGTTTCTGCGTTCTCATTACAAGTGAGAATCCCGGCGGGGATCTCTTTCCCGCCATGCCGTGCCTTCCCACATGCAGGCTCCAAATAAACCGTTGCAATTTCAGTATTTTTCTACAGATTCGACATTGAAATCCTACGAATCAGGCAGTAAAATACCAGCATCCCAATGCAGAAAGCGAGGGTGGTATCTATGCAGAACACAAAAACGACAGCAAAGGTGCTGGTAGATTGTCTGACCGCCGAGGGCGTTGATACCATATTCGGAATTCCCGGAGAAGAAACACTGGATCTGATGTTTGCACTAAAGGACAGCGGGATCCGTGTCATTCCCGTCCGCCATGAACAGGGCGCCGCCTTTATGGCGGACGTCTATGGGCGGCTCACAGGCCACGCAGGCGTATGCCTTGCCACACTGGGGCCCGGGGCAACCAATCTGGTCACCGGTGTGGCCGACGCCTTTTTGGACGGCGCTCCGCTGGTGGCCATTACCGGACAGGTGGGAACCGACCGGCTCCAGCTGACCTCCCATCAATATCTGGATCTGACCGCCATGTATCAGCCCATCACCAAGCGTTCAAAAATGATCATGCAGCCGGACACTGTGGCAGAGTTCTGCCGCATCGCCTTCAAGCATGCCGAGGCCGAAAAGCCGGGGGCCTGCCATTTGGATCTTCCCAATAACGTGGCAAAAATGCCCTCCAACGCAAAGCCTCTGCGAAAGCAAGTCCCACACATCGACTTTGCCAATCCCGACAAGCTGGCTGAGGCCGCCCGGCTTATTACACAGGCCGTGCACCCGGTCATTCTGGCCGGCAGCGGCGCCGTCCGTGCCCATGCCGCAGCCGCCGTTACCGAATTTGCCCGCCGACTCCACATCCCTGTTGTCAACACCATGATGGCAAAGGGGATCATTCCCGTGGATGATCCCTACTGTCTCCGAACCATTGGCATCCCGCAAAAGGATTATGTCAACAAGCTGTTCCAGCAGGCCGATATGGTAATCGCCATCGGATACGATCTGGTGGAATGCGCCCCGGCCAAATGGGACGCCCGGGAGGACATGACCATCATCCACATCGCTGCCACTGCGGCAGATGTCAATAAGCTCTACGAGCCCGCCGTGGAAGTGGTGGGTGAGATCAACGACAGCCTCTACCAGATCCTCCGCATGGCCCACCGGGAGACCTTCCCGGAGTACGCCTTTGCGCTCCGTTCCGAGATCGAAGAGAATCACCGGCAGATGGAAGCCGGGGACAGCTTTCCCATGAAGCCCGCCCGGATCCTGAAGGATGTCCGGCAGGTCATGGGAAAAAGCGATATTCTTGTCTCCGACGTGGGTGCGCACAAAATGTGGATTGCCCGGCACTATGACTGCTATGAGCCCAACACCTGCATCATCTCCAACGGATTTGCCAGCATGGGCATTGCCATCCCCGGTGCCTTCGCCGCAAAGCTGCTCCACCCCCACAAGCGCGTTCTTGCCGTTACCGGTGACGGCGGCTTTATGATGAACATGCAGGAGCTGGAAACCGCCTATCGGGAGCATGTCCCCTTTGTGACCCTGATCTGGCGGGATAACAGCTATGGTCTCATCAAATGGAAGGAGCAGGAGCAGTTCGGCGACCATTGCTTTGTGGACTTCACCAACCCGGACTTCAAGCTGCTGGCAGAAGCCATGCACTGCAAGGGCTATCAGGTGGAGCGTGCCGATGAACTAATCCCCGTGCTGGAGGACGCATTCCGTCAAACCGTTCCCTCCGTCATTGACCTTCAGGTGGACTACAGTGAGAATATGAAGCTTACAGAGGCGCTGGGCGCCTATCTGGAGCCGCAGCAATAACAGCTTCACCGCTGCGCCGCAGGAATGCAGGGGCGCGGTGCAAAACGTAGATTTTGCAACGCGCCCCTTGCGCTATTTTCGCTTACGATCTCAGATACCCGGGACGCAGTGTCACATGGAAGTGCTCTGCGATCTGCCGCATCTGTTCATCGGTAATGGTCTGCTTCCACGGCAGATGGGCTATTTTCATATAGACCTCTGCCGCCTTCTCCGCCGTTTCAATGAGGCCGAACGCCTCGTCCAGATCTCTGCCTGCCCCATAGAGTCCATGCTGGGCCCACACTACCAGTCTGGCTGTCTTCATCTTCTCTGCCGTGGCCTGTCCGATCTCATTGGTTCCGCAGAGCATCCACGGAAGTACATTGACCCCCTCTGGGAACACCACCACGCACTCGGTGCACATCTGCCATAGTGTCCTCGTAAATGCGACCTCATCGAGATCGTGCACAAAGGTCATGGCCAGCAGATTGGTGGGGTGGCAGTGCATCACCACACGGCTCTGTGGATCCACCTGCAGCCGCACCCCATGGCTCATCATATGCGCCGGAAGCTCTGAGGTGAACGATCCGCCGTCTGTGTACCCCCACAGCAGCTGCGCCGTCTGTCCGCCCTCTGCCAGCCGGATCAGTCCCAGATTGCAGGCCGGATCATAGGGAACGTTTTTGAAATATTTTCCCGTTCCCGTCACCAGAAAATACATGCCGTCCAGCCTTGGCTCCGAAAAGCCCGTTGGAATTTCCCGGATCACCTGACGAAGATCCAGATAATCCTCCACCTGATCTTCCTCCAGCCGCAGGCTGATATTGCCGCCGTTACGCTCATCCCAGCCATGGCGATACATATTGTCCGCCGTGCGGATCATTTCCACCATCCATGGTGCCGTCAATATATCCTTCATATTCTGCTCAAACCCGCTTTCTCAGTACCGTTGCTTCATAGTCCTCCACCTGCTGCATCCATGCGCCGTCCTCCGGCACGCCGCACCGGTGGCAGTATTCCCGCCACACCTCTCCAAAGGGCATGGTTTTCAGCTCCTCCTGCTGTACCAGCAGCCGGGTAAACTGCCCCTGATCCTGTAATGCCCTGAATTTCTCATGGGGCGTCAACAGTGCCAGCAGCAGCGCCTTCTGCACATTGCGGAACCCGGCCGTCCATGCAGCGATCCGGTTGACGGAAGCATCGAAGTAGTCCAGTGCGATGTTGACCCGGCCATCCAGGCCGCCGCAGCGCACGATCTCCTTGCAGATTTCCTTCGTCTCATCATCCAGCAGCACCACATGGTCAGAATCCCAGCGGACGCCTCTGGTGATATGCAGTGCGATCTCCGGGAAGAAGGTCATCAGCGCCGGGATCTTATCGCTGACCAGCTCTGTTGGATGATAGTGGCCGTTATCCATCAGCGGAATGCACCGATCCTTATGCTCCGCTGCATAGAGCAGCGCAAATTCCCCGGAGCCTGCGGTATACGCCTCTACGCCGATGCCAAAGACCTTGGATTCCACGCAGGGCTTTACCTGAGAGAAATTATAAGGCTCTGACAGGATTTCGTCAATGGCCTCCCGGTAGCGCTGTCTTGGCCCCATCCGGTCTGCCGGAATATCCTTAAAGCCGTCTCCGATCCAGATGTTCATGGTGCAGCTCTGCCCCAGCTCCTCCGCCAGATAGGATGCAATGCGAATACACGCCTTGCCGTGATCGATCCAGAACCGCCGTGTCTCCGGATCCGGCGAGGTAAGGGTCAGCGGGTCGCACTTGGGATGACCAAAAAACGTGGGGTTAAAGTCGGCGCCCAGTCCCCTTTCCCTACAGAACTCCACCCACTGTTCAAAATGCTTGGGCTCCAGCCTGTCCCGGTCTACCCAGCCGCCATTTTCCGGTGTGAAGATTGCATAGGACGCATGGAGATTGATCTTCTTTTGGCCGGGGCAGAGCTTCAGCACCTCATCCATATCCGCCATAAGCTCTTCCGGCGTTCTGGCACGTCCCGGATAATTTCCCGTGGTCTGAATGCCGCCGGAAAGGCTGGCATTTTCCTGATCGAAGCCCTTTACATCGTCGCCCTGCCAGCAGTGCAGCGAGATGGGCACCTGCTGCAAGGCCGCAATGGCCCTGTCCGTGTCCACTCCGATGGCCCTGTAGGCCGCTTTTGCCTCCTGATAGCTCATTGTGATCCCTCCATTTGAATGTTCAAGTTGCCCATGGCTGTTGCCTCAACGGGCAGTGCGATAATCTGCTTTCCGGTGGCCTGCCGGGTCAGTTCGTTGAGATACGCATTTTTGGCCCCGCCGCCTACAATATAGATCCGATCCCATGTTCTCCCCGTTACGGATTCCAGCTCCCGTACCGCCGTACCATAGCCCGCAGCAAGGGAGTGATGGACACCGGCAAGCAGTGCTTCCCGGGATATTTCCTTCTCTCCCAGCAGCTGCATGATGGCCCTCTGCATATTGGGCGGCGCTACCAGCTCCGGTGCATTTACATCAAACAGGCGTTTTTCCCCATTTTCCCGGGCCATTTCCGCCATTGCTTCATAGGAGAGGCCCAGTTCCTTTTGCAGATTCTGCAGGAGCCACATCCCCATAATGTTCTTCAGGAACCGGATATAGCCCACGCCGCCCTCATTGGTGAAATTCGCATTCCGTGCCGCATCTGTCAGCACCGGCTCCGGAAGCTTTGCCCCCAGCAGCGACCAGGTTCCGCTGCTCAGGAAGATGCCATCCTGCTCCATGGGGATTCCCTCCACGGCGGAAGCCGTGTCGTGGCTGGCACAGAGCACCACCGGGATCCCGTCATATTCTCCGAGAACGGTTCCGGGCATGCTCAGGGGGCCGAACAGGTGCTCCGGCAATTCCAGCCTCCTAAGGATCTCCCGATCATATTCCCTGCTTTTGGCGTTCACCAGTCCGGTGGTGGTAGCATTGGTATATTCCTTAGCCATCACGCCGGTCATCCGCCAGCTGAGATATTCCGGCAGCATCAGGAATGCCTCCACACCATCCAGCCGCCCCTCCATCTCATCGGCATAGAGCTGATAGATGGTATTAAAGGGCTGGAATTGGATGCCTGTTCGGCTGTACAGCTCCGGGGAGGGGATTCTTTCCTGTACGCCCCGGCATGCAGCCTCTGTCCGGTGATCCCGGTAGGCATAGCACGGACCAACCGGCTTCCCATCTCGAATGCACACATAGTCCACGCCCCATGTGTCAATGGCAAGGCTGGAAATTTCCTCAAACGAACCCTTCGCCTGCTGAATCCCCTTTTTGACCTCCTGTTCCAGCCGCTCCAGATTCCACACAAGGTGTCCATTTTCCCGCCTCATGGCATTGGGAAACCGGTAGACCTCTCTGGTGTGCATGCCCTGTGCATCCTTCCAGCCCACAATATGCCGGCCGGAAGATGCACCAATGTCTATGGCAAGATGATATTTCATCATGCTCCCCCTTCCCTCGCAGTCATAGACCTATTGTACCAGTCTCTTCCTTCAAAGCAATGACCATATCTTCGAAAACTATGTCCGATTTTTCCGGCTCTTCCTTGACATTTTCCCGTGCCGTCGTATGATTGAGCATGAGGTGATTCGGATGCGTCAGGAATATATTGCAAGGCTTTCACAGATCACACCGGAGGAACGGCACATTCTACAGGGCGGCAGCATTGACATGGGCCGCTATAACCGCAGCGGCGCTGCCGTGATGGATCCGGCCATTCTGATGCCCGATGGTCAGCTCTTCGGCATCCGCCCCCACACCCGCTTTACCGCCTTCCCGCCCCACACTCACAATTATGTGGAAATGGTCTATCAGGTCAGCGGACATTCCACCCACCATATAGCCTCCGGCGCCACGGTTGCACTGCGTGCCGGACATCTTCTGCTGCTGGGGCGCGGCAGCACCCACTCCATAGACCGCTGCGGCAGAGAGGATCTGGCCGTAAACTTCATTCTGATCCCCCGATTTTTCGACAATGCCGCCATCAGCATGGCAAAGGACAATGCCCTCTCCGCCTTTTTGACCGGAAATCTGCAAAAAGAGCCAAACGATCACAGCTATCTGCTCTTTGATGTCAGCGGCACCCCAACGGCGGAAAATCTGCTGGAAAATCTGGTCGCCCTGGCGCTGGACAATGGCAGTCCACGGCTTCAGCAGCTGACCCTTGAGCTGCTGCTATGGCATCTTTCCCAGATGTCCCGGCAGCTGGTGATCCATTCCCAGAAGGATCGGGAGCAGGCTATGGTCATGGATGTACTCAGTCAGCTGGAGCGGGACCGCACCTGTACCCTCGCTGAAATTTCAAGGAAGTATGGCGTCAGTGACTCCTGCCTCAGCCGGATCATCCACCGCCAGACCGGCTGCACCTTTACACAGCTGCTGCATTCGGCACGCTTTACCCGTGCCGCCGCTCTGCTGCGTGATACGTCTCTTTCTGTCACAGATATTGCCGCCGCAGTGGGCTATGACAATACATCCTTCTTCTACCGCCAGTTTACACGGCGCTATGGCTGTACGCCAAAGGAGTACCGGCTGCATGCACAGTCGGAAAAATCGGACACATCCCCCGAAACTCCGGTTGTAGACCCGGCCACCTCCCACTGATACACTATATCCACGCAATAAAAAGGAGGATATCACCATGTCTGATCTATTACAGGCTTTTCGGCATCCCGGCCATGACGCAAAGGGCATGTTCCGATGCTGGTTTCCGGATGCCGGAGCCGACCTTGACCGGGTGGCGCATCAGGTAAAAAGCGTCCATGATGCCGGATTCGGCGGCATGGAGATCGCAATGGTTCCCCAGTACGTTGATTTCGATCCACGCCAGTACGGCTGGGCCACCCCGCGCTGGAAGGAAATTCTGCGGACGATCCTGAAAACCGCAGATTCCTTTTCGGAGCCCTTCCGCATCGACCTGACCATTACGGCCCACTGGCCCCCTGCCCTGAACACCATTGACCCCAACCATCCCGCCGCCCAGAAGGAGCTCAGCTATACCATCACCAGGATCACGGAGACCGGGACAATGGAGCTTCCCATGCCAAGAACACGCACCTGCGATGATGATGCCGGTGATGCGGCCCATTTCATCTTTACCGACACCTTTCTCGCTGCCGTTGCAGGCACCATTGCAGGCCGCAGGGGCGACAAGTATATCCTCTCCGATCTGAGAGATGTGTCCGGCCATGTCCACACGCTGGATAAGACCACCCCTGCCGGCATTGCACCGGACGAGACCCGTTACGGCGCCAAGCCCAAGCTGGCCGATACCCAGCACTACTACGCCATTGATCTGGACGCTGCGGCCATCCCCCCCACTGCCGGAAGCACATGGGAAATCGGCGATACGCTGCTGTTCGCATACTATACCCGGGGCACCGGTCAGACCCTCTCCGGCCGCAGCATGGAGATGTTTCACCTTCAGCTGCCCATGGCGGACAAGATGTACGCCACCGACTACTACTGTCGGGAGGGCACCGACGCCATCATTGACGTATGGGAGGCCAACATTCTCGATGATGCCGAGATCCGGAAGCTAATGACCAAAAATGGCGGTGCCATCTTTGAAGACTCCATCGAGCTGTTCTGCACCACCATTCCATGGACCAACCGGTTCCTGCCGGAATTTTCGCAGCTTCGGGGCTATGACATCACCCCCTATTTGCCCATTCTCCAAAGCCTCAAGGGCAGTCCCCAGCGGTTCCTCACCGGCAAGGGCATCGAGAAAAAGCTGGTAGACGACTATTACACCACCCTCAACGAGCTATATCTCCGGGATCATGTGCAGCGACTTCAGGACTGGACGCACACCTTCGGCTGCCAATATCGTGCCCAGTCCTACGGCGGTGACGTAAACACCTCCGCTGCCTCCTGTGTGCTGGACATTGCCGAGGGGGAAAGCCTTGGCTTCGGTGAAATGCGGGAATACTTCCGCAACATCTCCGGCGGTGTCCACATGACAGGGCACAGGTTCGTCTCTGACGAGGTGCTGGCCGACCTGATGTGCGGCTACCAGCTGGACTGGAAGCAGGCGATTGGCACCCTCAACAGCAACTGGGCCGCCGGCGTGAACCGTATGGTCATCCACGGCATGTCCTACGAGCGGGAGGTTTCCGGCGCCTACAGTCAGTGGCCCGGCTGGCATGCCTTCCAGAACGCCTTTGCCGACCCATGGGGTGAGCGGCAGCCCTATTGGCAGGACATCCATCCGCTCTCGGATTTCATCGCCCGGACGCAGGGAATCCTACAGGGCGGCACCGCAAAAATAGATCTGGCGATCTTCAAGGGGCAGCGTGCCTACGGCTGGGGCTACACCCGCCTTATGGACGACGGCTACAGCTATGATATCATTTCCAATCCGCACCTGAAGCTGGATTCCGCAGTGGTGCAGGACGGCATTCTCTGCCCTGACGGCCCCGGCTATCGGGCACTGCTGGTGGTGGATCAGGAGATGCTCCCCCGGGACTCCGCCCAGATTCTCCGCCGTATGGCAGAAAACGGCCTGCCGCTCCTCTTCGTGGGAAAGCTTCCCCATATGGCAAACGGTGCAAATGCCGATGATGCCGCCATGGAGGCACTGCTGAAGGACATGCTGGCACTGCCCGCCGTCCACCATGTACAGGATCTGGATGCAGCTGTTTCTGCCCTTCGGGACATGGGCATTTCTCCCCTGTGCAGCTATCATCAGGAAAAACTGGAGCCGATCTGCCGGGAATTCGGAACGGAGCGCTGCTACTTCATCTACAACGGCGGAAGCGCCGCTTCTGTCTCCATGACCCTTCAGGGTACCGGTGTTCCGGTACAGCTAGACCCCTATACCGGTGCAGTAATTCCCATGACCTTTGCTTCAGATGCCTCCGGCGTTACGGTCACGGCAGAGCTCGGCTCCCGGGACGCTGTTCTGATCGCACTGCTTTCCCACGCCGCTCCGGTAAAAGCAAAGCGCTTTTTCGATGCCATTCCCCTGACCGGCTTTGACACCTGCATCGAGTCCTGGGGCCCGGATCCCAATGCTGCCATCCCCACCGTATCGAAGAAAACCACAGTTGCCTTCGGCGTTCAGCCCTGCGGCCCATGGGATAACCTTCCGGCTGCACCAGAAGTGCTGAGCACGTTGGGCGTGGACGCCATGTGTCATGTCTCGGGCCGCGGCACCTATCGCACGGATTTCACCCTGCCCGACTGCACCGGCGCCGTCTTAAAGCTTGAGACCGGTCAGTGCATGGTAACATACGGTCTGATCAACGGGCAGCCCATGCCGCCGGTCAATCAGCGCACCGGTCTTGTGGATCTGGGCGATCTGGTACATCCCGGCAAAAATACCCTGGAGCTGACCATATCCACGACCCTGATCAACCGGCTGCGCATTTCTCACCCGCTGTTTGACGGTGAAGGCGGCATGCCTGCGCCCCCTGCCCCGGATCACGCAGAGGATGGCGCAGCTCCCATGATGGGCAACCCGGAGGATAACGACTATGAGCTTCCCTCCGCTCCCATGGATATGCCCGTTCCCCTCAGCGGCCCCACCCGGTACGGCCTGCTCCACGTGGAGCTTCGCCCCTACACGGCTTGATCTGCTTCCATGCAAAAAAATCCCACAGGCGCTTGCCTGTGGGATTTTGAGACTGTCGAAAAACCTAATGGGTTTTTCGACAAAGTCTCCTGCCGGACACTG
>OLRG01003194.1_pt1 | contig 10700 bp, 9 predicted proteins | sample 1672331 | NCBI WGS metagenome assembly OLRG01 (sample SAMEA3136672, study PRJEB25190) | human gut metagenome
CCGTAATATAATCACCGGAACTCACTACACCCTGTGCAGGTGTATATTCCTTTCCATCCATCCCCGTCATTTTCTCCGTGTCTAAAACCAGTACACCATCCGTTTCCATATAAATTCCAACCGGCATTCCTCCAAGTAGAACCGTATCGTCTTCCTTTTCCGCAGCCAGACTTTCCACTTCCCGGCCACTGACTTCCGTATTTTCCATAAATCCTGTAATCTGTGCACAGCCACATAACATCAACAGACAGAACAAAAACAACAGACCTGTCCTGCTCATATTCCTTTTCCTGCGTTCTTTCATGATCCACACTCCTCTCTTGCAAATATTAAAAGCAGATGCTGTTTGCATCTGCTCTTAGTATGTGTGGATCTTCTTCTTTTCACACTGGTATTATTTTTCTCTTTTTGCCAGTTCTTTCATTTCTCTGGCACTGTCTATAATTCCATCTGTTACATTTGCTCCACCAAGAAGCCTTGCAAGCTCTGCAACAGAGTCTTCCTGATCAAGTCTCTCGATCTGTGTTCTCACAGAATTATCTTCTGCCTCTTTATGAATACAAAAATGAACATCTGCTGCCGCTGCGATCTGTGAAAGATGTGTAATACAAATTACCTGACGGCTCTTTCCGATCAACTGCAGTCTCTCTCCGACACGACCTGCTGTGATTCCTGATATTCCACTATCAATCTCATCAAATATCAAAGTCGGTGTATCTTCTTCATCTGCAAGTACGGTCTTGATTGCAAGCATAATACGGGATAGTTCTCCTCCGGATGCGACATCCCCCAGTGGACGCACAGGTTCTCCCGGATTAACCGACAGATAAAACTCTGCATCATCTTTTCCTTGTGCAGAATAACTTTTTGCTTCTGTCAAACGAATTTCAAAACGTGCATCCAGGAAATTCAGTTCCGACATCTGATGAACAATTTCCTCGGCAAATTTAACTGCGTTTTGTTCACGCACTTCATGCAGTTCCATCGCAGCCTTTTCCATCTGCTTTTCTGCTTTTTTCTGTTTCTCCAAAAGTTCCTGCATAAAAGAATCGTAATCTTCCAGTTCCGATAGTCTCTGTCTTTTTTCCTCACAATATGCAAGGATATCACTGACAGTGTTTCCATATTTTGCCTTTAAATGATTCACTTCATTCAGGCGGGACTCAACTTCTGAAAACTCTTCTTCCGAGTATTCAAAACTCTTTGCATATTCTGCCAGATCCCGGTTGAAATCGTTCAGCAGACTATCGATCTCCACGATCTGATCATAAAGCTGGCTTCCCTTTTCATCAAAAGATGCTGCTTCCTGAAGGCTTCGGATTGCACGGCTTAAGTAATCACTTGCATTTCCACGTTCGTCCTCTGCAGTATACTGATACGCTTCTGCAACTCCTTCTGTGAGTTTTCTGCTATCTGTCATCTTGCGATACTGTTCTTCTAAAAGTTCATCTTCACCTTCTTTAAGAGTTGCTTCTTCAATCTCATTCACTTCAAATTCAGCAAGAGAAAGTTCTCTTCTTCGGCTCTCTTCATCCAGCGAAGATTGTTCCACCTTCTTACATACTGCCTTCCATTCCTGATAGCAGGAAGCCATTTTTTCTTTTAACGGATCCGTCTGTTCTTTCCCATAAAGATCAAGCAGTGTTAAATGATTCTTTCGATGAAGCAATGTCTGATTATCATGCTGTCCATGAATATCGATCAAAAGACTGGCTACATCTTTAAGGACGCTCATATTCACTGTCTCACCGTTAATCTTACTGACACTTCGACCTTCTAAAAGGCGGCGGCTCAATGTCAGATATCCGTCTTCCGGATAAATGTCCAAGGCCTCCAGCTTCTTTAAAATCTTTTCTTCTTTGATGTGAAAAGTAAGTTCTACCAATCCGCTTTTTGCCCCGTTTCGAAGCATCTGTGCATTGTATTTTCCACCCAGTGCAAGCGTAACAGAGCCAAGAAGGATTGACTTTCCTGCTCCGGTTTCACCGGTCAGAATATTCAATCCTTCCCCAAACTCTACTTCTGTTTCATCAATCAAAGCAAGATTTTTCACATACAGATTCTGTAACATATATCACCTATGCTTTCCTTGAAACCAATTTCCTTATATTCTCCATTACTACAGCTGTATCTTCAACTGTACGAATTGCGCACATGATCGTGTCATCTCCCGCAATACATCCGACCACTTCATTCCATTTCATTGCATCTACTGCAGCAGCAACCGCCATTGCCATTCCGGCAACTGTTTTAATCACAAGGATATTCTGTGCCATATCCATGGAAACAAATCCGTCACGAAGCACACGGATATATTTTTCGTTCATTCCGTCATCTTCCTGTCTATGGACAATATACTTCTGACGCCCACCGTTTACAGACAACTTTGTCAGCTTCAGATCTCTGATATCTCTGGAGACAGTCGCCTGTGTGACCTTGAAGCCGGCATTATTCAGATATTCTGCCAGTTCCTCCTGCGTCTCTATGTCATACTGACTGATCAATTCAATTATCTTTGCATGTCGGCTCACTTTCATAGTATCAATTTCCTTTCATCTTCTCGCGCATTGTTATCATAAAACTTTCTTCACTTAATTTTACAAGATGCGCTTTGGCATCTGATTTTCTGATCTTCACTCTGTCTCCGCTAACCAATTGTCTCTGTACAGCGCCGTCATAACATAAAGCTACTTTCTCCTGCCTTCCATAACGGCCCTCGCAAATCTCAACTTCAACATCATCCTCTGCTGAAAGCACCACACTGCTCGTGTTAAGTGCATGGGAACAGATTGGAGTGATAACTATCAGACTTGCTGTTGGCTCTACCACCGGCCCACCTGCGGAAAGATTATATCCTGTACTTCCCGTCGGTGTACAGATGATCACACCGTCTGCCTGATATGTATTCAACAATGTCCCATTCACATATACATTAAACTGAACAATACGAAGATTCCCTTCTCTTGTCAGGACGATATCATTTACTGCCAGATCTTTTTCACCGGATGACATTGTCCCCTCCAACATCATACGTTTCTCAACTTTAGGCTCTTCCTCGCAAAGTCTGTCAATCGCAGATTTATAATCTTTCAATTCTACATCTGCCAAATACCCCAACGTTCCGATATTGATTCCAAGAAGCGGAAGTTTATTTCCTTCAAGGTCACGTATTGCACGGATCAGAGTTCCATCCCCACCTAAAACCAGTCCGCAATCAACGTTCTCCGGAATCGTTCCCGGAACAATAAATCCTTCCCCGTCCTTTTGCGCAAGAATAACATGTTTGCCTTTTCTCTCAATATAATCTTTTATCTCAATCGTAACAGAATAATCTCTGTCTTTTAATTGATTTGTTATGATATAAAAAGATTCCATACCATCACCTTTTTACTTTGCCAGAGTAGCGAATGCTTCATCCACTACCTGATCCAGTTCCTTTGTCTCAATCTTTGCTTCCTCTTCCGGACATTTCTTCAAATGTACAAGGTATTCGATATTTCCTTCTGGTCCCTTGATTGGAGAGAATGTGATCTCAAGTACAGAAAATCCGATTGATACCGCAAATTCTGTCACTTTCTCGATTACTTCATGATGTGTACTCTTTTCTCGCACAACACCTTTCTTTCCAACCTTCTCACGTCCTGCTTCAAACTGTGGTTTGATCAATGCTACAATCTCTCCATCATCTGTCAGATACGCTCTGATTGCACCAAGCACTTTTGTGAGAGAGATAAACGAAACATCAATCGACGAAAAATCAACAGGTTCTCCAAGATCTTCCGGAGTCACATAACGGATATTCGTCTTCTCCATACATACCACTCTCGGATCCTGACGCAGCTTCCAATCCAGCTGTCCTCTTCCCACATCGATGGCAAATACTTTCTTTGCTCCATTCTGAAGCATACAGTCTGTGAATCCGCCAGTGGAAGATCCAACATCTGTACAGACCTTTCCATCTACTGTCACATGGAATTCTTTCATTGCTTTCTCAAGCTTAAGACCTCCACGGCTCACATAGGGGAGAACATGTCCGCGTACCTCAATATTTACCTCCTCTGGAAATGTTGTTCCGGCCTTATCTTCTCTCTGACCTTCTACAAATACATTTCCTGACATAATAATTGCTTTTGCTTTTTCTCTGGAATCCGCCAGATTTCTCTTTACGAGCAATACATCCAAACGTTCTTTCATGTTACTTTTCTTCCTTTATTCTCCGATCATCTGCAATGACCTTTTTTACAATACTCTCTCTGTTGAGACCAACTTCTTTTCTTAAGACATCTACATTTCCATGTTCAACATAATCATCTGAAATACCGATTGTGCAAACTTTCAATGGGATACCCTCGCGCATCACAAAATCTTCTACCTGCTCACCAAATCCACCTGTAAGCACATTTTCCTCAATTGTCACAAGGATCCTGTGATTTCCTGAAATCTTCCGGATCATTTCTGTATCCAGAGGTTTCACAAATCTTGCATTGATCAGACTACACTGATACCCTGCTGCCTTAAGATCCTCACGCACCTGTTCTGCAAGGAAAGACATATGTCCGACAAACATTACCGCGATCTCACTCTCTTCATATAGAAGTTCGCTCTTTCCATATTCGATCGGAGCACGGAATTCCTTCAGTCCTTCATATGCTTCTCCTCTTGGATAACGAAGTGCAATCGGATACTGGAAATCTACTGCAAAGCGCACCATATCCGCCATCTCCCAACGGTTCTTTGGTGACAGGATTGAAAGATTCGGGATCAATGATAAAAATGATAAATCAAAGACTCCCTGATGTGTCTCTCCGTCACTTCCAACAAGACCTGCGCGGTCTACTGCGATCACAACCGGCAGATTCTGAAGACAGACATCATGAATCGTCTGGTCAAACGCTCTCTGTAAGAAAGATGAATACACCGCAAAAACAGGCTTCATTCCCCCAGCAGCAAGTCCTGCTGCAAATGTCATCGCATGCTCTTCTGCAATTCCTACATCAAAGAATCTTTCCGGAAATAGCTTTGCGAATCTGGAAAGTCCGGTTCCGTCTGCCATCGCTGCAGTAATGGCTACAACCTTCTTGTCCTTCTTTCCGATATCTGCAAGCACTTTGGAAAAAATATCTGTATAAGAATCCTTCCCCGACCCTCCGATCGTTTCTCCTGTTGTCACATCAAAAGGTCCCGTTCCATGGAATTTTGACGGATTCGTCTCTGCCGGAAGATAACCTTTTCCCTTCTTCGTCACAACATGTACAAGAACTGCATGATTTACCCGTTTTGCTTCATTCAATGTCTTTGTTAATGTCTTCAGATCATGTCCGTCTACAGGACCCAGATATGTGATTCCCATATCCTCAAAAAACATTCCCGGAACAAATAATTGTTTGATCCCGCTCTTCGTCTTCTTCACCTGATGGACGATCCGTTCTCCCCTGCCGGGAATCCTCTTGATCGTATCTTCGACACCTCTCTTCAGGTCTGAGTATACCTGTGTCGTCCGAAGCCCATTCAGGTAATTTGACATACCACCAACATTCTTGGAAATGGACATCGTATTATCATTGAGTACAATGATAAAATTACTTTTCAATCTGGAAGCGTTATTCAATGCTTCATATGCCATACCGCCGGTCATAGAACCATCTCCGATCACAGATACAACGTTATAATGCTCCTGTTGAAGCTCTCTTGCGGCCACATAACCAAGCCCTGCTGAGATTGAAGTTGAACTGTGTCCTGTATCAAACGCATCACATTTGCTTTCTTTTCTCTTAGGGAATCCGCTCATTCCTCCGTATTTCCTAAGATCATCAAATCCTTCTTTTCTTCCTGTCAGAAGCTTGTGTGTATAAGACTGATGTCCCACATCCCAGATCAGTTTATCCTCTGGGAAATGAAGTACTTTATGCAATGCCATCGTAAGCTCAACAACTCCGAGATTGGATGCCAGATGTCCTCCGGTCACACTGATCTTTTCGATCAGAAACCGCCGGATCTCATCCGATAATTCTTTCAGCTCTTCCTCTGTCAGTTCTTTTATATCGTTGGCCTTTTGAATCTTTTCAAGTGCCATAAGTTCCTCCTCACCGACAATCTTATTTTTCTCTATATACAAGAGATTTCAAAAGCTGCTCAAGGAAATTATCCCCGGCAGGGAACTTTTTCAGTTCATCGATTGCTTCTTCTGTCATACGTTCCACATCTTTATGAGCCTGTTCGATTCCTTTAAGTGTTACATATGTTGTCTTCTGATTTTTTTCATCACTGTGGATTGGTTTTCCCAGTACTTCTTCCGTACTGGTCACGTCCAGGATATCATCCTGAATCTGGAATGCAATGCCCACATAATGTGCTATCTTTTCGACCTTTCGTACATCCTCTTCTTCTGCCCCTCCGAGAATTGCACCAATCATCATAGCACATTCGATCAGCGCTCCTGTCTTCAACTCATAAATCGTATCCAGAACATCTTTCGGCACAGCATGTCCTGTTTCTTTTACATCGATCACCTGTCCGCCGATCATTCCATAGACACCTGCTTTTCTGCCAAGGACACTAAGGGCACGTCCGATTTTAAGGCTCTCCTGCGGTGCTGTCTCAAACGCACGAAATGCTGTCTCAAACGCATAATTTAAAAGTGCATCCCCTGCCAGTATCCCCATATCTTCTCCATAGACAATATGTGTAGTCTTTCTGCCTCTGCGATATTCATCGTTGTCCATCGCAGGAAGATCATCATGAACCAGAGAATACGTATGAATCATTTCAAGCGCCGCCATAAATGGACAAAGTGCTTCTGTTTCATCGCCAAATAATCTGCTGGTCTCTCTCATTAACATTGGCCGCAGTCTTTTTCCCCCTGCCATCAGACTGTATTCCATAGCTTCCATGATCACCTTCTGATACCCTTCCGGTTTTGGAAGATATTCTTTCAGGATTTCTTCAATTTCGGCTACTTTCCTTTTCATCTGTACTGTAAATTCTTCTTTAGAATTCATGTTCCTCACCCTCTTCATCCAGTAACAGCATCTTCTTTTCTACCTTATCGATTTTACTGTTACATGCTTTCAGCATATCCATACCCTGATGATACAACCGGAAAGATTCCTCCAGCGAAATCTCCCCGTCTTCCATCTCTTTTATCGTCTGTTCCAGATCTGAGAAAATCTCCTCAAGGCTCTGGTCTTCCAAAGATTGTTCCTTTTTTTCTGCCATTGCATTTCTCCCGGTATCTGTCTGTTATCTTAATAATCCTTATATTTTATATGTCTTTTTCTGCACAGCTTTAACAGATGTACGGATGAGTCCATCCGTTACATATACTGTCAGCTCATCACCCTTTTCCACCTGACGGATACTCTTTACAACACCACCGTCTGCTTCTTCCACATAGGCAAAGCCCTGGTTCAGCTTTCTGACCGGAGACAATCCATTCAGCTTTTCAATCTGAATCGCCAGGCGATGTCTTGCTTCTTTTACCCGGTCTCTCATCAGCGTTCGAAGTTCCTCTTCCAGTTCTATCAGTCTTTGCTGTTGATCCTGCAGTTTGTGACGTGGATGCAGATAAGAAAGCCTCACATCCAATTCTTTCAGTCGTAACCGGTTTATACGAATCGTTCCTGTCATGCTCCGATTCATTCTCAATCTGCATTCATCCAGATATCCCTGTAACTGTCTGTAATCCCAGACTGCAAGTTCTGCCGCCGCCGAAGGTGTCGGTGCACGCAGATCTGCCACATAATCTGCAATTGTCACATCTGTCTCATGGCCCACTGCCGATATCACAGGAACCTGACAGTCAAAAATTGCCCTTGCCACGCACTCATCGTTAAATGCCCACAGATCTTCGATCGAGCCTCCTCCTCTTCCGACAATGATCACGTCTACATTTTTTGTCTCCAGCATACGGATTCCACGCACGATTGATTCTTTCGCTCCCTCTCCCTGTACCTGTGCCGGATACAGAAGTAACTGTACATACGGATTACGTCTTGCAGATATATTCATGATATCCCGGACTGCCGCTCCTGTCGGTGCAGTCACTACGCCGATCCGCTTCGCATATCTCGGAATTGCTTTCTTATATTCCGGTGCAAACATTCCCATCTCTTCCAGTTCCTGCTTCAGCATCTGGTATTTCTCATAAAGTGTGCCTTCTCCGTCCAGACGGATCTCCTGCGCATAGAGCTGATAAGAGCCTGTTCTTTCGTAGACATTCACCGAACCAAGTACAATGATCTGCTGTCCTTCTCTCATATGAAAAGAGAGCCCGCCTCGCTGCCCCGCAAACATGACACAGGCAATCGTTCCGGACTCATCCTTTAATGAGAAATATATATGTCCCGATGTGTGATACTTACAGTTAGAGACTTCTCCTTTTACATAGATACGGTTCAGCATAAAGTCCTGGGTGAACATATTCTTTATATAAGAATTCACCTGTTTTACTGTATATACATTTCGAGCCATTCTCTACCTCTGATTAATCTGCAAGTTTTGCCAGTACTCCATTTACAAATGATGCACCGTCTTCACTGCTGTATTTCTTTGCAAGATTGACAGCTTCGTTGATTGCAACACCTGTCGGAACGTCCTCGTCCCACTTCATCTCGTAGACTGCAAGTCTTAAGATTGTAAGATCTACCTTATTCATACGGCCAGTCTTCCATCCTGTTGTATGTTCATTGATCAATGTGTCGATCTCATCAATCTTCTCTATAATCTTCTGTGCTTTCTGGCTGATATACTGCATATCTTTTTCTGTGGCGCCTTCGATCTGTTCAAAATACAGTTCTGCCTGTGTTCCCTGTTCTGCTTCTTCGTTAAAATCAGCACCAAATATCAACTTAAAGATATGTTCTCTCTGCTCTGTTCTCTTCACTTATGCTTCCTCCGGTATCTCGACTCCGGCAACACGAATATTCACATCTGCCACCTCAAGTCCTGTCATGTTCTCAATTGCAGTTTTTACTTTTTCCTGCACTTTAGAAGTAATCTCTTTTATGCTGTATCCATAATTAAGATTTAATGCCAGGGATACAGTTACAATGCCATCCAGTACATCTACCTTTACACCCTTGGATAAAGACTTCATTCCAAGTTTGCTGATCAGTTCTCTTGTTGCATTACCTGCCATAGAAGCAACACCTTCTACTTCCATTGCTGCAAGACCTGCAATAATAGCTACAACTTCATCTGCAATCTTTACTTCTCCAAGATTTTCATCTGTTTTTATTGTATACGTATTCTTTTCTTCTTTACTCATCTTTTCAGAAACCTCCCGTCTGGTTTTTCACTGTCTTTTATTATAACAAACTTACATACATTTGAAAACCCCCAGTCAGCCTGGGAGTTTTATTTCTGTTTATATTTTTATGATCTGCCAAATTCCGTAAGTTTTAATCCATCATTTCTGTCTATCGTCATACGGATACTCCATTCATTCACGAACAGCAGTAATGGACGGCCTTTCAGATCTTTAACTTTCTTCATATCTGAAGTTCCTGTCAGCTTATCCAGATCAATCTCTTCATTTTCAATCCAGCGGATGTACTCGTACGGAAGATTTTCCAGACGGATCTCTACATTATATTCGTTCTCCAGACGGTATTTCAACACATCAAACTGAAGTACGCCGACAACACCGACGATGATTTCTTCCATACCAGTATTGTATTCCTGAAAAATCTGGATCGCACCTTCCTGTGCGATCTGGTTGATTCCTTTGATAAACTGCTTTCTCTTCATCGTATCAACCTGACGTACACGTGCAAAATGCTCCGGTGCAAATGTCGGGATTCCTTCGTATGTGAATTTGTCCTGTGCTGTCGTCAATGTATCTCCGATTGAGAAGATCCCCGGATCAAATACACCGATAATATCTCCGCCATAAGCTTTACTGATCATCTTACGCTCACTTGCCATCATCTGCTGCGGCTGGGAAAGACGCACATCCTTTCCTCCCTGCACATGATAAACACTCATACCGACCTCAAATTCTCCGGAACAGATTCTCATGAATGCGATTCTGTCTCTGTGGGCTTTGTTCATATTCGCCTGGATCTTAAATACAAATGCTGAGAAATCTTTCTCAGTCATTGGATCGATCTCGCCATGATCTGATTTTCTCGGAAGCGGAGAGGTTGTCATCTTCAGGAAATGCTTCAGGAAAGTCTCTACACCAAAGTTGGTAAGAGCGGATCCGAAAAATACCGGTGAAAGCTGTCCCTTATCAACCAGTTCCTGATCAAACTCAGCTGCTGCTCCGTCCAGAAGTTCAATCTCATCTGCAAGAATGTCTTTTGCATCTGCTCCGATCAGTTCTTCTGTCTCCGGTGCGTCGATCGGTATCATCTTCACTTCACCCATCGCAGTACCTTTTTTCGTATCTGAGAACAGCTCAACTTCACGTTTCGCTCTGTCGTAAACTCCCTTGAATTCCTTACCGGAACCGATTGGCCAGTTAATCGGACAAGTTGCGATTCCAAGCTCTTTCTCTATATCATCTAACAATTCAAATGTATCCTTCGCCTCACGGTCGAGCTTATTGATAAATGTAAAGATCGGGATGTGACGCATCACACAGACTTTAAACAGCTTTCTTGTCTGTGCCTCAACACCCTTGGATGCATCGATAACCATAACTGCGGAATCCGCTGCCATCAAAGTACGGTATGTATCCTCTGAGAAGTCCTGATGTC
>OLRG01003199.1_pt1 | contig 10685 bp, 10 predicted proteins | sample 1672331 | NCBI WGS metagenome assembly OLRG01 (sample SAMEA3136672, study PRJEB25190) | human gut metagenome
TTCCTATAAGGAAGGCCCCATGACCGACTATCTCCAGAAATATTTTGAGGACCGCGGCTATGAAGTATACCGCGATCAGGCTGGAAAGGCCGTGGGCGGGGACCACAGCGGAAACCTCCTGATCCATATTCCTGGAACTATGGAAGGAGAATCCATCTGTCTCAATGCCCACCAGGATACGGTGGAACCGGGGATCGGTATTGTTCCGGTTCTTGAGGACGGAAAATTAAAGAGCAGCGGGGACACGATCCTGGCCGCCGACGATAAATCCGGAATCGCCATCAGTGCTCTCAGCATGATCAGCATGCACGGTTTGCTGAAATTGATGAACACGCCGGACAATATTTTCCAGGATGCCTACACATACATCATGATCATCAGTGCGGGAATCATTGCCACTATTTTTTACAACCTGTTTTCCTCCTACCTGCGTGCAGTGGGAAACAGCCGGACTCCGCTGGTCTTCCTGGTCTTTTCCGCAGTGCTGAACGTGATTCTGGACCTGGTATTCATTATCAACTTTAAGATGGGAGTTGCAGGGGCTGCCAGCGCCACCATACTTTCCCAGGGAATCTCCGCGATCCTTTGCCTTGTCTACATTTACACAAAAATGCCTGCCCTTGCGCCGAACAGACACCACTGGAAGCTTCATAGCAAGGAGAGCCGCCACCAGCTGGCTATGGGAATCCCCATGGCTCTTCAGTTTGCCATCACCGCTTCCGGAACCATGGTGATGCAGTCTGCTATTAACCTGTTTGGCTCCACAGCAGTGGCCGCGTTTACAGCTGCCAACAAGGTGCAGAACCTGGTTACACAGGGAATGATCGCCATGGGACAAACCATGGCCACCTACAGCGGCCAGAACTTCGGCAAGGGTGATATCCCCCGTATCCGCCAGGGTGTGAAGGCTGCCCTTCAGGCCTGTATCGTATACTCTATCGGTGCCGCCATTCTTGTGTGCCTGCTTTTAAAGCCTGCACTGGGACTGTTCTTTACCGGAGATGTGGACATGAGCGCCATGCTTCCCTGGGCGAAAACCTATGTGTACTTAAGCGTGATCTTCTATATTCCGCTTAGCACCATCTTCGTATTCCGAAATACCATGCAGGGATGCGGCTACGGCTTCCTTCCTATGATGGGCGGTGTGTCCGAGCTGATCGCCAGACTGGTGGTTGCCATGATCTCCATGGCTCTCACAAGCTACCCGCTTGCCTGCTTCTGTGACCCGGCAGCCTGGTTTACCGCAGCTGTCTTTACAGGTGTTTCCTATATCTTTGTTATGAAGGATATTCGGAAGAAGTATGAAATAGCCTGATTAATTTTCCAGCGAGAAAATGTACTCCAGCGGCAGCAAATGAATCTCTTCATAAATTTTCGTTTGGCTTTCTTCGCCAGCTTTTCCATCGTTCCCGGGTGCGGGAACCTTGATGCGAAAGGCTGGCTGTTTTATTGTCTGAATATAATATTGTTCCGGGGTTCCCATCCCTTTGAATTTCTTCCCGGAAGACTGTGAGCCTGGTTCCCGTTTCAGATGATAGGACGAGGATTTCTGCATATGTCTGGCAAGACGGTACGACCTTGGCAGACCTCCCATCCCCTGTTCGCTGTGATAATACACGATTTCCCTGCCGGCCTGTCCGAAAGTGAGAAGCCCTCTGCCTCCGTATTCCTGCATGATCCGGATCAGTGCCTTCGTCTCATTCTCGCTGGCAGGCTCCTCTCCCATCCTGGAACGAATGTAGTGGACAGTGGGGAAATTATGACAAATGTCCACGCCCCGGGCATTGTACCCGAAATCTTTCGCCGGAATGCTCTGCATCCGAAGCATCTGCCGGTAAATGGGATTTCGGATCATGGAAAAACCGCTCTGGTTGATCTCATATCCATCCGGATTCAGAAGGGGAAGAAAACAGATCCGGATCTTGTCCAGCAATTTTTTCACCTCGTAAAATTCTTCCAGCTGCCAGCCGCATTCATAAGCCCGGCAGTACTCTTCTGCCATCTGAATCAAAAGCCGGGGAAGCAGGTTCTGGGTTCCGTCAATTCCAGCCACGCAAAAAATCATCTGCGCTCCGTTTCCCACCTCTAACATAGGAATCAGCCTGTCATCATGGCTGTTTCCCACTGCGCGAAACTGGCAAAAGCCGCTGTAACGGCCAGCAAGCTCCCATAATGTGTAGTAGAGCTTTTCATATGTATGATTTTGTTCTTTTGGCATAAATTCTGCCCGCATATTCTACCTCCTGCAGCGGAGGAAAATCTCAGGCAGTATTGCATTTTCCGTACCAGCCTGTCCCCCGCCGCAATAGTATTATATGCAAAAAGGCAGGTCAAAATGACCTGCCTTATCATACTTAGTTCTCTCTTTTTCTCTTTCTTACCAGAACATATCCGCCTGCTACAAGAGAAAGACTTGCAAGCATCATCATGGTTGCAATCGGAGAATTGTCGGCTGTTCTTGCATTGCTTGCAGAAGAAGAGCCTGTAGAACTGTCATCTCCGCTATAGTTCTCAGGATCTGTGGAATCACTGCCGTCTCCGGAGCCGCCATTATAGCCGTCTCCACTGCCGCTTCCATCTGTACCGGTTGGAGTAATCGTGCCGGACGGTGTTACGGTGAACTCAATTGCCTTGGAGTAGAATTTCTGCTCCAGAGCCTCCTGTACGCCGGAAACAGCTACCCAGTCAGTGCCGTTGTATATGTACTTCTGGAAGAAGATATACATGGTAAAGGTCTTGGCATCCTTGATACCGTATTTGTTTCCAATAGAGAAACTCTTCTCATATCCGCTGCGGATATTATCCTTATTCACACTCCATCCATAAGGTACCCATTTGGTATCTCCCTTAACCGGATTGGTATTCTCGGTTCCTGCACCAACAACCTTGAAGTTGTACATAGTCTTCGGATAGAATGCCAGCGGCTCCTCAAGACCGGTTACCTTGCTGTCTGTTACAGGAGGAGTAAGGGCCGGACGTGTGGTCGGAGTCGGTTCAGCCGGTTCCTCTGTTGGTGTTGCCTTGGCATCCAGAGTCAGTACAAGAGGTTTCTCAGCCTCCACGCCCTTGGAATCTACGCCATAAACTACAACCTTAATATCTGTATCATATGCAACACCTGTAAGCTGTACCTCAACTTTCGTTGCGATATCTCCTTCTGCCACATTGTTGTTCTTCACATCTTCAAAGCTTGGAGTATCTTCTGATTTCTTCACCCAGGTTGCGTAATATTTACCGCCCACACCAGCATCATTGGTAGTGAAGCTCAGGTCTACAGTATGATCATACGCTGTATTCCAGGCCAGGGACTCTGCTTTCAGTTTCATACGTTCAACAGTTGGTGTTTTCACTTCTTCCAGCTGTCCAGTAGTTGTATTAACTGTATATTTATCAGTGTCCAGGTAATGTACATGCTCCAGTACATTCTCCATAGTGGTGTAAGCATTTCCATCTGCATCCTTGCCGATTGTGACAAATGCTTTCACTACATCTGCATCGCTTCTTCTCACCTGCAGGTTTGCAGTATCTGAAAGAACTCCCGTAGCTGCAATATATGCATTCTCACCGCTCAAAACGATACTGTTCTCGTAATTCACTCCATCATCGTAGTTTTCGCTGACGATCACATTGCCAGATACACGGATTTCACCTTCACTGTAAATTGCTCCGCCCTTATCCATCGACTGGTTGTCCGTGATGATACCGCCGCCAAGACCAATACTTCCGCCCTGGTTGTAAATTGCAGAGCCAGGCGCGCTGGTACGGTTGCCTGTTAAGGTAACACCGTCAGACATTCCGAAATATCCCTTCTCAAGAGAAACAATAGAACCTGTTGCATCATCTGCGGAAGAGGCATCTACGGTCAAAGATAAAACTGTATCCCCATTCTTGCCTGTGCCAAACTGAAATGCGGTGTTCTCCCCCTGAACCATAAACATATCATCCAGGAATCCATCTGCACGCTTGATCACAGTACCGTTCTCTGCTGCTGCGATGGACACATTCCGGCTGTCAGAGATCACGATGGTATCGGAAATCTCAATGGTACCTGTCACAAGAATCTGGGAAGGAGCCGCATTCTTATCTGCGTTGGCCGGTGCCATCAAAATTGCATCTGCCAGAGTCTTGCACTCGGTCTGATTGCCCTCTGCATCCTGGAAATAAATCTTGCAGGTGGAAGTCTCTTCCTCTGTTCCAGCCTCCTCTGCCTGTGTGGCAATGCCAGCTTCTCCGGCTTCCTGAGTCTCTGCATCTCCGCTTCCGAATCCGTCTGCCAGGCTGCTGTCGGTGCTCTGATCTGCTGCAGGAGTATCTGTCTGATCCTGGGATGGTTCCTGCGTGGCGGCATTATCTGCAGTGTTATCCTCTGCTGGCGGTGCTGCCGGTGTCTCCGCTGCGGCATCCCCTTCTTCTGCCGGAGCAGCGGTATCCTGAACAGGCTCTGCAGCCTCATCTGACTCCACGGCAGCTGCTGTATCGTCTGTTGTCACGGTCTGGGCATCTGACTCTGCGAACGCCATAGTTGCCGGAGCCATTCCGGCAGCAAGAGTTCCAGCCATGATCAACGCTAAAATCTGCTGTTTTTTCATTTCAAAAAGTCCTCCTTATAAACGAGTCCCCCGTATTAAGTATTAACATCGAAGTCCAGTATAACATATTTCATTTCAAAAATCAAACTTATGGGCGAATCTGTCCATTTCCATAAATGATATATTTCGTAGAAGTAAGGGCCAGAAGTCCCATTGGGCCGCGGGCGTGAAGCTTCTGGGTACTGATTCCGATCTCTGCTCCGAATCCGAACTCAAAACCATCAGTAAAACGGGTGGAAGCATTTACATACACTGCTGCCGCATCCACCTCATCCAGGAATTTCTGCGCGTTGTTGTAGTCCCGGGTGATGATTGCCTCTGAATGTCCGGTATTGTAGCGGTTAATATGACGGATAGCTTCCTCCACAGAACTAACCACTTTAATAGAAAGAATGTAATCCAGGTACTCGGTTCCCCAGTCCTCTTCCGTAGCAGAAACCGCATCCGGAATCAGTGCTTTGGCTGCTTCATCCGCACGCATTTCTACATGCTTGGTGCGAAGCCGCTCTGCCAGAACCGGAAGGAACGCATCCTTCACTTTCTCATGAACCAGAAGGGATTCGCAGGCATTGCACACGCCCACTCTCTGGGTCTTGGCATTCATCACAATGTCTGCCGCCATGGCAAGGTCCGCACTCTCATCCACATAAATATGACAGTTGCCTGTACCGGTCTCGATTACCGGGATGGTACTGCCGTTTACAACCGCCTTGATCAGTCCCCGGCCGCCTCTTGGAATCAGTACATCCACGTACTCGTTCATTTTCATAAACTCTGCGGTGGTCTCTCTGGAAGTGTCCTGGATCAGCTGGATGGCATTCTCTGTAAGATCCTGGGCTTTCAGGGCACTGCGGATACAGTCCACAATGGCAGTATTGGAATGGATGGCATCGCTTCCGCCTTTTAAGATCACAACATTGCCGGTCTTAAAGCAAAGGGCAAAAGCATCTGCGGTCACATTTGGTCTGGCTTCATAAATGATTCCGATTACACCGAGGGGAACTCTTTTCTGACCGATCATCAGTCCGTTAGGACGTTTCTTCATGCCGGTTACTTCCCCAATAGGGTCGTCAAGAGCCGCTACCTGGCGCAGCCCCTCTGCCATTCCCTCTATTCTCGCTTCCGTCAGCATCAGACGGTCCACAAGGCCTTCCGGCATATGGTTGCGTCTGCCGTTCTCTACATCTATGGCATTGGCCGCAAGCAGCTTATCAGCGTGTGCCACAAGGCTGTCTGCCACTGCTTCTAAGACTTGATTCTTCTTCGCAGTGCCAAGATTGCGAAGAATCACTTCCGCTTCCCGGGCATTTTCGCCCAGAGTCTGCAGCATTTCATTCATTTATAAGTCCTCCCTTCGGTAAGGCATTCCTGTAAATATTGCTTTGCGTCACAATGATCTGCGGGCAGATATCGGTCGGCTCTGTGGGAACCTGATCCAGGATCTGGAAATCAAAGGCAACTGCAACCCGCTGAGTATCCGGATGCTTCTCCAGAAAACGGTCGTAAAAGCCTCCGCCGTATCCCACTCTGTGGTTCTCACGGTCAAAGGCCACTCCCGGCATGATCATAAGGGCATCCGTCCAGTCCACAGTCTCTCCCTCTGTAGGCTCCGGAATTCCGAAATATCCAGGAGCGAGCTGGGAGAAATCTGTCAGGCGGTAAAAGACCATGTCCTTTCCCACCACCTTGGGAACTGCCACTTCCTTGCCGGATTTCCAGGCTTCCTCAATAATAAACCTTGTCATGACCTCATGATTGTAATCTGCATAAGCCATAACGCGGTCTGCCTGCAAAAATTCCGGAAGCCGGATCACGCGCTCGGTCAGCTGGCGGCTCCATTCTTCCACCTGCTCATCGGCGCACTGCTTCCTGGCTGCAAAAATCTGTTTTCTAATGAGTCTTTTTTCTTCCATATTTTTCTCCAAGGTTCACAATGGTACCATCGGCTTCCTTGATGTCAATATTGTCAAGCTGGTTGCGCAGGTTCATCTTGATAGTGGCAATATACTCCTTGCGAAGCTTCGCCTGCTCAATTTTCTCTTCCTCTGTAAGACCAACACTCTGTGCCTTATGATGAAGTGTATTGATCCTGTCAATTTTTACGTTGTCTATCATGTCAGTTTCTCCTCTATAAAAGTTTCTCGATATAATCAATAAGATAAAATTCTTCTTTTTTGTCTCCTACAAAGAGGGTTCCATAATTACGCCCTTCTATGATCTTGTGGATCACATGAAAATCCTTTCCGTTGGCAATGATCATATCCGTTCCTGCTGATGTGGCAATGGTGGCAGCAGTAAGCTTGGTAGCCATACCGCCGGTACCCACCTTGCTCTTTGGTCCTTTGCCCATGCTGAGAAGCCTGTCATCCAGTTTCTCTACGGTATCAATAAATTCTGCATCCGGATTGGTATTGGGATCGTCTGTAAACAGACCGTCAATATCTGAAAGAAGGATCAGGATATCTGCTCCGATCAGACCTGCGATCACTGCGGAAAGGGTATCATTATCACCAAAAGAATCCAGCATCTCCAGCTCATAACTGGAAATGGAGTCGTTTTCATTTACGATAGGGATGGCTCCCATTTCCAGAAGTTCTTCAAAAGTATTTCTGGCATGTCTTCTATTCAGATTATTGACCATTGTGTTCTTGGTCATAAGAATCTGTGCAGCAACCTGATTATACTCCGCAAAAAGCTTCTGATAGATCATCATGAGTCTTGCCTGTCCTACTGCGGAACATGCCTGTTTTTTCTTCAGTTCTGTAGGTTTCTCATGAAGTCCGAAAGCAGAAGCTCCCACTGCTACTGCACCGGATGTTACCAGTACCACATCTTTGCCCTGATTATGAAGATCACTTAATTCTCTTACCAGTACTTCCAGTTTCCGCAGATCCAGTTTGTTGGTTTCTTTATGGATCAGAGAGGAAGAACCTACTTTGATCACAATTCGTTTCTTGTCTTTCAGCTGTTCTCTGTAATTCATTGTCTTTCTGCTCCCTGTTATCTGGTGATTCCCAATTCTTCCAATGCTTTCGCCTGTTTTGCTTCCATAACGGCAGCTTCTTCTGGTTCCATATGGTCATATCCCAGAAGATGAAGCATACTGTGTGCAAAAAGGAAACTGAACTCCCGTTCTACACTGTGCCCATATTCTTCTGCCTGTGCATAAACCTTTTCTACAGAGATCATTACATCACCCAGAATCAATTCATCGGTATCCAGATCAAAGAACTCATCTTTATCCTTTACGATCGAATAATCTGCAGGTGTTTCAAAAGGAATCATAGGGAAAGATAAAACATCTGTGGGAGCTCCGATGGAACGGAACTGCTGATTTATTTTTTTGATCTCTTCATTATCAGTGATCACCAGATTCACACTCACATCATAAGGACAGTTCTCCGATTCCAGAATGTGCGCTGCAACCTTCTGTGCAAGTGCCTCGTATGGGATATTCAGTTCTTTATCTGTATCATAATCTATCAGAATGGTCATTCTCTTTTCCTCCTGCCCTGACGAGCCGGTTTACGGTCCGGCTTCTGTTTCTTTTCGTAGTCTTCATAAGCCTGTACGATCTGCTGAACCAGTGGATGACGGACAACGTCTTTGCTGGTCAGTGTACAGAATCCAATATCATCTATCTTTTTAAGGACTTTTGCAGCCACATCCAGTCCGGATACTGCGTCTCTGGGAAGATCCTTCTGAGAAGCATCACCTGTAACTACCACTTTGGAGCCAAATCCGATACGTGTAAGGAACATCTTCATCTGTGCAGGTGTGGTGTTCTGTGCCTCGTCCAGGATAATAAAGGCATTATCCAGTGTCCGTCCTCGCATATATGCCAGAGGTGCCACTTCAATGAGCCCTCTTTCCATATTTTTGGCAAAACTGTCAGCTCCCATGATCTGATAAAGAGCATCGTACAAAGGTCGAAGATACGGATCTACCTTACTCTGAAGATCTCCCGGAAGAAATCCCAGCTTCTCTCCGGCCTCAATGGCAGGTCTGGTAAGAATGATCCTGCTGACCTCCTCATTACGGAAAGCAGTCACTGCCATTGCCATGGCAAGATAGGTCTTTCCTGTTCCGGCAGGTCCCACTCCAAATACGATCATCTTCTGACGGATCTGATCAACATATTCTTTCTGTCCAAGAGTCTTGGGCTTAATAGGTCTTCCCTGTATGGTATTGCAAATAAAATCTTTATCTATTTCTGTAAGTACCTGGTTCCGTTCTTCCATAGCCAGTGACAGTGCATAATTAACGTTCTGTCTGGTAATGGTGTTGCCCCTCTTTGCCAGCTCCACCAGTTCTTCCATCAGTTTTCTTGCCTGGCCGGCACTCTGCTCTGTTCCAAGTATCTTCAGCATCCCATCTCTGGATATCAGGGTCACATTCAGTGTCCGTTCGATAAGTTTCAGATGCTCATCAAACTGCCCGGAAATATTCCCCTCCAGATCAGCCGGAATCTGCATGTGCAACTCGATAATACTGTTAGTCATCCTCTGCTGTCCTTTCTGCCGGAACTTCCAGCCTTTCTACAGGGGATTCTGTTCCGGTTTTTTGTATAATTTCCAGAAAACCTTTACTGATACAGGTCTTATGGTCAATCTCTATTTTAACATTATTTGCAGATATTTGAACCCCCTTTTCCATTAATTTTTCTTCATAATTCTGAAGTTCCTGCCATGCTTTTGCTTTTACCTCTTCTTGAGAGTACTCTGTTTTCTCCTGTCTATATGGGTACAGGGTGATTTTCCCAAAGGATACCGGCAATTTGAAGGATTCTGTAAGATACACCGGAATAACTTCTGTTACTTTATGGAAATCTTCGCCTGTCTCTCTCGCCAGTTCCCAGTACCAGCTTCCGGCTTCCAGATAAAAACCTCTTTTTTCTTTTCCATCCAGGATTTCTTTCTTATATTCCAGAGGGATTTCTTTGTAATAAGACCGTCTGCTTTTTACATACACGTCTCCTTCTGCGTGGACATACTCATAACGGACTACTTCCTGAGAATCATTCTTGATTTCCAGACGTCCGGATATCAGCAGATCGCCTGGTTTGCAGCTGTCTCCCAGTTTCATCTGAGGTACCCCTTCTCTTGTGATCATTTTTACGATCACACCTTCTTTATCAGCTTCCAGATCACAGCTTTCTTTTTCTGAATCCTCTTCTTTTTCTACAAAAATTCCTTCCTGTATCTTCAGGCGCAGTCTGCTTCCTTCCAACTCCACAGATACCCAGGTAATGTCCGGATATTTTGCTCTCACTGCTGCTGCAATCTTGCTGCAGTTGATCCTGCTTCCTGCCATTCCATGGGTGATCCCCTGATCTTCCAGAAAAGACAGGATTTCCTTTGTGCTGTTTTTCACATTTCCTTCCACCTGAATATTCCAGATACGAGAGGAAAAGAACCACAGAAGACAGATGCAAAGCAGAATCCCCCCACAGAAATATTTTCTCTTTTTACTTTTTAATGCAAGAAAGGGAATTCCTTTTCTCCCCATAATATGTATTTTCACTTTTGTTTTCCTGTGAATAGGACCAAGGCGAAAAAAATCTCCGGCGCAGATTGTTCCTTCCAGTATTTTTTCTTCCTGACACTTGAGATTCCGGATACAAATTCCTCTTTTGCCACAAAGATTAAGAAAACGTTCTGTCTGTTCTCCTTTTATCTGTATCCTGACAACGCCCTTCCACAGTTGTGGCAGTCTCTGTTCCATCTTATCTGCCCTCCCGGGGATCTAATATAATCTGGGTGATCTTTCCCTGGATCACCATTTCTTCCGAAGCATAACTTTGTATGCCAAGGCTTTTCCCTCGGATCACCAGTGGTCCATGAAAAGTAAGGATCACTATTTCTTCTTCTCTGTACCGGAGGATACTTCGATAATTTTCAATTCTTGCCTGATTCCTGCCGCTGACTGTGATCACCGCCTCTTTCAGTCCCAGATCCCGTGGCACTTCCAGAGCAGTTACGAAATTTTCTTTCCAGTTTTTTCTTTTTTTCATAAAAAAAGAAACCTCCGGCTTTTACATACAATGTATGTCAGAGATTTCTTTCTTATCACTTTACAATTAATTTTGTTCCTGTT
>OLRG01003206.1_pt1 | contig 10674 bp, 9 predicted proteins | sample 1672331 | NCBI WGS metagenome assembly OLRG01 (sample SAMEA3136672, study PRJEB25190) | human gut metagenome
CAAAATCCCATCACCGAAGGTGATTTGGAATGGATTTTGACCAAGTTACTGTGAAGGTCGTGAACAGTAACTATTATACTTTTACAAGAAGTGTTTATGGGGCACTGTCTATCAGCCGGCTTGCTGTACTTCTGAATTATAGTTTACATAAATCAAAGCACAAAAAAAGAGACACTAACCCACATAAACAATCCTTGTTATGTATAGTTAATGCCTCCTGAAATCGAGTAACACACTACAACTGTAGCTGACTATATCACATGAAAATCCACTTTGTCAAGACGGTTTTTATTCTAATTCATAATTTTTCCTGCAGAAAACTGAATGGATCTGGATCCTTGAGAAAATGCATCAACATGTAAGCACATGGAATTGCCACATTCTCTTCTCTGAGGATTCTTTTTACTTCTTCCCGGTCTGCAAGAACTACTTCAATCTCCTCAGAAGCCTCCTGAGCATCTTTGCTGATCTCACCGCTGGCGTATCCGTATACGGCAGCACAGGATTCGTCTGTAAGCCCAACGGTCGGGAAAAATGGCTTCTCATAGGCCGGATCTACTTTCAGAGGTGTAAACTTCAAACCGGTTTCTTCGTACATTTCACGTACTGCCCCTTCATGAAAATCCTCTCCTTCTTCCACAAGACCTGCTGGAAATTCATAAATGTAGTCACCTATGGTATAACGGAACTGACGAATCAGAACCACTCTGTCATTCTTTTCACCATAAATACTGTAAATAATCACTCCGTCCGGTTTATTCTTCCGGGTTATGATCTTCATGCTGTCTGTATCTCTGGCTCTGGATGCTACGAAATAGGATACCGGTGTATTGTGTACACTAGTGGCATCTACGTGATAAAGATTGACAAAACGGTTGTCTGTCATTTTTTCTACGTTATGAATTTTTCCCATGAGGTTTCCTTCTTTCTATCCTTCCGTCCGCAGAAAGTCAGATCTGCAGGCAGTTCTCTGTCTTACTTTCAGTCTCCTTTTAAGACTACACGGATTCTCTTGTAGATAAAAAATACGATCACAGAAGTAAGAATATATTTAAATAAGTTAAATGGAACGATGATCAGCGCCACAAAGCCAAGAAGGCTGTTTACTGAAGAATGTACTGCTGTTCCCATTTCAATGAAAGCTTCGATCGGCATTCCAAATGCTTTGCCATAAGCCGGCAGTAATACGAATGCGTTCATCAGGCAGGCCGCTGCTGTAGTAAGAACGGTACCTGCTGCCATTCCAATAACGGCGTGTTTACGGCTTTTTATATTATGCATGCGATAGAGAAATCCTGCCGGTACAACAAAACAACATCCGAAGATAAAGTTTGCAAGATCTCCTACTCCTGCTGTAAGGGTTCCCTTAGTTACCAGATGCACCAGAATCTTTACCAGTTCAATGACTACACCAGCCAGTGGTCCCATTGCAAATGAGCCTACCAGTACCGGTATCTCTGAGAAATCCAACTGATAAAAGGATGGTGCCAGGAATGGAATAGGAAACTCAAAGTTCATCAGTACACCTGCTACTGCTCCCAACATTGCAATCTGTGTGATTGTTCTGGTTTTACTTCTCTCTGCTACATTTCCACCTTTTAAAACCTGTTCACTCATACTTGTGTCTCTCCTTTGATTTTCTTTAAAAGAAAATTCTGCGTAAAAAATCCCGGGAAATGTCTCCCCGGGGTAATGAGCACGTATGAATCAGCGTGTTCTTCTCTCATCCAGACTTTACTGTCGGTTCTGGAATTTCACCAGATCAGCCGCATAATGCGGGTCGCGGACTTTACCGCCGGTAGGGAATTCTGACTTCTATACGGATCAACAGTAATCAGTCACCCTGCCCCGAAGAATTTTCTTTTATCTGAGAAATATTATACAACTAACTTTCTTACAATGCAATAGAAAATAATAGAGACACTGACAATTTTGAAAAACATTTTCAAAACATGTCAGTGTCTCTATTATTTTATTACTATATTCTTATCGTTCTTCGCGGAAATACGGAAGTCCCAGTGCAGCCGGCGGCTGATGTTCTTTCTTCTTTCGGAAGCTTGTGAATACCAGAACGATGATGGTTACGACATATGGAAGAGCCTTGAATACTTCCTGCATGCTTCTTCCAAGTCCCGGAATATACAGGTACAGAATGTAAAGTGCTCCAAAGAGGAATGCTCCCCAGATCGCATTGAGCGGTTTCCACAGTGCAAAGATAACCAGTGCGACTGCAAGCCATCCACGGTCACCAAAACCATTGTCTGTCCAGGTTCCGCCGGAGTATTCCATTACGAAATACAGACCGCCAAGTCCTGCAAGACCTGCGCCGATACAGGTTGACAGGTATTTGTATTTGATAACGTTGATACCGGCTGCATCTGCAGTTCCCGGGTTCTCACCGATCGCACGGAGATTCAGTCCCATTCTCGTTTTAAATAAGAAGAATGACAGTGCGATTGCTGCGATCACACAGAGGTAAGTCATAAATCCATAGTTAAATAAGATCGGTCCGATCACTGGGATCTTGGATAATCCAGGGATTTTGGCCGTATAGGCACTTCCTGTTACTTTGACAGAAATCTGTCCGACACCACCTGCAAGTTTGGAGATGGAACCACCGAAGAAGTTACCAAATCCAGTACCAAAGATGGTAAGGGCAAGACCTGTTACGTTCTGGTTTACACGAAGTGTGATCGTCAGGATACTGTAGATCAGTCCGCCGATCATTGCACATGCAAACGCACATACAAACGATATCAGAACTCCGACAAAAGCATTCGGGTTCGGATTGTCTTTTTCATAAAGGAAGGCTCCCATCAGTCCGGCGATACCTCCCATATACATGATTCCCGGGATACCAAGGTTCAGGTTACCCGATTTTTCTGTCATGATCTCTCCAAGCGCACCATACAGAATACAGATGCCCTGGACAATTGCTTTTTGAATAAAAATGGTCAGTACACTCATTGCATCTTCCTCCTATTTCTTTGCACGCTTTACTCTGTAATTGATAAAAAATTCTGCTCCGATCAGGAAAAACAGAATGATTCCAAGAATTACATCAGATGCATTCTCGTTCAGTCCATACTGTGTCGCGATCTGAACAGCACCCTGATCCATGAATACGATACCAAAAGAAACAGCTACCATAATAAAGGTATTGAATTTTGAAAGCCACGCAACGATGATCGCTGTAAATCCGCGGCCACCTGCTGTCGCAGTAGAGATCGTATGGCTCGCGCCGCTGACGATTACAAATCCTGCGATACCGCAGATCGCACCGGAAATTGCCATGGTACGGATGATGACTTTCTTTACATGGATACCTGCATATCTGGCGGTATTTTCACTCTCACCGACTACAGCGATCTCATAACCCTGTTTGCAGTATTTCAGGTAGATGAACATACCGACTGTCAGGATCAGGACGATCAGCACATTCCATCCATATTTCTGTCCAAAGAGTTCTGGCAGCCATCCTGCCTGTGTTGCCTGATTGATGATACCGACTGTATTGGATCCTTTTGGATTTTCCCAGAAAACAATGCAGTAGGTAATGACCTGCATCGCAACGTAGTTCAGCATCAGTGTGAACAGTGTCTCATTGGTATTCCAGTATGCCTTGAATACTGCCGGGATCATTCCCCAGATCATGCCGCCAATGGCACTTGCAATAAACATTACGATCAGAAGCAGAATCGGTGACATTTTGTCCCCTGCATAGATCATTACTGCTGCAGAGCATGCTCCACCGATCAGGATCTGGCCTTCTGCACCGATGTTCCAGAATTTCATCTTGAATGCCGGTGCAAGACCGATCGCGATACACAGAAGGATCATCGTATCACGGATCGTCTGCCAGATACGGCGCTCGGAGCCCATGGCTCCATCCCAGATTGCCTTGTATACATCTACCGGATTCATTTTGACAAGTGCCACGATCACTGCACCACATACGATCAGTGCAAGGATCAGTGCAATAAAACGGATCAGAAGTCTTTCCTGCCATCCGGCTTTGTTTCTTCGTTTACTTACCTGTAAGAAAGGTTCTTTATTCATTGACAGCCCCTCCTTTTTCGTGTTTCGTCATGAGAAGACCGATTCCTTCTTTGGTCGCTGTTCTTCCGTCAACCACTCCGCTGATCCTGCCGCCACAGAGAACTGCGATACGGTCACAGAGTTCCAGTACAACGTCCAGATCCTCAATGACGCAGACAACTGCAACGCCTTTTTTCTTCTGTTCGTTCAGAAGCTGATAGATAACATGAGAAGTGTTGATATCCACGCCTCGTGTCGGGAAAGCGACAAGGAGAACTTTCGGGTTCTGTGCGATCTCACGTCCAACCAGAACTTTCTGGACATTTCCACCGGACATCTGGCGGACCGGAGCGGAAATACTCGGTGTCATGACTTCAAGCTGATCTTTGATCTTCTGTGCAAGGGCTCTCGGACCTTTACGGTCGAGGAAAGGACTTTTGCCGTTGCGGTAGCTTCTAAGCATCATATTATCGGTCATATCCATGTCTCCGACGAGTCCCATACCGATACGGTCCTCAGGAACGAAAGCAAGACTGATTCCTGCTTCATTGATAGAAATGGAATCCATTCCGGAAAGTTCCATTCCGCTTCCATTGTCATCCAGAAGTCGGATGGAACCACTTTCTACATCCTGCAGACCGGCGATCGCTTCCAGAAGTTCCTTCTGACCGCTTCCGGAAATACCGGCAATACCAAGGATCTCACCTGTATTTACTGTCAGATCCACATCATCCAGAGTTTTGACATCGTCTTTGTCCTTACAGTTTACGCCTTCAATGATCAGACGCGGCTTTACATTCTCCGGCTTCGGACGCTCGATATTCAGGTCAACTCTTGCGCCAACCATCATTTCAGAAAGGCTCTGCACATTTGCCTGGGCAGTTTCCACAGTGTCAATATACTGGCCTTTACGGAGGATCGCCACGCGGTCAGACAGTGCAAGAACCTCCTGCAGTTTATGCGTGATAATGATGATCGCACATCCGTCATCTCTCATGTTACGAAGGATATCAAATAATCGGTCGGCTTCCTGCGGTGTCAGCACGGCTGTCGGCTCATCCAGTATCAGGATCCTGGCACCACGATAAAGCATCTTTACGATTTCGACGGTCTGTTTCTCGGAAACGGACATTTCGTAGATTTTCTTTGAAAGATCCAAGTCAAATCCGTACTTGTTGACCAGTTTCTGGATATCCTCTGTTATTTTTTTCATATTGAGTCTTGCCTTGCCCGGCAGACCCAGGACGATATTTTCGGCTGCTGTCAGTACATCTACCAGTTTGAAATGCTGATGTACCATACCGATTCCCAGTTCATAGGAATCTTTCGGTGAACGGATCGTTACTTCTTTTCCATTTACAAAAATATGTCCTTCATCCGGATAATAAATTCCATAGATCATATTCATGAGAGTTGTCTTGCCGCTTCCGTTTTCACCCAGGATCGCAAGAATCTCTGATTTTCTCAGCGTGAGATTTACATGATCATTCGCCTGGACTGATCCAAAACGCTTGGAAATATCCTTAAGTTCAAGTGCATAAGTTTCTCCCACTGTCATTCCCTCCTTTTTTCTGTCTATAGACAAGAAAAAAGCAGAGCTGCTGACGAGCAGCCCTGCCTGTTTCAAATCTTATTCTGTAATAGAAGTGATTCCGTCGATCGCTACATCGAATGCCGGTGCAGAACCATATTCGGATTCATGGAAGTATCCGTCAGAAACGTATTCTGTGTCGCTGCCGTCTTTCTTATAGGTAGTAAGTTCTTTGCCATCTACTGTGAATGTAGAGGTATCAAATACATGAAGAGATCCGTCTGCAAGTGCGTCTTCTACTTCTTTTACTTTCTCATCTGTTCCTTCTGCTACAACGTTCTCGTTGAGTGGTGTGATCTTGTCTGCACCATCGGAGAAGCCTTTGCACCAGTCAGTATCGATTGCTGTGCCATCAAGCATGCACTGTACTGCATATGTGTAATATACACCCCAGTCCATGGATGCGGATGTAAGTGCTGTGTTAGGAGCAACGGATGTCATATCAATGTTGTATCCAACGCAAGGAACGCCTGCTGCTTCACATGCTGTAGGAGCACCTGTTGTATCTGCATGCTGGCTGATCAGAACACATCCGTCAGAAATCAGGGCATCTGCACATTCTTTCTCAAGGTCGAAGCTTGCCCAGCTGTTTGTGTATTTAACTTCCATTGTTACGGACGGGCATACGCTCTTAGCTCCAAGGTAGAAGGAAGTGTATCCGGAAATAACCTCTGCGTACGGGAATGCACCTACATAACCCATTTTGCAGTTATCCTCTGTAATAGTGCCGTCCTCGATCATCTGATTCAGTTTCAGACCTGCTACTACACCGGATACATAACGTGCTTCATAAATATTTGTGAAGTAGTTGTGCATGTTGGAAAGTCCGCTTGATGCTGCCTGAGTTCCTGTTGCATGACAGAACTGAACGTCCGGATATTCTCCTGCTGCTTCAAGGATATAAGTTTCATGTCCAAAGCTGTTTGCAAAGATGATCTGACATCCCTGGTCTGCAAGGTCTGCTGCTGCATCGTAGCATCCTTCGTCTTCACCGATCAGAGTTTTCTCGATGACCTGTGAATCATCCAGTCCAAGGTTCTCTACCATTTCGTCGATACCAGCCATATGAGCTGCTGTATAGCCTTCGTTCTCATCTCCGATATAGATCGCACCGATCTTGATGTCTTCCTTTGCGATTCCTGCGCCACTTTCGCTGTCATCACTTGCATATACAGGTGCTGTCATAGAAACTGCCATTGCTGCTGCAAGTCCGATTGCCAATGCTTTTTTCATTCTTCTTTCCTCCATTTTCTCTTTTTACTCCTCTACCTACAGTTCACCGAACAAAAGAGGCACAACACTTTCTGTTACGCCTCTTTGCAAGTGCTTTTACTATACATTCCGGTCTGCAAATTGTCAATAAATTCGAACAAAAACGCATTATTTATTTGACACCCTAATTTTTTTTGTATTTTATTTCGCATAATCTTAAATAGGAAATCTTTGGCGTTTTTGTTCGAAGTCTCAGCATTTCTCCTTGACTTTTTCGCGTTAAAGCGTTATACTTTAAAAAGTTAATTCGATTCAAATGTGAATCAACAAAACAGGAGGACTTGAAATATGAAAAAGCAGATTTTAGCAGGTGTTCTTTCTGCAACAATGGTAGTTGGCATGGGCGGTGTCAGCGTATTCGCAGCAGATAATGCAGATGATAAAACTTACAACATCGGTATTTGCCAGCTTGTACAGCATGAGGCACTTGACGCAGCAACACAGGGATTCAAGGATGCCATCACAGAAGAACTTGGCGACAAAGTTACATTTGATGAGCAGAACGCACAGGGTGATTCCAATACCTGTTCTACTATCATCACAGACTTCGTTTCTGATGGTGTAGACCTGATCCTTGCAAACGCAACTCCTGCACTTCAGGCAGCTGCAGCTGGTACAGCAGATATCCCGATCCTTGGTACTGCAGTTACCGAATATGGTGTTGCACTTGACCTTGACGATTTCGACGGAACTGTTGGAACCAACATTTCCGGTACATCTGACCTTGCTCCACTGGATCAGCAGGCAGCAATGCTCAACGAACTGTTCCCGGATGCAAAGAACGTCGGACTTGTTTACTGCTCCGCAGAAGCAAACTCCCAGTATCAGGTAGATACAGTAAAGGATGCCCTTGAAAAATTAGGATACACCTGCACTTACTACGCATTCTCAGATTCCAATGACCTTTCTTCCGTAGCTACTACAGCTGCTACAGAAAGCGATGTGATCTACGTACCAACAGATAACACAGTTGCTTCCAACACAGAGATCATCAACAACATCTGCCTTCCGGAGAAAGTTCCGGTAATCGCCGGTGAAGAAGGTATCTGCCAGGGATGCGGTGTTGCTACTCTTTCCATCAGCTACTATGACCTTGGTGTTGCTACAGGTAAAATGGCACTCAAAGTTCTCGTTGACGGAGAAGACATTTCCACAATGCCAATCGAATATGCTCCACAGTTCACCAAAGAATACAACCCGGAGATCTGTGACGAACTCGGAATCACAGTTCCGGATGACTATGTGGCAATCGGTGCTGACGATGCAGCAGACGAAGAAGAAACATCCGAGGATGCTGATGCAGAAGCAGCAGACGACACAGCAGAGGAAGATACTGCTGAAGAAGCTGAATAATTCTGACAATTAATCTAAAATCACAAATTCACACTGACAGCGGGAGAGGAATAACCTTTCTCGCTTTCTGTGTCATCAGGAGGAACTATAAAAATGAACATTATGAGCTTAATCAATGCACTTCCGGGTGCTTCTGCCCAGGGTCTGATATGGGGGATCATGGCAATCGGTGTCTATCTTACTTTCCGTATTCTGGACGTAGCCGACCTTACTGTTGATGGTACCATGTGTACCGGAGGTGCTGTCTGCGTTATGATGCTTATGAGCGGTCATAACATCTGGATATCCATGCTTGCTGCAACTGGCGCAGGAATGCTTGCCGGTCTTGCAACAGGAATCTTCCACACTTTCATGGGAATCCCGGCGATCCTTGCCGGAATCCTGACACAGCTTGGTCTTTACTCTGCCAACCTCAAGATCATGGGCAAAGCAAACCAGGCAGTCAACGGAAACAAATACAACCTTCTTGTTTCCCTTCGAAATGTCAAAAATGTTCCATTTTATCAGAATACGATCCTGATCGTTGCAATCTTTATCGTTGTTCTGATCGCGATCCTGTACTGGTTCTTCGGTACTGAACTCGGATGTTCTCTCCGCGCTACCGGATGTAACCCGAATATGTCCCGTGCACAGGGTATCAACACAGATGTATGCAAGGTACTCGGACTTATGATCTCCAACGGACTGGTTGCTCTTTCCAGTGCACTTCTTGCACAGTATCAGGGATTCGCTGATGTCAACATGGGACGTGGCGCGATCGTTATCGGTCTTGCTGCTGTTATCATCGGCGAGGCGATCTTTGGAAAGATCTTCCGCAACTTTGCTCTTCGTCTTCTGAGCGTTGCATTTGGTTCTATCCTCTACTATCTGGTACTCCAGACTGTTATCTGGCTCGGAATCGACACAGACCTTCTGAAGATGCTGTCTGCACTTGTAGTAGCGATCTTCCTTGCTGTACCTTACTGGAAAGCAAAATATTTTTCAAAACCTACGAAACGTGGAGGTAACAACTGATGCTTGAGCTGAAAAACATTTACAAAACTTTTAATCCTGGAACTATCAATGAAAAAGTGGCTCTGAACGGTCTGAACCTCACACTGAATGAAGGTGATTTTGTTACTGTTATCGGTGGTAACGGAGCCGGTAAATCTACCATGCTGAATGCAGTTGCCGGCACATGGCAGATCGATGAAGGACAGATCATTATCGATGGTATCGATGTCACCAAATTATCCGAACACAAAAGAGCCGCATATCTCGGTCGTGTATTCCAGGATCCTATGACCGGAACCGCTGCTACAATGGGAATCGAAGAAAACCTTGCCCTTGCAAAACGCCGTGGCAAAACACGTTTACTGAAACCGGGAATCACAAAGAAAGAGCGTGAAGAATATAAAGAACTGCTGAAAGTTTTAGGTCTCGGACTGGAAAACCGTCTTACTTCCAAGGTCGGACTTCTCTCCGGTGGACAGCGTCAGGCACTGACACTTCTGATGGCTACACTGCAGAAGCCAAAGCTTCTGCTTCTGGATGAGCATACTGCTGCTCTGGACCCGAAGACCGCAGCCAAAGTACTTGAAATCACAGAAATGATCGTCAACCGCGACCATCTGACAACTATGATGATCACTCATAATATGCAGGATGCGATCACACATGGAAATCGTCTGATCATGATGATGGAAGGTAAGATCATTCTGGATATCCAGGGTGAAGATAAGAAGAAACTCACTGTGAAGGACCTGCTGGATCAGTTTGAACGTGCCAGCGGAGAAGAATTCAGTAATGATTCTGCTTTATTAGGATAATATTGATATCTATATGTTTTTACAGAGACTGTCCGATAGGAACGGGCAGTCTCTGTTTACGTTTCTCCTGATATCCTGTAGATTTCTTTATGATCTGACTGTAATTTCAGATTACCGGATCCGTTATGTCATCTGTTTCTTTTTCCGGTGTAACACAGATGAATTTATGCGTTTCCCGACAGTACTGATAAATTCTGGAGGTAAGATAGTCCTCCTTCGGTGTTGCCTCCTTAATCGTATCCTCCAGAACATTTTCCAGATCATCCGGATCTACACAGTGATCATTGTGTATCATCACTTCATGGATACTGGTAAAGACCATATAGAAATCAGAATCCAGCAGATATGCCAGCCGTTCAGCCACCCCCGGCAGAAATACAGCAACTGCTCCATTTGTCTTCCTGGATGTACTCAGGCAGTTTCCCATTGCATCTTTCTGAAGTTTCGCAATTCCCGTGAGATCCATGAAATTCTCTCCTTCATAATCTGGGTTAAAGATCATCTGCTCCCATCTGTAAATTCTGGGAGGACTCATAAAGTACGTATTCAAAAGAGCTTCCTTAAACACTTCATCGCCGTTTTTTCCCCATTTAATCAGTATTTTCTGACGGA
>OLRG01003217.1_pt1 | contig 10649 bp, 3 predicted proteins | sample 1672331 | NCBI WGS metagenome assembly OLRG01 (sample SAMEA3136672, study PRJEB25190) | human gut metagenome
CGCAGGCGCACCGGAATCTTCTTTGTAAGGTACTCCACCGGCTTGCCCTTGACATAGCTTACAAGTCTCACTCTGCACGGCTCCGAGACCTTTATCCTTGTGGAATTGAGCTTTTTGGATTTAGATGTAGGCTTGGAGCCGTCGGTGGTGTAGTACACCGTGGTCCCTTCCTCAGCGGAAAGCACCAGTTGAGCGCCCTTCTTCACCGTGGCGAAGTTCTCCTTCGGGGAGCCGGCGCCGAAGCTGGTCTCGCCCAGCTGCGCCGTCGGGCGGGCCGGGCGCGTCTGCTCGTCGGCCACGCGCACGTCGACCGTCTTGGCCAGCAGCGAGTCGGCCACCGTCACCGTCAGGTCGGTCATGCCCGGCGCCTCGCCCGACAAGGCGAAGCGCGCAACGCCATTCGCGTCGGTCTCGGCGTTCGCCGTCTCAAGCCCGCCGCCAAGGCCGGCCACCACAGAACTCCCCACGTTCGCAACAACCAACTGCCCGGCCAACGGCTGCCCGGAAGCGTCGCGCACATAGGCGGAAACCTCGCACGACTGCCCCGTGACCAGGGAATACCCCTGCTCCACGTTCAGCTTCAGCTCGGCCGCGCGCGTGGCGACCGCAAGCTGTCCGCTGTTCCAGCCGTCCATCGGGATGCCCGCGTAGTTTACCGCGCCGGCCAGGGAAAGCTCCACGGTCGACCCGGTCTCAAGCACCTTCGCCGACTTTATGCGCAGCGCCTTGGCCACCTGCCGCCCGTCGGCGCCCTCCTCGGGGCCGACCCACTCGAACGTGCAGTCCTCGCCCAGCCCGGTCGCCGTCAGCTCGGCCAGCGACGCGTCGGAGGCGTCCATATACTGCGAGAACGTCAGCTCCACGCAATCGGTGTACGCCCGCGCGCTTTCCACCTGCGGTTTCTCGGTAGTGCGCAGCCCGATTTCAAGCCCCGTGCGAACCGGGGGCACCGCCATCCATTCCGTGCGCGCCTCCTCGTAGCCCGCCTTCGTGAATCGCACCTGGTAGAAGCCCACCGGCGTGTACCAGCCGAACACGCCGTCGCCATCGGTCGGCTGCGGGTTGACCTGTTCGTAGGACTCCGCGTCCACGGCACCGCGCCCGCGCCGTCGGCCGACGCGCTGTACCACACTTCGGCCGTCACGTTCTCAAGCCGGCTGGATTTCACCGCCTCGTACACGTAGCCTGAGGGGTCGATGCCCAGCCGCGCCTCAATCTCGCTCAGCTCCTTGCGGCGCTTCTCGCGCTGGCGGTCGATCTCCTCCTCGACCGGCTGGCACTTCTCCAAGCGCTCGGCCACGGCGCGCTGGTACATGCGCTGCGCCCAAGACAGGTTCTTCGCGCGGTCGGAGTTCACCATCGACGACGACACGTCGTAGCCATAGGACATCCCCGACACCAAGATCGCGCCGGCGGGCGGGCAGAACAGCGTCGCGCCGGCGCCGATGCCGCCCATCACCACGCCGATGCCGGCATCGGCGTACTCGTTAGCGCGCTGCTGCTCGAGCAGCGACACCAGGCGTTTCGCGTAGAACAGCTCGTTTTTCAGCGCCTCGAGGCATTCCTTCAGGTTCGCGATGTCGCCCTTGCCGGAGTACCAGCGGATCAGCATCTCGATGTGCTCCACCTCGCCGCGCATCTCGGCCAGGCGCACCTCGGTGTCCTCGGCGTTGCTCAGCGCGTCCTTCGCGCCGATGTAGCTGGTCCCCAGCCCGATCGAGGCGATGGCGCCCGAGTACACCGGTACGTTCTTCGCCCACTTCCACGGCATGCGGTACGTGTCCTGATACTGCAGAAATGCCGCCAGGTGACCCCTGACCATCGGCGATGTGAACTTCTGCATCGCCTTGAACACGGGCTTGGATTTAATGGTCTGCAGCGCCAAGTTCGCCCATTGCTTGTCAAAGTCCGTGGCCAGGTTCACCGAATCCAGCATCGTGGCCAGCTTTATGTTGCTCTTCGCCGCGTCCTCGAAGTCCGCCTGAAGCGTCTTCACGGCGCCGCTGGGCAGGTTGACGATGGCCTTGAATCCCGTGCCGTCGTCGCTCATGCGCGTGCGCACGCGGTATCCGCCCTGGTCGATCGTCTCCGTGAAGCCGGCAGTGTCGCCGTCGAAGTCGCTCACGGTGATGCCGTCGACGTTGTTCTCAAGCGAGGCGATGAACACCTCGTCCCAGTCGTTATACTGGGAAAGGTCGCCCACGCCCAGGTCCTCGCCCACGGCCTTGCGGTACTTCTCGAAGTCGTTGTGCTGAGAGATCACCAGGTCACGCAGGGTGTCGACGCCCTCCTGCACCTCGGGGTCGTCGTACTGGGCGCCGAACAGCTCGGCGAACCAGTCGGATTCCAGCACGCCGTCGCCGTGCAGCACCTGGTACCAGAACGTGTTGCGCTCATCGGCCGCGGTGCCCGTCAGGTAGCCATGGCTGTCGCCCAGCTCGTTCATCACGTCGGCCAGGCTAGCCGCCAGCTCCTGGTCGTCGGCCACGGCGTCAAGCAGATCTTTGCGGAACTCGTCGCTTTGCTGCTGCTCGTACTGGTCGCGATCGGTCAGGTCGCCCACCAGCACCGCGTTGATCTGGTCGACCTTCTGGGTGCTTTGCTCCGCGATGTTCTTCACCACCACGTTCGCGTCCACCGTGGCCATGCCCGAGAACAGCGAGTTGCTCACGCCGTAGGACGAGGGGATGAACAGGCCTTTCATGTCGCCAAGCCATACCTCGCCGGTTATGCCCGCCGCCGCGTCCTCGGCCAGCAGGTCCAGATACGCCTGGTCGACGTACTCGCCCACGAAGCGCACGCGGTCGCCGTCGGTCGCGCGCTTCTTCATGGGAATGGTCACCGTGCGGCCGTCGATGCAGTCCACGTACAAGTTGAACTCGTCGTCGAGCTGGGCACCATGCGCATCAAGCGTGATGGCGAACGTCCAGTAGGCGTTCTTCTTGGTGCGCTCGTGGTGCAGCGTGTAGCCGAACGCTTCCGTTTCCTTGCCGTTGTCGATGAGCCGCTGCGTTTTGCCGCGCGTCACCACGTCGAAACGCTCGATGGACGCGCCGCCCGTGTAGGTGACGTAGGCCGTGGCCGCCGGCTGCTGCGCGCCCGAAAGGTAGGCCTGCAGCATCACGCGCTGGCCCGGCACCAGATTGTCGGGGACGTCGTAGTCGATCGAAGCGCGACCCAGCTTGTTGCACGTGCCGGCGAAGCGCTTGCCGCCCACCTCCAATTCCACGCGGGAATCAGGCGCCGCGTACACCGTGGCCTTGTTACCCGTAACGGCTGTGACCTGGGACGACGGCAGCTCGATGCCGGCATCGTAGACGCTCATGTCCGCGGCGCCCAGCGGCAGCACGGCGTCGCCGAGCTTAAGCGTCGCGTTCACCGTGCACGCGCCCGCGCGCTGCGCGGAGAAGCGCACGAACAGGTCGCCGGTCTGCGCACCACCCAGGTCAACCGACACGACATCGCCGTTGCGCGTGAAGGGCAGCTGCTTGGATTCGTCGCCGATGGTCCCGCCGATGGTTATGTCGGAGAAGTCGCCCTCGGGCATCTCCAGCTGCAGCACGGCATCGCGCTCCTGGTCAAGGTTGAAACTGACCCTGACCTGCGCTTCCACGCCCGCCACGATGGCACTGCGATCGGCCACCACGCCGCTCTGCTTCATAACGCCGCACTGTGCAAGGTACGCCGACGCGTCGAACACGGGCACGTCAAGGGCCACCTGCGCCTGCGCGCCGTCCTCGACTTGCACCTCGGTGCGCGCGTATTGCACGCCTTCCTCAAGTTTCAAGCGGTCGAAGGCGGCCAGCGTGGGCACACGCAGATCGACGCTCGTGTGGTTCACGGCGATCACCGTGTACTCGCCGGCCTTCAGGCTTTCAAGCGAAAACGGCAGTTCACCTGCGGAATCTGACAGGCCCGTTGCCACGCACGCGCCGTTGCGGAACACCATCACGTCGTTGCTTCCGGAGAACGTCGACCTCGTGGTCACCTTCATACCGCCCCACGCGCGCAAATCCACGTCGAACGCGCCGTCGGCGGGCATGGCCCGGCCCTCGCCCGCGCCGAGCGCCAGCGAATCGTCGGGCGTCACAGCAAGCGTGAGCTCCTTCGCCGCATCCGCCACCTCCTGCGAGAGCAGCACGCTCAGGCCCTGGCGCACGTAGTCGGCGTCTTCGCCCTCGCGCAGCACGCGGTCGCCCTGGCGCAGCTCGAAGGCCAGGCCGCTATCGGAGAGCACGGTTTCCCATACGGGCGCGCCATCGTCGCCGGTGCCCACCTGCTTGCGCAGGTTCACGTTCATCAGGCGCTGCACGGGCAGCTTCTCAAACGATTCGGCTTTGAGCTCGCCGACGTCCCACGTGCCGGCCATGGCCTCGGCCGCGCGCGTGAGCACCTGGTCGTAGCAGCCCTCCAGGCTCACCTGCAGCGTGGCCGGCGTGTTCGACAATGCCTCAACGGCGAACGTGCCATCCGCGGACACCTTCGCCGTGGTGGTAACGCCGTTCTGGAACAACGTTACCTGCGCCCCTGCGGGAACCTTGCCCGTGACCTGGGACGATTCCTCCATCCACTGGAACGTGTAGGCGGGCTTGCCCGGGTTATGCTCGTCTTCCCGGCCCGCCACCGCGTCGGCGGCGCGCTTGATCCACGACGGCTGACCCGCCGAGTTCCTCGCGAACGCCACGATGGTCTGCCCCACCGAGAACGGGTTCTCATACTTCTTGCCGTCGATCTCCAGCGTGCCGCCGTACTCGTATTCGACCAGCTCGAAGTCGGGGTTGAGCACGCGCAGCGTCACGGCGTTGCGCTTCCACTCGGTGCCCTGGGCGCTCGAGAGGACCTGCGTATTGTCGAACGCGTCTCGGCCCATGGTGCGCACGCTTGCCGGCAGCACCGCTTCCGCACCCGCCATAAGCGGCATGCTGGCGAAGGCGCGGTTCCCGACGGTCTGCACGCCGTCGCCGATGGAGATGGAGCGGACACGGTCGCAGCCTTCGAATGCGCTGCTTTCGATGGTTTTGACGGTGCCGGGCACGTTGACCTCGGTGAACGGCTCGGGCGTCTCGCCTTGCACGTAGATGCGAGGAGAACAATTTGCAAAGGCGCGGTAGTCGATGGTCCCCACGCTTGCGGGGATGCTGGCAACCACGCTGTCATCGAGCATGCAGCAGCCGGCGAACGTCTCGGCAGGGATGGTTTTGAGCATGTCGTTGTTCTTCGGCCACTCAACCGTTTGCAGCTTTTTGCAGTCCTGGAACACGCCGTCGCCAAGCGTCTCCAGGCTGCTGGGCAGCGCAATGGACTGCAGCGGCGAGCCGGAAAACGCGCCCCAGCTCAGGCGCGTAACACGGGAGTCGGCGGGGAACGTGACCGAGGTCAGGCTCGACGATCCGCAGCCGCCGACGGTAGTGATGGGGCGACCGTCGACGGTTGCCGGGACCTCGAATGCGACCGCGCCGTTGTCGACATGGTGCACGGTCAGCTCGTTCGTTTCCTCGTCCAGCGTCAGCCAGACCTGCGCGGGCGTTGCCTTGCCGGCAACATAGCCGACGTCACCGTCGACCTTGTCGCCGGCGATGCCCTTGGCGGTTGCCAGCAGGTATTCGCCGTAGTACTCGTCGTAGACGTAGGCGGCCTCGGTGCCGTCGTAGTCAGGGGCGGGACCCGGGTCGTTGGCGTCGGGGTCGGGGTCGGCGTTGGCGGAGTCGGCAGCGCTGCCTGCGCCGGCCGCGTCTCCGTTAGCGGCTTCGCCGGCGTTTCCGGCGGCGTCGGCAGGGTCTCCCGCGCCCGCACCAACTTGCGAGCCCTGCGAGCTCTGCGCGCTTTGCGAACCCTGAGCGCCCGGCGCGGCAGCGGGTCCTTCGCCGCTTGCCACGACCTGCGAGCCTACGACGAGCAGCCCGCCGTCGGCGGAGCTCACAGCAGCGCCGCCCGCATCGGCTGCGTCACCCGTGCCGCCGGCCGCATAACCGTTAGCGGCACCGTCGGCGTTTCCGGCGCCGTCGGCGGCCGCACCGGAAGCGTTCGCCCGCAAGTTCTCACGTGCCGCGGCGATGGTTTCCGAACCCTGCGCAAAACCGGCCACGGGCACCAAGCCCGCCGCCAAAATGCACGACAGCGCCACCGCCGTCCCGCAACGCCAAACCACCCGCCAAGGACGCGCACCCGAACGCAACGCACGTGCGCGCCTTTGCGCCGTTTCAGGCCGATGCCCACCGGCCCGGCTACGACTTTCCGCCCCCATTCCGCACTCCTTCCCGTCAGCGCGCCTCGCGGTAGCAACAAGCCCCCGACGCAGCGCACACAAACTTCCAATCCACCCTGCATCATCCCCAAAACCCGCAAAAACAACTAGGTACGCATATACGAACCATCCTCTGACCAGGGAAAAGACGCATCGGCTGACACTTCGGGGACGTAGCATTAAGTGTCCGGAATCAAGCACGGATGGGAGTCGGAAGAGCGAGAGAGAGCGCAAGGACGCAATGCGAAGCGCCCTGCAAAAGCATGCACATGGAGGCTTCAGCACCATAAGGGAACGAGATTCGCGGTCCGAGCGCACGACGACAACGGCGGGGACGCCTCAGAGACGTAGCACCGATCGTCGGGAATCAAACGCGAAAACAGTTGCGCGGACGAAAGGGCGCAAGGCTTCCCCTGCGCGTTATCGGGAACGCGGTCGGCAGCGTTCACCATTCGGAAAACTCACGATTTGGGACATGATTACGGTAAAGGCTTTCCCGCACGGGAAGAGAAAGAAACGCGGGGCGCATGCGGAGGAGAGAGGAGGACTGGGGCGCATGCGGAGGAGACGGGCGCACGAAGGCGCACACAGGGAGCGCAGACTCATCCGCCCGAACCCGGACAGATAACTCTACGTCCCCAAAATGTCCGGACAGATAATCCTACGTCCCCAAAGTGTCACGGGCGGCGGGTTATGCCCAGTCGAATGCGTTGCCGGCACCTAGCTCGAAGTGGTACTTCACGATGCCGATGTCCGCGCCGCTGAATGTGCCGCTGTTTTCGCTGATGGAAACTTTGCCGCCTGCGCCGACGATCCGGAAGCATTGCTTGTTGAGCGCCGTCGGGGCGAGAAGCGCGGCCTGCACGCCGTCCGCAAACCACTGCGGCGCCGGGCCCTCGTACGAGCTCACCTCGGCCGCTGTCTTGCTTTTATGCGCAACACCCGGCGTGACGCCGAAGCCCACGGCAACGATGCCGATAACCTTCTTCCCCGGCGCAGCCTGCTCGACGTTCTTGCGGCTGAACGTACCGCCGATCCACCACGTGTTCAACCCGAGCGTCTGCGCAAAAAGCATCAAGTCGGCGCTTGCGTAGCCGAGATCCTCGTCAAGCCCGGGCCTGCCGCTACCGGCCAGCACGAAATAGTTGCGCACGCCTTTAGCGAAGAACAGCTTGAGCGCGCCAGGCAGCGCCGATTCGTCACCCACCTTCAGCGAAATCGCCAGCCCAAGGCGCTCGTTGTTTGCGCGAACACGGTCGTTGAGCTGCGAGATCAACTCGGGCGAAAGCGGCTTGGACGTGAACTTCCGCACAGTGTGACGCTGCCGCATAGCCTGTTTCAGGTCCATAGCGACGTCCGTGGCGGCATCCATAGCGATGCCCGAGGCGGTGTCAACAGCGATGCCCGTATCCATAGCGAAATCCTTCCGCGCGCGCTTCCATCAAGCGATATCGAGAACGCGCCCATTGTACACCCGAGCTAACCCCGCTCCGAAAGCGGAAGAACGGGAACGTTACGGCGTTCCGTGTCCCAGATTGCGAGTTTTCCGAATTTGCCGGCAGCCGAAGAAGCGCCTCCCAACCGATTTCGCTCGCGGGATGTAACGAGCGATGCGCATGTCGCGCCAAGCGCAAGCCACCACACGCCGCGCCACGTTCGCCATTCGGAAAACTCGCAATCTGGGGCATATTCGCGACAAAAGCTTCCCGCACATGGAAGCAAGCGTGCGATATCGCCGGCAACACGCCGTGCAAAACACGTGTGGCAGGGACGCATCCCTGCCACACGCCGCACATCATATTTCGTTCGTAGCCGAAACCCGGTCTCAGCTATCCTCAACTCACGGCCGATCTTCCCAAGCCGCAACCAAACTCAAGTCGCTACCGCTTCAAGCGTAGCCCGCGTTCAAACGAAGCCGATGCCCGGGCGAGCCGCTTCGTTATCAGCATACCCGGCATCGATCGGCCGCTCAGCTAACCGCCGCCCAGCTGCGGCGCAAAACCGCTAGGCGCGAGCGGGATCCCACTCGACGATGCCGTGGTTCAGGAACGGCTTGGAATCGGGCGCGTCGGCGTTGACCATGCGGAACTTCGCCTCGCCCTCGGCGGTCTTCCACACGATGGTGCGCAGGCGCACGCCCGGCAGCACCGGGGAGGTGAAACGGCACTTGAAGCGCGTCATCGCCTCGGGATGGCCCGGGAACAGCAGGGAGATGACGTGACGCATGGCCACGCCGGCGCTGCTGACGCCGTGGGCGATGGGGCGCTCAAGGCCGGTCTGCTCGGTGTAGGACCAGTCGATGTGCTGCTGATGCCAGTCGCCCATCAGGCGATACACGAGCGGCCAGTTGTAGCCGTAGGTTTCCTCGTAGGTGAAATCGGGCTCGCGATTGGGGTACTCCACGGAGTCCCTCGGCGGCTGCTCGCCGCCCCAACCGCCGTCATAGATGCAGCAGTCATAGGTATCAACCGTGCACAGGTGCGTGCCGTCGGCGGAATACGACTTGCCCACCTGCTTCGAAAGCGAACCGCGACCCTCGCCGCGGTCCCAGATGGCCTCCTGGGTCACGAACGTCTCGATGTGGTCGTTCATCTTGAACGGCGCATGGAAGTACACGTCAATGCCGTAGTGCAGCGAGCCGGAGTAGTCGAAGCCGTAGTCGAGGGTGGTGGTCATCTCCTCGTTGACGGTCAGCGGCACGGCGAAGATGGGCAGAACCTTCAGGTCCGGGTTCTTGGCGTCGCCCTCGTTGGCGTACTCCAGGTCCACGCGGCCGTCCCAGCCGGCGCCGCAACCAAGAGCGCAAATCTCAAGGTCCTTGAAGGTGTAGTCGCGCACGAACGGGCCAAAGGTCTTCCCGACGATCTCGGTGGAAATAGCCATGACATTCTCCTTTGGAAAGAGAACTGCGAAAACGCAGCAGGTAATATAGGATTTCCCCCACGTTTGAGCGACGCGGCGCAGTTCAAATCAAGCTGAGCAGCGCAAGATTCCCCCGAATCGTTGCACAGACCGAGAAAGGGGTAATGCAAACCCCCCATGAACGAGATGATCAATCCCAACCCGGATTCGAAAAGACGCAGCTACAGCCCTTGCGGGCGGCTCCAATGCAGCTTCGCCTGTTCATGATCGGCAAGATTGCAGCCCCGAAGGGCGGCTCCAATACAACCTTGGCGTTCAACTGGGCGGGTGATCGTTCGGTCGAATATGCGTCCCATCCCCGCGTCCAACGACGCATCACGTGGGATTTGTGACGAGAACCGACCGGCACCGCGGAAGCGCAGCAGCAGCGCAACAGCGGGACCGCCTCGATCCTCAGGTGTCAGACTACCCCATTCCGCTCAACGATTGCAGTCTTGTATTGCCCCCGCTTTCGGAGTACGGGGAGGAGGCGAATGAGAGACGGCGCGCCGGGAGCGGCGGGAATGATGGGAATCGCGGCGGACCGGCCGAAGCGCCCACGGAGCCACGGGAAGCCCGCCAGCTCCACATGATCAGGCAAGATCGCTTTACCGAACAAAAACACAGAGAAGGAGACCCTGGCAAGGTACACCCTTCCATTGCACACACCGGCGCCCGGAAATCAGCCCCGACAGCAACCGCTCGATGCCCCATGCCAGCACCCCACGACTTCTGGACGGTTTTGCAGGAAATGGGCCCTGATTTCGCCATGAGTCTGGGCTTCTGGGCTGTTTCCTGCGGGCGCGGCTCGCTGCAGACATCGCCGACCTGGGGAAATGCCGACGCTCTGCGTTCTTCCAGCCTAAAACAGGCTGCAAAACCACCCAGAAGTCGCGGGCGAAATTCCGAGCGAGAAAACCGGCACCTCTGATGCGATCAGCTTGCGCCAGCGTTCGCGCGAACCGCCCAAACGCCCCACACGAAGCTCCGCCCGAACGCCCAACACCAGTTCAGCCAGCGTTTGCGCCCGAGCACCTCACGCGAAATCAACCGGCTACTCGTCCCAAGCCGAACGCCACTCGGTGCAAATCTCATCAAGACAGCCATCGTCTTTCGCCGAACCGCGACCCTTGTACGCGACCGACCTAGCCGGACCCGGCTTGTACCATTTGCAAGATTGCGGGCCATAGCAAAACGACTCGAAACGATGCTTCTCGATGCCGCGGTCGAAATCGTACTGGATGGTGACGTTCGACACCGCCGCCCACACGCACTCGAAGCACTTCGCCTTCCAGCTGGGCTTGGCAAGCATCCGAGCGCCGCGCCACGAATACACATCCAAAGGTGGCGCCGACATGGTCCACGGCGGACCAGGGTAGTCACAAGAAAAAACGCGCGGAACAAGCGTTCCGTCGTGACAGGGGTCGACATCGACGACCACGGCGACCTCGGGCTCGCCCACATGATCGGCGCGCTCGATAACCCTAAGGGCGCCGACGCGGTA
>OLRG01003219.1_pt1 | contig 10647 bp, 9 predicted proteins | sample 1672331 | NCBI WGS metagenome assembly OLRG01 (sample SAMEA3136672, study PRJEB25190) | human gut metagenome
TCCATGTATCAACCATGGTATCAAGAAAGGTATGAGCAAAGCTCAGACAGAGGAACAGCTGGCAGTAGAATGTGGATACTGGAACAACTTCAGATTCAATCCTGCAGCAGAAAGCAACAAGTTCACTCTGGACAGCAAAGAGCCTAAGGAAGAAGATTATCAGGCATTCCTTGACGGAGAAGTTCGTTACAATGCCCTGAAGAGAGCTAATCCGGAGAAGGCTGCAAGACTGTTCGCTAAGAACGAGGCTGAGGCTATGGAAAGATATGATTATCTGAAGAAACTGATCACTCTGTACGGAGAAGAATAAGATTTGACAAGAAGATCATAAAGCATATAAGAATGTGGCAGTTATTTATGGCTGCCACATTTTTGCATGTTATAGCGACGAGGAAAATCTGCCATTCTTGCATGGCAGATTTTGACGATTGCTGATAAAAAAATAATAGTTGTTGACATCAGCGAAGAAAAATGTAAAAATAGAGAATGTGAATAACAGAACTTGATAGAGGTGCGGATTTCATCAGTAAGGAAGAACGATAGTTTGGAAGACTGTTCTTTCAGAAAGGGGGATTTGCCGAAGGAGTCAGATATTCCGGATCTGATTTCTGGGACGCAGACAGAAGATGTTGCGTACTGTCACAGGAATGTGGAGCGCTATCACAGTATGAGAGTCGAAGAAGAGAATTCATATTTGAGAATTGACGATTATGCCATGAACGCGCAGAAAAGATGTGTTGTTCATGGCATTTTTTTAGCAAATAAAAGGAAGAAAAGAGAGGAAAAAAGATGAGAGGAAGAAAAAAAGTCTGGATGACAACCATGCTGTTGACTTTATCTGTTTTAGGAAGTTCACTGACAGTATTTGCTTCAGATGGAAAAGCAAAATATGTACCGGATATGTATGCGTCGGCATATTCGTTAATTCCACCGGTGGTGGCAATCGTGCTTGCATTAATTACAAAGGAAGTGTACAGTTCCCTGTTTGTTGGTATTTTAATCGGAGGTGTTTTTTGGTCAGGGTTCCGGTTTGAGAAGACAATCACCCATGTATTCCAGGATGGTATCGTAGGAGTGCTGTCTGACAGCTATAACGTTGGTATTTTAGTATTTTTAGTTGTACTTGGAATTATGGTATGTATGATGAACAAAGCCGGAGGATCAGCAGCGTTCGGACGTTGGGCAAGTAAACACATTAAAACAAGAGTAGGTGCACAGCTTACAACAATTTTACTTGGAGTACTGATCTTCATTGATGATTATTTTAACTGTCTGACAGTCGGAAGTGTTATGAGACCGGTAACGGATCAGCATAATGTATCCAGAGCAAAGCTGTCTTATCTGATCGATGCAACTGCAGCGCCGGTTTGTATCATTGCACCGATTTCTTCATGGGCAGCGGCAGTAACCGGATTTGTAAAAGGAGAAGACGGATTTTCAATCTTTATCCGTGCAATTCCTTATAATTTCTATGCGATCCTGACAGTTGTAATGATGGTAGCAATCGTAGTCCTGAAGTTTGATTACGGCCCGATGAAACTGCATGAGAAAAATGCAGTAAAAGGCGATCTGTATACGACAGAAGACAGACCATATGCAACAGCAGAAAATGAGATGGAAGAAGGAAAGGGAAACGTAATCGACCTTGTTCTTCCGATTCTTGTATTGATCGTATGTTGTATTATCGGAATGATCTATACCGGTGGTTTTTTCAGTGGAACCGGGTTTGTGAAAGCATTTTCGGGAAGTGATGCATCGGTTGGACTGATGCTTGGAAGTTTCTTCGCATTTATTATTACAGTTATCTTCTATGCAGTGCGAAGAGTATTATCTTTCAGCGATTCCATGTCCTGTGTACCGGAAGGATTTAAGGCGATGGTTCCGGCTATCCTGATCCTGACATTTGCATGGACTTTAAAGGCAATGACAGACAGCCTTGGGGCAGCTGAATTTGTTGCAAATGGAATGCAAAAAGCAGCCGGAGGACTGGTAAGTCTACTGCCTGCAATTATCTTCCTGGTAGGATGTTTTCTTGCATTTGCAACCGGAACTTCATGGGGAACTTTCGGAATCCTGATTCCGATTGTTGTAGCTGTATTTTCGGGAACGAATGAGCAGATGATGATCATCTCTATTTCAGCATGTATGGCTGGAGCTGTATGCGGAGACCACTGCTCACCGATTTCCGATACGACGATTATGGCGTCGGCGGGTGGCCAGTGTAATCATGTCAATCATGTAACGACACAGCTTCCGTATGCGATTACAGCAGCGATTGTTTCATGCGTATCTTATGTAATCGCCGGATTTGTGAGAAATCCATTTATCTGTATGCCGGTTTCTATCGTGCTGATGATCGGTACACTGCTGGTGATTCGCCAGGTTACACGAGAGCCGGATTATGGTGATCTGAGCAAATATTAAACGAAAACCAGATAAGGGATATAGAAAAGTGAGGTGATATCGCCTCACTTTTGTTATTTCTTTGTATAGAAAGAAAAAAGATGGTATAATAATCAGATAGAGTGTGCAATGAAAGGAGTCGAAGAGAGCTTATATGAATAAAAATGATGTGAAGGCTTATGAATTACTGCAGACAAAGGAATTAAAAGGAATCCATTCTGTGGGATATTTACTCAGACATAAAAAAAGTGGGGCGAGAGTCCTTTTAATAGAGAATGATGATGACAACAAAGTGTTTCAGATCGGATTTCGTACACCACCGTCGGACAGCACCGGTGTACCACATATTATGGAACATTCTGTATTGTGCGGATCGAAGAATTTCCCGGCAAAAGATCCATTTGTAGAACTGGTAAAAGGATCATTGAATACATTTCTGAATGCGATGACATATCCGGACAAGACCGTATATCCAGTCGCAAGTTGCAACGACAAAGACTTTCAGAACCTGATGCATATTTATATGGATGCTGTGCTTTATCCGAATATTTATAAGCATGAGGAGATATTCTGCCAAGAAGGCTGGAGCTACCGGATGCCTTCAAAAGATGAGCCGCTGACGTATAATGGTGTCGTATACAATGAGATGAAAGGTGCATTTTCCTCTCCGGAAGGTGTGCTGGATCGAGTAGTACTGAATACATTGTTTCCGGATACATCCTATGCAAATGAATCCGGTGGAGATCCGGACGTGATTCCGGAACTGACTTATGAACAGTTCCTTGATTTCCACAGAACTTATTATCATCCATCCAACAGCTATATTTATCTGTATGGAAATATGGACATGGCAGAGAAGCTGAACTGGCTGGATGAGATGTATCTGAGCAAATTTGAAGCGAAAGAGATCGATTCAGCAATCCGCCTGCAGAAGCCGTTTGCGGAGATGGCTGAAAAGGAGCTAACGTACTCTATCGGCAGTGAGGAGTCGGAAGAAGAGAATACTTTCCTGTCTTATAATAAAGTTATTGGAACAAGTCTTGATCCGAAGCTATATCTTGCTTTTGAGATTCTGGATTATGCATTGTTATCAGCGCCGGGTGCACCGCTGAAACAGGCTTTGACGGACGCAGGAATCGGAAAAGATATTATGGGATCTTATGACAATGGTATTTATCAGCCGATCTTTTCTGTAATTTCTAAAAATGCAAATGCAGACCAGAAGGAAGTATTTGTTGCGAAGATTGAAGAGGTGTTTACAGATCTTGTTAAGAACGGAATTGATAAGAAAGCGCTGGAGGCGGGGATTAATTATCAGGAATTTCGTTATCGTGAAGCGGATTTTGGAAATTATCCGAAAGGACTTATGTATGGCTTACAGATGATGGACAGCTGGCTGTATGATGACAATGAACCGTTCATGCATATTGAAGCACTGGATACATTTGAATTTCTGAAAGAACAGATCGGGACCAGGTATTATGAAGAACTGATCCAAAAATACATCCTTGATAATACGCATGGTGCGGTCGTAGTTGTAAAACCGGAGAAGGGACGCACAGCAAAACTGGAGAAAGAATTAGAAGATAAACTGGAATCATATAAGCAGAGTTTAAGTGAAGAGGAGCAGGAACAGCTGGTTGTAAATACGAAGGTACTGGAAACTTACCAGTCAGAAGAAGATTCGCCGGAAGATCTGGAGAAGATACCGGTTTTAAAAAGAGAAGATATTTCCAGAAAAATCCAGCCGATTATTAATGAAGAGATGAGGCTTGCGGATGTGCCGGTTATTTTCCATGAAATTGAAACGAACGGAATTGGATATGCAGATATTCTCTTTGATATGTCGGATGTGCAGGAGGAAGACCTTCCGTATGTTGGTATTTTACAGTCAGCGCTTGGCGTGATCGATACGAAGAAACATGGATATGGAGAACTTTTTAATGAGATTAACATGCATACTGGTGGTATTGTAACATCATTGGAATTATACAATGATGTTACAAAAGTAAAGGAAAAGGAATTTAAAGCTACATTTGAGATCAAAACGAAAGCCCTATATGACAAGCTCCCGTTTGCATTTGATATGATGGGTGAGATCCTGACAGAGTCCTGCCTGGATGATACAAAGCGTATGAAAGAAATCCTTGCCATGTTAAAATCCAGACTTCTGATGAAGTTCCAGTCTTCCGGGCATACAACGGCAGCACTTCGTGCATTGTCTTATGCATCTCCGTCAGCGAAACTTAAAGATATGACAAATGGCGTAGATTTCTTCCGCAAGGTAGACTGGCTGGATACACATTTTGAAGAAGAGAAAGAACATTTATCGGAAAAATTAAAAGAACTGTCAGTGAAGCTGTTCCGGGCAGATCGTATGATGCTTAGTTACACAGCCGCAGGCGAAGGTTTGAAGGGCTTTGAAAAAATGGTGCAGTCTCTGAAAGACAGATTGTATACAGAGCCGGTGGAAGAGACACCGTGCATTATTCACTGTGAGAAGAAGAACGAAGGATTCCGTACTGCTTCCAAAGTACAGTATGTGGCAAAAACCGGTAATTTTATTGAACGGGGAGAAGAATATACAGGAGCATTACAGATATTAAAAGTAATCTTAAGTTATGAATATCTGTGGCAGAATATCCGTGTAAAAGGTGGTGCATATGGCTGTATGAGCAACTTTAACCGTATCGGTGAAGGTTATTTTGTCTCTTACCGTGATCCGAATCTGAAGCGGACACTGGATGTGTATGAAGGTGTTGTAGATTATGTGAAGAATTTTACAGTTTCTGACCGTGATATGACGAAATACATTATCGGAACGATGAGCAATCTGGATCAGCCGATGACGCCTTCTGCAAAAGGTGAACGTTCCATGAATCTTTATATGAATAAAGTAAACGAAGACATGGTTCGGAAAACAAGAGAAGAAGTACTGGATGCAACGCAGGAGGATATCCGCAGGCTGGCACCGGTACTGGAAGCAATCCTTTCGGCAGACCAGATCTGTGTTATCGGAAGTGAAGAAAAGATTGAAGAAGCAAAAGACCTGTTCCAGACAGTGACAAGTTTCCAGAATGAAGGGAAAAAGGAAGATGAATAATAAATATAAATCAGGATTTGTAACTCTGATCGGACGTCCGAATGTTGGAAAGTCCACACTAATGAATTATCTGATCGGTCAGAAGATCGCGATCACATCCAAGAAACCGCAGACGACAAGAAACCGGATTCAGACTGTACTTACAAGAGAAGATGGACAGATTATTTTCGTCGATACACCAGGAATCCACAAAGCAAAAAATAAACTTGGAGAATATATGGTAAATGTTGCAGAACGGACGTTAAATGAAGTAGACGTTGTTCTATGGCTTGTAGAACCGACAACATTTATCGGAGCAGGAGAGCAGCATATTGCCAGCCAGCTTAAGAAGGTAAAGACGCCGGTTGTACTTGTTATCAATAAAACAGACAGTGTAAAGAAAGAAGATATCTTTCCTGCAATTGCAGCATATAAAGATGTGTATGATTTCGCTGACATCGTGCCGGTGTCAGCAAGGAGCGGAGATAACACGGAAGAGTTGTTGAAAGTAGTGATGAAATATCTTCCTTACGGACCACAGTTCTATGATGAAGATACGATTACAGACCAGCCGGAGCGTCAGATCGTAGCTGAACTGATTCGTGAGAAAGCACTGCACAGTCTGAATGAAGAGATTCCACATGGAATCGCAGTTGCGATCGATCAGATGAAAAAACGCGGAAAAGTTATGCACATTGACGCAACGATTATCTGTGAGAGAGATTCGCACAAGGGGATAATTATTGGAAAACAAGGAAATATGTTGAAAAAAATCGGAAGTACTGCCCGTTATGAGATTGAAAAAATGCTGGATTGCCAGGTAAATCTCAAGCTTTGGGTAAAAGTAAAGAAGGACTGGAGAGACAGTGAGTTTCTGATGAAAAATTTTGGATACCGGGAAGAAGAATAGGAAAGGGTATCTTCTGGAGAACCTAATCTGTAAATACCAGATGAGGTGAGAAGATGGAAGAAATGTACTGGGACCGTTTCCGGAAGACGGGGAAGATAACCGATTATTTATATTACCGGGGCATGCAAATCTGCGCATGTGCAGAGAAAGAACAGAACCGGAAAGGTGAGAAAGAATATGAATCAGATTACGGTGACAGGCATGGTGCTTGCTCAGACGTCGATAGGAGAATATGACAGACGTGTAGTAATTCTGAGTAAAGAAAGGGGCAAGATCGCAGCATTTGCCAGAGGCGCGAGAAGACCAAACAGCGCACTGGTCGGTGTGACAAGCCCTTTCTCTTTTGGACAGTTTACTGTATATGAAGGGCGTACATCGTATACGCTGGTGTCGGCGTCCATTTCCAATTATTTTGAAGAACTGCGCACGGATGTAGAGGGCGCTTATTATGGCTTTTATTTTATGGATTTAGCAAATTATTATGCGAGAGAAGCCAGTGATGAGACTTTGTTACTGAAGCTTTTATATCAGACATTTCGTGCACTTGTGAATACCAGAATCCCGAATCAGCTGATCCGTTATATTTATGAATTAAAGGTCATCAGTATTAATGGAGAAGGGCCGCAGGTGTTTGAATGTATCGGTTGCGGGGACAGAGAACAGGAGAAAGTATTCAGTATCCGCCGTGGTGGTCTTTTATGCCGACAGTGTGCCACTCATGTGACGGACGGAAGAAAACTGAGTGTTTCTACGCTGTATGCAATGCAGTATATCATAGCCTCACCTGTGGAGAAGCTTTATACGTTTCTTGTGAAGGAAGATGTGCTGAAAGAGCTGGGAGACGTTGTGACAGCGTATATGGCAGAGTATCTGGGAAAATCATTTAAGTCACTGGAGATTCTGGAGACGTTGATTATGTAAATTGAAAATCGCCTGGATCTGAAAAGGATCCGGGCGATTTTGGCGACAAGGGAAATATTCATTCCCTGCCTTTTTATTTTGAATGGAGGTTGATCGCTTATTTTGTAATTTTAATTTTTTTGACTTTTGTGTTGTTTGCAAATACTTTTGCATTTACAGCAGTTACTCTGTAAGAAACTTTATTAATCTTTACAGTAGAAGGGATGTTTACGGAAGCTTTTTTGCCTCGTCTAATTCTGTCTTAAAGCTTGCCCAGCTCTCTGCTGTGTAATCATTTTCAGAAAGTTTCTCAGCTTTTTCAACGAGTGCTTTTAACTGCGTGTCATCACCTTTTGTGTTATCGTCTACAACGATGTTATCAGCAGTAGCCTGGATATTTACAGAGTAGTCTGCATAACCAAGTGCATAGATAGTAACTGTCCAGTATCCTGTTCCGTCATATCCCTGTGGGAACTGACAGCAAATTTAGTACCATATGTCTGTACCGGTTTGCTGTATGTAGAATCATTTCCATAGTAAGTCCATTTTACAGCCTGCATTTTGGATCCAAGAGCTCCATAACCATTTCCGTTAAAGTCAACTCTTAAGAATTCACTGTAAGCACCATCTGCCGGTTTTACAGTCATTTCAATATCAGATGCTGTCAACTGTGCAGTATCTGCGATTCCGGAATCTGTTCCAGTCTGGCGTGCACTAAAGGTAAAAGAATCGGTTGAAGCATTGTAAGCAGCTGTTTTCAGACCGTTTGTGTTCTCTGTTACATTGGCTTTCAGATTATCATAAGCACTTAAATCCTCCTTGAAAAAATAGTAGTTAGCTTACGCTAACAAAAAGAATAACAGCTATAGAAAAAAGTCGCAATAAAATACAGGAAAAATGAGAAATGTTATCAAAATACAACTTGGCCTTGGCAGATAGGAAAAAAAAATATACAATAAGAGAGTTGAACAGATAAGACCGCGGATGACAGAAGGAATCCGTTGAATGATAAAAATAAAGAGGATTATATAAATATGAAAAAACAGGAATATATATACAGATGTATGCAGAAATATGTGAAACGGGCAGCGGCGGTATTCATGATCGGATGTATGGTGACGGGACTTGCGACCGGCTGTAGTACAAATGGCAAATCAAAAGGCAGTCAGGCATCTCTTTTAAAAGAACAGACAAGAGAAGTATTTGCGATGGACACTTATATGACACTCAAAGCATATGGCAAAAATGCCGGAAAAGCGCTGGATGCTTCTGTGAAAGAGATTGAACGGATTGAAAATCTGGTATCTACCGGGAAGAAGACGAGTGAGATTGCCAGGATCAATCAGAATGGTTCGGGAAAAGTTTCCGAAGATACGATGAAACTGATCTTAAGATCAAGAGAGTTGTATGAAGATACAGACGGCGCATTTGATATCACTGTGTATCCGGTGATGGAAGCATGGGGATTTACGACAGAAAAATACCGGATACCGGGCAAAACAGAACTTCAGAAACTTCTTGTCAATATGGATGCAGATAAAATTATCTGTGATGAGAAGAAAGGTACTGTAAAACTGGATCAAAAAGGAATGAAGATTGATCTTGGAGGAATTGCCAAAGGATATACTTCCGGCCGCGTTATGGAGATCATGAAAAAATATGGCGTGAAAAATGCCGTAATCAGCCTTGGCGGCAATGTACAGACGCTGAACAGCAAGCCGGATGGTTCCGCGTGGCAGATTGCCGTGGAAGATCCACAAGACAAATCCAGTTATATTGGAGTATTGTCTCTTCGAAATCAGGCGGCGATTACATCGGGGGGCTATGAACGTTATTTTGAAAAGAATGGAAAGAAATATCATCATATCATTGATCCGAAGACAGGATATCCAGCAGAAAATGGATTGTCTTCGGTTACGATCGTTTCAAAAGATGGAACGCTTGCAGATGGACTGTCAACCTCGCTCTTTATTATGGGCAGAAAGAAAGCAACAACTTACTGGAAAAAACATACACAGGCATTTGATACTGTTATGGTGGAAGATGACGGAACAATCTGGGTGACGGAAGGAATTGCAGATGTGTTTTCCGGTGACAGTGGATTCAAAGTTATTCACAAATAAAGAAAAGGATAGGGTAGAGTATGAAAATTCTGAAAAAATTACAGATGATAAAACCGGTACTTCCGGCAATGTTACTTGGAATTTTCGTTATAGTGGCTGTCACCGGATACAGACCGGAAGCAGGAACAGATTCCGATGGAGGAAGTTGGGTACAGAAGATTCTGGCAGCAAGGAAGCAAACGACAGAGTCCCAGAAAGTGAAAGCCGGGAAAAAGGTAAAGGTTTTGATCTAAAAGATGGAAAATACACAGGCTCTGCAAATGGATATGGTGGAAAGGTCACGGTGACCGTAACGATCAAGAATAAAAAGATTGTGAAGATACACATTGACAGCGCGCCGGGAGAAACGACTTCTTTCTTCAATCGTGCAAAAACGCTGACAGATCTGATGATCCGGCAGCAGAGTACTGATGTAGATGCAGTATCAGGAGCAACCTACAGTTCCAAAGGAATTATCGGTGCAGTGAAAAATGCGTTGTATGGAATAAAATCGACAACGAAACAGGCGCCTGCATCTTTCGGGGAAAAAGGCAAGGCGAAAAAGGTCGCAAAGGTTACAGAAACCGGTAACTGTTTTCTGCAGGTTCTGCTGCCCGCTGGGAGCAATTTTCTCACTGCTTCCGGTCATGCCTTTTTCAGTTGTACAAAGAGACAGAGAACAGTGTATCAAAGGCTGCAAAGCGTGCCAGATGGTATGCCCGGCATCATTGGAACTGCCATCTAAAGAAGAAGGAGACAACGCGATGTCCGGCGAATGTTTTGCATGTGGAAAATGTGCAGAACGGTGTCCGAGAAGAAATGCAGAACGACCGTTTCCGGGAAAATACTTGAAAAGCAAATAGTAAAAATGTATAATAAGGTACAATTACTATATTATAGAAGGCGAGGATAAGGGATATGGTAGAGAAAACTATGGACAAAATCGTAGCACTGGCAAAATCAAGAGGATTTGTATATCCGGGATCAGAGATTTACGGCGGGCTTGCGAATACATGGGACTATGGTAATCTTGGAGTAGAACTTAAGAACAATGTAAAGAAAGCATGGTGGCAGAAGTTTGTACAGGAGTCTCCATACAATGTTGGTGTGGACTGTGCAATTCTGATGAACCCACAGACATGGGTAGCAAGTGGACATCTTGGAGGATTCAGTGATCCTCTTATGGATTGTAAAGAGTGTCATGAGCGTTTCCGTGCAGATAAGATTATTGAAGATTATGCAGCAGAGAA
>OLRG01003223.1_pt1 | contig 10637 bp, 7 predicted proteins | sample 1672331 | NCBI WGS metagenome assembly OLRG01 (sample SAMEA3136672, study PRJEB25190) | human gut metagenome
CCATGATGGGCAGGCCGATGTTGATGCTGTTGCGGTAGAAGATACGGGCAAAGCTCTTGGCAATGACCACCGAGATGCCCGCGGCCTTGATGGCCACGGGGGCGTGCTCACGGGAGGAGCCGCAGCCGAAGTTCCAGCCGCCCACCATAACATCGCCATCCCTGACATTCCGGACAAAGTCCTTGTCGATATCCTCCATGCAGTGGCTGGCCAGCTCCTTGGGGTCCTGGGTGTTCAGGTGGCGGGCCGGAATGATGACATCGGTATCCACGTTATCCGGGTATTTGAAAACAGAACCTTTTGCGTTCATCGTTGTTTCTCCTTTTCGATCAGACCGTGCGGGGGTCGGTGATATAGCCAGTCAGGGCGCTGGCAGCGGCAGTGGCCGGGCTTGCCAGATAGACTTCACTCTTGACATGGCCCATGCGGCCCACAAAATTGCGGTTGGTGGTGGAGACACAGCGCTCCCCCTCGGCCAGGATGCCCATGTAGCCGCCCAGGCAGGGGCCGCAGGTGGGGGTGGACACGATGCAGCCCGCATCAATAAAGGCCTCGGTCCAGCCGCGCAGGATGCACTCCTTATAAACCGCCATGGTGGCCGGGATGATGATGCCCCGCACGCCCTTGGCAATGTGTCTGCCCTTGAGGATGTTGTAAGCGGCCTCCATATCCTCCAGACGGCCATTGGTGCAGCTGCCGATGACCACCTGATCGATCCGGATGTCCTTTCCCTCGCTGGCGGGGTGGGTGTTCTCCGGCAGATGAGGGTAGCTGACCGTGGGCTCCAGCTTGTCCAGGTCGATCTCGATGGTCTTTTCGTATTCGGCATCCGGGTCGGCCTCGTAGTAGACCGGGGTGCGCTGGCTGCGGCCGTTCAGATACGCTCTGGTGACCTCGTCCACAGGGAAGATGCCGTTCTTGGCACCGGCCTCAATGGCCATGTTACAGACGCAGAGGCGATCCTCCATGGTCAGGGAAGCCACGCCTGGGCCGGTGAATTCCATGGACTTGTACAGCGCGCCGTCCACACCGATCATGCCGATGATGTGCAGGATCAGATCCTTGCCGGATACGCGGGGGCTGAACTTGCCCTTGAGCACAAACTTGATGGCAGAGGGTACCTTGAACCATGCCATGCCGGTGGCCATACCGGCGGCCATATCGGTGGAGCCCACACCGGTGGAGAATGCGCCCAGTGCACCGTAGGTACAGGTGTGGCTGTCGGCACCGATGATGCAGTCACCGGCGGTCACGATGCCTTTTTCGGGCAGGAGGGCGTGCTCAACACCCATCTGACCCACATCGTAGAAGTTGAGGATATCATACTTGTTGGCAAACTCGCGGCACTGCTTGGACTGGGTTGCGCTCTTGATGTCCTTATTGGGGACGAAGTGATCCAGCACGATGGCAATGTGCTCCTTGTCAAACACGCCGTCAAAGCCTGCCTTCTCAAACTCGTTGATGGCGACCGGGGTGGTGATATCGTTGCCCAGCACGATATCGAGCTTGGCATTGATGAGCTGGCCTGCCTTGACCTCCGGCAAACCCGCATGTGCGGCCAGAATTTTCTGCGTCAGAGTCATTCCCATGGTGATACTCTCCTTTTGTCTTCTATAACTCCCCCAGTCGCTTACGCGACAGCCCCCTCTAGGAGGGGGCCTCTTTGCCTTTCCGTTACGCAACAGGCTCCCTCTTAGAGGGAGCTGTCACCGCAGGTGACTGAGGGAGTTCGATTTTTATTTACTGTTAATTGCCGAAACCAGCGCCTTGATGCCGGCAACGATGATGTCCGTGTCGGTGCCGGCACCCCAGGTCATGCTGCCATCCCCCCAGGCAAGGCCCACATAGGAAGCCGCACGGGAGGTACTGCCCTCGTCCAGGCTGTGCTCCGAGTAGCTTTCCAGATGGAAGTCCATCCCGGTGGCGCTTTGGATGGCGTTGGCCACAGCATCCAGACGACCATTGCCCACCGAAGTGACCACCTTGCGCTGACCGTTCAGGTCCAGGGTGACCGTGGCGGTAATGCCGTTGACCTGTGCAAAGTGGGCCTCCACCACACGGAGGGGCTTTTCGCGGTTGAGGAAGCTCTCCTCGAAGATGCGGAGCACCTCGCCTGCACTCAGCTCCTTGTGGCTGTGGTCGGACACGCTCTTGACCTTGTAGCCCAGCACCTCGCGCATCTTGGGGGGCAGGTTATAGCCGTAGTTCTGCTCCAGCACAAAGCCGATGCCGCCCTTGCCGCTCTGGCTGTTGATACGGATGACATCGGCATCATAGGTGCGGCCGATATCGTGGGGGTCGATGGGGATGTAGGGGCAGGTCCAGCGGTGCTCGCCCCGCTCCTTGCGGTAGGCCATGCCCTTTGCAATGGCATCCTGATGGCTGCCCGAGAAGGCTGCAAACACCAGCTGACCGGCGTAGGGGGTGCGCTCGTAGATGTGCATCCGGGTCACGCGCTCGTAGGTAGCGCAGACGGCGGGCATATCGGAAAAGTCCAGTCTGGGGTCTACACCGTGGCTGTACAGATTCATAGCCAGAGTCACGGCATCCACGTTGCCGGTGCGCTCACCGTTGCCAAACAGGCAGCACTCCACGCGCTGCGCACCGGCCAGAACGGCCATTTCGGCGCAGGCAACACCGGTGCCGCGGTCGTTGTGGGGATGGGTGGAGATGATCACGCTGTCGCGGTACTTGAGGTGCCTGTCGCAATACTCGATCTGGTTGGCGTAGACATGGGGCATACTCATTTCGACCGTGACAGGCAGGTTGATGATCATGGGGCGGTCAGGGGTGGGCTGCATGATATCCAGCACTGCGTTGCAGACCTCCACAGCATAGTCCACCTCGGTGCCGGTAAAGCTCTCGGGGCTGTACTCAAACAGGAAGTTGCCCTCGTACTCCTGGCTCAGTTGTTTGACCAGCTTTGCGCCGTCGGTGGCGATCTTCTTGATCTCTTCCCTGCTCTTGTGGAACACCTGCTCGCGCTGGGCCACGGAGGTGGAGTTGTAGAAGTGGATGACCGCGCGGGGGGCACCCTTGACAGCCTCAAAGGTCTTGCGGATGATGTGGTCACGGCACTGGGTCAGCACCTGCACAGTCACATCCCCCGGGATCATGTTTTTCTCGATCAGGGTACGCAGGAACTCGTACTCGGTATCGCTGGCGGCGGGGAAACCCACCTCGATCTCCTTGAAGCCGATCTTCACCAGCATCTGGAAGAACTCCAGCTTTTCCTCCAAGCTCATGGGCACGATCAGAGCCTGATTGCCGTCGCGCAGATCCACACTGCACCAGGCCGGGGCCTTTTCAATGTGATCCTTCTTCACCCAGCTGTCATACCCGGCAGGGACAGGGTAATATCCCGGTGCGTACTTGGTTGCGTACATCATTCTCGTTTCCTCCAGATCCTACACTTTTTTAAAATTAAAGTAAAAGGCCCTCGTCTCCAAGGCGATAAGCCTTGAGAGACGAGGGCCTGTCATTTTTTTAACAGAGCACCCGTGGTACCACTCTCTTTGCTGGAAAACCAGCCACTCACACGATCAGCTTTTGGCGGCGAATCGCTGCCCCGGTAACGGTGGGCATCCGTCAGAGCCTACTCTCCGTTCAGCTCTGCCGCTCAGGGGCCAGTAACCGAAACCCTCCGCACTGCCTTGCACCACCCGGCAGCTCTCTGAAGCAGAAGAAGATCGTTTTTTCCCCGTCAACGCATTTGGTCTTTGTGTTTCAAAGTGAGCTTATTGTACCAAACGTCGGATTTGCTGTCAAGAAGTTTGACTCATATCAAAAATGAAACAAATTCATATCAAGAGCGGCACAATTTTCCAAATTTTGCGCTTTCTGCATCGAATCGTAGAGCGCTGGGGAAGCGGGGTTTGTTAAGAATCTGGGAAGTTTTTGGAAACAAGCCCTCGAAAAGCTTTTTTGTTAATTTTCGTTGTGTTAAGATAAGCTTATCGAAAGAATAAGGCCCCTGACCGATTTGTCAAAGGCTCTCCCTTTGGGAGAGCTGGCTGCGAAGCAGACTGAGAGGGCGAGGCCGTTTACCGAGGAGGAAATCCTATGAAAGAAGTCAAGACACCGCGCAAGCCGTTGGCGATCTATTACGCCCTCGTGCTGCTGATGCTGCTGCTCCTCAACCTTGTGCTGCTGCCGTGGATGGAGGAGCGCCAGATCAAAGAGGTGGACTACGGCACCTTTATGACCATGACCGAGGAGAAGAACATCGGCCGTGTGGACATTGAATCCAACCAGATCATCTTTACCGATAAGGACGAGACGCAGGTCTACAGGACCGGCCTGATGAACGACACCGGCCTGACCGAGCGGCTGTACGATGCCGGAGCCACCTTCTCCAGCGAGATCGTGGAACAGTCCTCGCCGGTGCTGAGCTTTTTGATCTGGTTCGTCCTGCCCATCATCCTGTTCTCGGCCATCGGCAACCAGATGAACAAAAAGCTGATGGAAAAAGCCGGCGGCGGCCCGGGTTCCATGATGTTTGGCGGCATGGGCAAATCCAACGCCAAGGTCTATGTGCAGTCCACGGCAGGCATCCGCTTTGCGGATGTGGCCGGCGAAGACGAGGCCAAGGAAAACTTACAGGAAGTTGTCAACTATCTGCACGACCCCAGCAAGTATGAGAGCATTGGTGCCAAGATGCCCAAGGGCATCCTGCTGGTGGGCCCTCCGGGTACCGGCAAGACCATGCTGGCCAAGGCTGTGGCCGGTGAGTCCAACGTGCCCTTCTTCTCCATCTCCGGCTCCGAGTTCGTGGAGATGTTCGTGGGCATGGGTGCCTCCAAGGTGCGCGACCTGTTCAAGCAGGCCAAGGAGAAAGCGCCCTGCATTGTGTTTATTGATGAGATCGATGCCATTGGCCAAAAGCGCAGCGGCGGCCAATACGGCGGCAACGATGAGCGCGAGCAGACCCTGAACCAGCTGCTGACCGAAATGGACGGTTTTGAGGGCAACACCGGTGTCATCATTCTGGCCGCCACCAACCGTCCCGAATCCCTTGACCCTGCCCTGACCCGCCCCGGCCGCTTTGACCGCCGGGTGCCCGTGGAGCTGCCCGACCTCAAGGGCCGCGAGGAGATCCTGAAGGTCCACGCTAAGAAGGTCGCGCTGGCCCCGGGCATCGACTTTACCACCGTGGCCCGGATGGCCTCCGGCGCGTCCGGTGCCGAGCTGGCCAACATCGTCAACGAGGCCGCGCTGCGGGCCGTCCGCGCGGGCCGCAAGAGCGTGACTCAATCCGACCTTGAGGAGAGCATCGAGGTGGTCATTGCAGGCTACCAGAAAAAGAACTCCATCCTGACCGACCACGAAAAGTGCATCGTAGCCTACCATGAGATCGGCCACGCTCTGGTCGCCGCCAAGCAGACCCACTCCGCCCCCGTGCAGAAGATCACCATCATCCCCCGCACCTCGGGTGCTCTGGGTTACACCATGCAGGTGGACGAGGGCAACCACTACCTGATGAACAAGGAGGAGCTGGAAAACAAGATCGCCACCCTCACCGGCGGACGTGCCGCCGAGGAAGTGGTGTTCCACTCCATCACCACCGGCGCTTCCAATGATATCGAACAGGCCACCAAGCTTGCCCGCGCCATGCTGACCCGCTACGGCATGAGCGACGAGTTTGACATGGTGGCACTGGAGACCATCAACAACCAGTATCTGGGCGGCGACACTTCCCTTGCCTGCTCTGCCCAGACCCAGTGCGAGATCGACCAGAAGGTGGTGGAGCTGGTCAAGGCCCAGCACGCCAAGGCTGTGCAGATCCTGACCGACAACCGCGCAAAGCTGGATGAGCTGGCCCAGTATCTGTACCAGAAAGAGACCATCACCGGCGATGAGTTCATGGAGATCCTGAACCGGGAAGGTTAAACCCCACCGTCAATGCTTCGCATTGCCACCGCCCCTAGCAGGGGCGGCTCTGGCGCTGCGTAGAGCCCTGCGAGTTCCCCTTTATGCCAAGGGCCCCACTATTAGGGAGGCTGTCACGCGGAGCGTGACTGAGGGGTTTAACGTTCCATAAAAATTTCCTTCCCCCTGCAATAAACAAGCCGCCCGTTCCGTATTCATTACAGAACGGGCGGTTTTTCGTCCATAGTACAGGAGGTATATTTCTTATGAAGATTCTGAATACAATGCTGGGCCGTCAGGCCATTGCCGCAGCCCTGGTGCTGTCCCTTGCCATCCCCATGAGCGTCGGCGCATTTGCCGAGGAGCCTGCCGCTGCGGCTGCCGCCGATGACACCGTTGTTGCAGGCTACCTGCCCCCGCAGGACGAAAGCGTGATGCTTCAGGGCGAGATCGCGCTGCACAGCGGCGACGTTGCCGTGGGCGAGACCGACCCCGCCTACGGCGGCTACGGCGCACCGGAGGGCGACCCCATTCAGGGCGACATCATGCTGATCTCCGCTGACGAGGCAAAGACCACCGAAGCCCGGTACACCGTCAAGGGCCTGCTGGGCCGTCAGGTCCTTTACACCGCCCGGCAGGAGGGCCATGTCCTGACGCTGGACGTGCCGGACTGCGCCGCCACCTTCCGCACCACCATTCAGGATATGAAGACCCTGATGAATCAGGGCGTGTCCACGCTGGTGCTCACCACGGAGAAGGGTTCCACCACCCTGAACCTTTCCCTGCTGTGTGAGGGCCAGACCGACACCCAGCGGGTGGTGCTCCGGCAGCTGGGCGACAGCGCTTTCCTGACGGTCGGCCTGCGCTGCCGCCGCGACCTCATCGTGGGCCGCTGAGCGGGGTGTGTTCCCCTTTCCTGAAGCTTAACAGAAACACAGCAGGAGCGCTCTGCCGGTATGACCCGGTGGGGCGCTCCTGCTGTGTTTGGGAAATATCAGAGGATGTCAAATTTTACTGCGCGTTCTGCTTGAGGTCCTGTGCCTTCTTCCAAGCACGCAACACGCTGATCTTGGTAACCATGTTGTCCGGATAGAACTTCACCTGTTCAGGGGGCAGCTCTGTATCCTGATCGTTCAGGTCAGGCATGAGGTCGTGCTCCATGGCCCAGCGGGCAGCATGCTGCAGATCCATATCCTGTTCTTCCTGGCCAACATCGGGGTAGAGGATCTCAGATTCCGGCATAGGCTTGCCTGCATCCTCCCACAGCATCATTGCAAGAGCACTGCGGTTGCTGGGGAAGTAAGGCAGACCCCACATCTGGCCCACAAGATCGGTGCCCAGCGTGTAGCCGACCAGTGCGCCGCCAGCCACAACAGCCGTACCGACAATGATGGGGCCAACAACATCAGAACCATCCTCAATGTCAGCGCTGCGGTACTGTGCGGCCACATCCACATCACCATTCATGGTAAAGGTAATGGACTCTGCTTTGTAATCCTGATCCAGCGGCAGTTCGCCGGTAGACCAGAGATCAAACACCATACCCTCGGGAACCTTCGTCTGGTCCAGCGTCACGGTGACCTCTGCACCATCCGGCACAAGGCAGGTCTGCTTTCCGCTGGCCTCATCGGTGCTGGTTTCCAGTGTATCGGTCACATCAATGTCGCCGTTTTTCACAGCAAAGGTGCCGCCGGTCACGGTCAGGGTATGATTGACGACAGGCTCATCCTTCTTCCACTGTGCCGTAAACACTTCATCACCCGTCAGGACAAGCTCACTCTCAGCTTTATAGAGCTTACCTTTAAGGCTCAGCCATCCAGCAAACTGGTAGCCTTCTCGTGTGGGAGCCGCTGCAAGCGTCACGCTCTCATTTTCATGGTAGAAAGCATCGTTGTAGTTGGCAGTTTCGTCACCAACGCCTTCATTCAGGTTGTACTGGAGACGGTACACACTGGCAGTTTCCTGATGTTTTTCCAACTCCCGGTGGCAGTAGTTGCAGGTCTTCGTTACATCCCGCCACTCATTTCGTGCATCGATCGTTTTCCACTCCGAATAGGTGGTGGTAAAGGCTTTGTCATGCTCACCATCGGTATAGGAGTGTGTCTGCATCTCGCCGTTTGTCCAGACCAGCTCACCGTTCAGATGTACATCTGTTTTACCCTTGTTGTTAGTAGCTGCTTTACCGCCATAGCCAAACATCTGCGAACAGGTCGTTTTATCCCGGGCTGCAGTAATGGTCTTCGGATCATTGATATTGATGATGTGCTTATAGCTGCCCATGTTGCTGTCGTTGATGTTCAGCGCAGTTTTATTGTTACTGAACATTGATACATAGGACTGGAAGTTGGAATTCACGGTGCAGTTGTTAAAGTTAACCGTAATGTTATGACTTCCTGCACTGTAATCCGTGTAAACATTGATTACTTTTCCGTTCGCATTAAAGGTGCAGGTATCAAATGTCATGGTCGGGGAGCTATACGTCCAGAGTGCATAATTAGAGCTTGGTGCATTGAAGGTCGTATCCTTGAACACTGCACTGGTATAGCCCCAATAGTCTGTCTTGCCGTTGATGACGCAGTTTTCCACCACTGTATTGTCAATACGGATGAAGCCCAGATAATCCACCACGCCAGAGCGAAGCGTCATATTTTTGAAGGTAACTGTTTTGGCACCATCAAAGCTGTAATCGCCGTTATATTCTGTGCCGAACTTGTTCGGGTCCGGCACCTCATCACCGATATTCCAAGCCGTTTTGTCAGTTCCCTGCCCCACAAAGGTCAGGTCTTTTCCCTGGGTGCTACCAACGCTGGGGACACCGTACAGTGTATAATTGCCCTCGCCAAGCTCGATGGTATCACCGCTCTGTGCCTCTGCCACAGCAGTTGCCAAAGACGTATATGTCGTACCCGTTCTTTTGTTCCGTACTTCTCCGGTGCCGAGTGCGTCCTCCGCAAAAGCCAGCATGGGAAGCATCTGAAGCATCATTGCCACTGCCAGCAGGGCCGCAAAAAACCGGTTTTGACTTTTCTGTTTCAACTTTCTTCATTCCTTTCATCACTATTTGCATTTTTGCAACGGATTCCCCGCAAGGAACCCTCCAGATTCCTACCGCACTGTCACCTCCCCTGTAGGTTCCATTTTCCGCATTGCAGGTCTCAGCCAGGTTGCTGAGTGCTTTGTTCTCAAAGGAATTTTCTGTCATTTCATTATACCCCCCCCCCCTAAATCAAAATCAAGTGTTTTGAAAACTTTTGTTGATATTCACAAATCAGGGTTCCTCTTTCGGTCATTTTCACGAAACTGCCTTTGACAAAGAAAAAAGCGGCCTGCCAGTGACTGACAAGCTGCAAAATATTGCCATATTCCAAATGAAAAGTTGCTGACAGCATGGGGCCCAGCTTTTTTGCCGCAAACAGCAGAAGCCCCCCGCCGGTTCTCCCGGCGGGGGGCTTCTCTTGTGGCAGCTTATGGTAAACGGAGAGTGGATATCAATTGAGAATGGGATTCAGGATCTCGACCAGTGCATGATACTGGGTGGCGTAAGCTTCTGCGCCGTCCTTGGGGCGGCCCGGCTCGGCCATCTCGGACTTCATCTTCTCGACGATCGGGTTATTCTCAAATTGGAGCTTCTGGCTCTTACCGCCTTTGGCTCCTGGTGCAAAGAAATCAAACATTGCCAGGTGGGGCTCCAGCGTCAGGAAGCCGTGGTAGCCCTCCTCGCAGAAAGCACGGCGAAGCAGCTCAGGGATCTTGCCAAGGCCGGTGCCTGCGGGCACATTCAGCAGGTAGCCGGGCAGAGCATCCTTGATGTGGATATAAGTGATCTGGTCATGGAGCAGTTCCCAGCACTCCGCGGTGTCCTGCTCACACTGGACAAAGTTGGCAAAATCAAACGCCGCCTTGAAGTGGGGGCAGGCCAGCCGGTCGAACAGCAATTTGCAGCGGGCACCGGTGTCTCCGTAGATGCCCTTCTCATTTTCATGGAGCAGGACAATGTCATGCTTTTCCGCGATCCGGATAAACTGACGCAGCTTATCCAGCACCACATCGGTATAGCTGTCTGCATCGGCATCCTTGGGGATGAGGAAGCTGAACATCCGGATGAAGGAGCAGTCCAGCAGCCTGGCCGTTTCGCAGAGTGTTTCCAGCTGCTCCAGCTGCTTGGCAAAGCCCTCTTCATCGTCCACCTCCACCTTGCCGATGGCCGTACCCAGGCTGGAAACGCCCACGCCTGCGGCCCGCAGCTTTGGCAGAAGAACGGTGCGCACTTCCTCGGGGGTGTAATCGGCAATGCCCTTGTGCTCGGCGCTGCGGATGCAGATATACTTCATCCCCAGATCCGTCACAGTTTTGAGCTGCTGGTCAAAGTCCTGGCTGATCTCATCCGCAAAACCGGAAATTTTTTCGTAAACACTCATAAGACACACCTCATTCACCGATCTTTGTTTTCCGAACATAACAGCACTGTTTCTGGCTTGTAGTATACCACTCTTCCGGGAGCTATGTTATAATAAATCGAAGGAAAATATCAAAATTCAAAGAACGTTCATAAATTCAACGCAACCGCCAAACAAGGAGGCAAGTTCTCGTGCAATTCAACGAAAAAGAAAAAGTTCTCCAACTTTTTTTCGGAGAGTGGGCGAGAAAACGCGGAGGGCTATTTGGAAGCCTGTTCAAGCAGCAGGAGGGGCTGACACCCCGCCAGTACCGCCTGCAGCAGCGGCAGCTGGGAAAATAACAGCAGAAGCCCCCCGCCGGTTCTCCCGGCG
>OLRG01003230.1_pt1 | contig 10630 bp, 9 predicted proteins | sample 1672331 | NCBI WGS metagenome assembly OLRG01 (sample SAMEA3136672, study PRJEB25190) | human gut metagenome
TCCTGTCATTAATTGAATTTCAGGATTTCCATGAAATATTCCTTTTTTATATAAATCCTTTTTAATCGTGATATTTCTTTCATAATAAACAATCTCTTGACCTTTTAATTCCTTAACATAATCTATGGTTTTTGTTTTAACTGTTTCACTTTCATAAATATCATCTATTTGTTCTAAAGTTTCATATTGATTTTTACTTTGATTCGTATTTATAAACAAAGATAATGTAAGAATGGCCATAAAAAGATATCTCATTTGTTTTGTATTAAATGTTGGACTTAATTTTTGTAATATACCAATGATAATAACTGGTATAAACATCATATAAAAAGCATTAGCACTTAATAAAGAAGTAACGATAATACCTATCAAATAAATAATAGAAATAGCAAAGATCAAATAATCTTTTATACCATTTAATTTCTTTAATATCCTTAAACTTTTATCATATTTTAAAGCATATAAAATGGACAAATTCAAAATAGATGACAACAAAATACCTATAGCTACAGTAAAAATCATTAATACAATAAAATATTTAGTAAATCCTTCATAATAAACAATTGGAAAACCAATTTCAAAGAAATCAATCATCAATAACTTACCAATACCAAATAAGAAATAAGCTAAAATTGGATAAATAAAATAGCGAATCTTTTTAAATTGTTTCATTTTATTATTTTTATCAAAAACAAATTCTGTATTTAAATCAGGTGCATCAACATTTTCATTTTCTAAAACTCTAAAATCATATAAAGCATTTTCTACTTCATGATAACCCATTTCTTTTAAAAGCTCTTGATATTCACTAGATACAGGCGTGTAATCTATTTGATACTTATAAACATGTTCATCTTTACTAAAACGATAGTAATAACCTATAAAGTCTAAACGCCATCCTTTTTTAGACATCTCATTAAAATAATCTTGTAATTCTTCATCTAAATACAAACTATTTCTTAAAACATATTTGTGTTTCATCGTCTTATCCTCCCTTATTGCTTGTATCTTGTAATAATTCTATTTTTTAATACTTTGATTACATATGTTCCATTGTCATATGTATTTCCTTTTTTATTAAAGGATTGAATAGCTTTTTCATAATGAACATATTGTGTTTTATTACTGTCCCATGAAACATTAGATTTTGTATTTACTGCTTTTTCAAAATTTTGATTATCTCTTGTATCATGTTCTGTTTTGATAATGATGTATTTAAAGATTTCATCTTTATACTTATCTTTTTTAATCAAGACATCTAATTGTGGATAGGTACATGTTGTATCTTTTATATCTTTTTTATAATTTGTGATTTTTGTTTTAACAGTGCTGCTTTCAAATAATGAATCATCCATTTGTACCTGAGGAAAAATAAGTCCACAAATAGCAATAGCAACAAAGGCAGCAATGGCACTGTTATATTTATTATTTTTAATAATACGTGATAAAACTACTCCTATAATACATGTAAGTAAAAGATAAACAATGACTTTTAAATCTAATGTTATAAATGATTTTAATAAGTAAAAAACACCACTTATTAATAACAAAATATAAAATAGAATACTTAAACGATCTTTAATACTGTTTAGTTTTTTTAAACTTTTTAAATCTTTATCATTTTTTAATGCATATAAAATAGAAAAATTTAAAATTGTCACAAATAAGAGTACAAATGATAAAACAATAAAAACAATACCCATCAACAATGAACCAAATCCTTCATAATAAAGAACAGGTTTACCTATCTCTATAATATCTTTTATAAAAATCTTACCTAACCAAAATAAGAAATAAGCTAAAATTGGATAAATAAAATAGTGAATCTTTTTAAATTGTTTCATTTTATTATTTTTATCAAAAACAAATTCTGTATTTAAATCAGGTGCATCAACATTTTCATTTTCTAAAACTCTAAAATCATATAAAGCATTTTCTACTTCATGATAACCCATTTCTTTTAAAAGCTCTTGATATTCACTAGATACAGGCGTGTAATCTATTTGATACTTATAAACATGTTCATCTTTACTAAAACGATAGTAATAACCTATAAAGTCTAAACGCCATCCTTTTTTAGACATCTCATTAAAATAATCTTGTAATTCTTCATCTAAATACAAACTATTTCTTAAGACATATTTGTATTTCATAAGCTTATCCTCCTATTTGATCTAATAATGAAATTTGTTTAAGCATCCTTTCTTTTTCTTTTCGTAATTTCTTTTTTCCTAGATTTGTAATTTGATAGATTTTTTTATTATTTTCTACTTTCACTAATTTGATATAACATTCTTTTTCAAACTTTGGTAATAAAGTATATAAAGAACCTGCTCCTACAGTGATTTCACCATTAGTAATCCGAGTAATTTCATTCATAATTTCATAGCCATGCATTGGTTGATGTAAAACAAGTAATACATAATACATTTGTGGGGTCAATACTTCCATTTCTCTTTTTGGCATTTATTTCATCTCCTATATCGTTTAACGATACTTTTTTCATTTTTATTATATATCGTTAAACGATATATAGCAACAAAAAAAGAACAATGTTTCCATTGTCCTTATGAGGGGGCTATACAGTTTGTAACTTTCTACTTAATTTCATACGTTTTTTAGCTTCACGTTTCTTTGAAGTCATATGTCTTACTACTAACGATAAACCAAAGTTAATAATAAAGTAAATTCCTACCATATAAACAAAGATAAACATAATTTGATCTGCTTGGAAAAAATGAGCCATTAAACGTCTACCTTGATACATAAAGTCAACTACACCAATTGTACTTAAATAAGAAGAATCTTTAAATATTGTAATAATTGTTTGTAACAATTGAGGAATAACTAATTTAATCGTTTGGGGTAAAATAATATATATGATTGTTTGAACAAAAGTAAAACCTTGAGACTCAGCTGCTTCATATTGTCCACGAGAAACAGACTCAATCCCACTTCTAACAACTTCACTAATATAAGCTCCATGATATAAAGAAATAATAATCACTGCAATTATTGTAGAATCTAAATTAAATCCTAAATAAGGTAAACCAATATAAACAGCAATAATACATGGATGAAATACAACTTTTTTGATCATATTTTTAGAATCTGTTTGTGTAAATAATGATAAACCCGCACTCCACATAAAGATGCTTTGCGGTATTAAAGCAATTGAAGCATATAATAAACCAGTTTGCCCATAAATACTTTCTACAATTGATAATCCCATAAATCCTGCATTAGAAACAATAGTCGCATATTTTAAAATAATTGCTTTTGAATCATCAAAGCGATTATAAAAAATACGATTAAATACACTATAAGAAAGTTGGATAACAAAAGAAACAATAAAAATAATTGCCGTATCTCTTATAATCTCTGGTGTTAATTTCATCATAAATGATTTAATAATAGCACAAGGCAATATAAAATCAATAACGATATCTGTTAATTTTTTTCTAACTTCTTTAGTAATAATTCCCTTTCTAGAAAATATGTATCCTATAATAATGATGATGAATATCTCTAGTTGTAAAGATATTATTTTCAAATTACCACTTTCCCTCTAGTAGTTATTAGAATAGTACACTATTTAAGTGTATAAATCAATTATTTTTTATTATATTGATAATTATTTATTAGACGATATAAAAAAGAACACATGTTATCTCAACATGTGCCTTTTCTTTGTTTATATTAAGGGGAGGTTTTCTTTTACACCCTTATAATAATGGATCTATGTTAATTTATTGTGAACTTTTAGTTCTTCTTTTAATTTTTATAGGTTTGTTGACAACTTCATGACAATGTCTGCATCTTGGTTCATAATGATCAACTGCTCCTACTAAAACAACAGGATCATCAAAAGATGCTGGCTTACCATCTACAAGTCTTTGTGTACGTGTAGCCGGTGAGCCGCATTTTGCACAAACAGCTGTAAGCTTTGTCACAAATTCTCCTTTTGTAAGAAGTTCAGGCATTACACCAAATGCTTCACCTCTAAAGTCTTTATCTAAACCTGCAACCATGACACGAACGCCTTTATCAGCAAGATATTCACAAACATCTACGATCTTTGAATTAAAAAATTGAACTTCATCAATAGCGACAACCTGTACATCATCTGTCACTTTATCTAAGATTTCTTCTGGATCATCAATTGCAAAACAAGGGACTTTTCTTCCTGAATGTGATGCAATTTCTATTTCTGAATAGCGATCATCTATTTTAGGTTTAAATACTAATATTTTTTGTTTCGCATAAGATAAAACATTGATTCGTCTAATCAATTCTTCTGTTTTTCCTGCAAACATACATCCACATATAACTTCTATATATCCTTCTCGATATTGGTGATACATTCTTTCTTCTCCTAACCTCTTACATCTCTTACACCCGCACTACTTCCATCAGGACCAATAGGTGCTAAATCTGTAAATCTACTAAAATTCTTTTCAAAAGCAAGGTTAACTTCACCTGTTGCTCCATTTCTGTGTTTAGCGATAATAATTTCTGTTAAACCATTATCTTCCTCTTCTTTTCCTTCACTTGCTTTATAATATCCTTCTCGATAAATAAAGGTAACGATATCGGCATCTTGTTCGATGGCTCCTGATTCACGCAAGTCAGACATCATTGGACGTTTATTTGGTCTTTGTTCAACTGAACGTGATAACTGCGATAAAGCAATAACAGGAACATCTAATTCTCTGGCCAACATTTTTAATTGTCTTGAAATATCTGAGACTTCTTGTTGTCTTGATTCTCGATTATTGGAACTTCCAGTAATTAATTGAAGATAATCGATAACAATTAATTTTAAACCATGTTCTTGCTTTAATTTTCGACATTTAGCGACAATTTCATTGATTTTAACTCCTGGCGTATCATCTATGTATAAATTACATTTACTGACTCTTTCAGCTGCCGCATAGTATTTATTTGCATTTGTTTTCAAGATTTCACCTGTTCTCATGGTAGAACCTTCAATTCCACCCATGGAACAAATAATTCTTTGTACTAATTGACTCGCAGGCATTTCTAATGAAAAAATAGCTACTGGATCTTCTGATTTAAAAGCAACATTATGAGCAATATTTAAGGCAAAAGCTGTTTTCCCCATTGCTGGACGTGCCGCTAAAATAATCAAGTCTCCTTTTTGAAGTCCTGATGTTATTTTATCCAAATCTCTAAAATTTGTACGAATACCTGAAATATTACCATCAATACTTTGTAATTTATTTAAACGATCCGTTACTTCTCTAATAACTTTTTTTACGTCAACAAACTCTCCAGCATTACGATCTCTCGTAATGGCCAACATTGTTTTTTCACTTTCATCAATAAAACCATCAATATCTTCAATATCTCCAAAAGCATTTTCAGCTATTTTTGTTGTTTCATTGATGATTTTTCTTAAAATCGATTTATTATGAATAATCTTTAAATAATATTCACTATGAGCTAAAGTTGGAACTGAATCACTTAATTGTCTTAAGTATTCTACTCCACCTACTTTATCTAATTGGCTATGATCTAATAGATAAGAAGTAATCGTTGTAACATCAACAGGTATATTTTGTCTCGAAAGTTCACTCATTGCATTGAATAATACTTTATGTGATTCTTCATAAAAATCTCTATCTTCACACTTATTCAAAATATCTTGGCAAGCTTCTTTTGATATAAGCATAGATCCCAGTAAAGAACGTTCTGCCTCTAAATCATGTGGGAAAACTCTTGGCATAAATCTCCCTCCTATTTTTCAGATAAGTGAACTCTAATAGTAGCGATAACTCCTTTATATAGTTCAACTTTTAAGTTTGAATATCCTAATGCTCCAATTGGATGTGCATTGATAAATTTTCTTTTATCGACTCTAATATCATATTTTTCTCTTAATTGTTCAACGATATGTTTTGTTGAAACACTTCCAAACGTTTTACCATCTTTACCAGATTTTAAAACAAATTCTAATGTAATACCTTCAATTTTTTCTTTTAGTGCTTCCGCATTTTTCTTATTTTCAATATCTTGTAATCTTGCTTCTTCTTTTTGTTGTTCTAAAATCTTTTTAGCACCTGCTGTTTCCTTAACAGCTAATTTATTTTTAATTAAGAAGTTTTGTCCATATCCATCAGATACATTGACAACATCACCTTTTTTACCTACTTTTCTAACATCTTCTAATAAAACTACTTTCATCTTTTTTACCCTCTTTCATCCAAATATTGATCAATAGCTTCTTCTAACTTATCGATCGTTTCCTTAACAGTTTTTTCTTCAACCTGACAAGCAGCCATTGAAAAATGACCACCACCTCCAAGTTTTTCCATAATCAACTGTACATTAACCTCTGTCTTAGAACGAGCAGAAATAGCAATCTTATCCTTATCTACGCGTCCTGCAACAAATACCGCTTTAATTTCAGCAATATTTAATAACTCATTACCAACTTTCGCTAGTAGAGGTCTTGTATAAATTTCTTCTTCATTTCCATATGCTATTAGTATATCATTTCCAAAACGATATGCATTAGCTGAAATAGACATTTTTTCTTGTGTCGTTTTGTAATCATCTTGCAAGAACTCATAAGCTCTAGAAACATTCGCTTGTTTTTCTTTAAGCTTTGAAGCAATTTGAAAAGTACGTGATCCAACATGATTTCTAAAATAGTTTGTATCCACCAACATTCCCGCATACATAACAGTTGCTTCTGTTGGTAAAACTTCAATTTCAACTCTTTGATACTCAAATAATTCAACCACTAATTCTACAGTTGAAGAAGCAGCTGGTTCCAAATAAGTTAAAATTGGTGAATCAACAAAGTCTTCCCCTCGACGATGATGATCAATCACGACTATCTTTTCAGCCTTATCCAAAAGTTCTTCACTAATAGCCAATGCTGGCTTATGATTATCAACACAAATAAGTAATGCATCTTCATCAATTAAATCAATAGCTTTTGCAGGAGAAATAATTTTTCCTTTATATAAATCTTCTGCCATTAAACGACGTGCAATATTTCTTGTTTTTTCTTCTAAAGAATTTTCATCAACAATCACATAAGCATACTTTTCAAATGCTTTAACAAACTTAGCAACCGCTAAACTCGCTCCAAAAGAATCTAAATCAGATTGCTTATGTCCCATAATAAAGACATTTTGACTTTGTTTTACTAAACTTGCTAGTGTTTGTGAAATAACACGTGCTCTAACACGGTTCGCTTTTTCACTATTTTCACTATTTCCACCAAAATATCGAATTTCTTCATCTAATGTTTTTACTGCCACTTGATCTCCACCACGAGAATACGATAAAGAAATAGCACTAAAAGCAAGTTCATCTAATTCACGTAAAACTTTAGATCCTCTTCCTATTCCCATTGATAAAGACATCACGGCACCAATTGATTCCATCTTTTGTTTAAATTCATCTAAAATACAAAAATGAACTTCTACTTGTTTACGATAAATTCTTTCATTAAAAACAGCTAAATAACCATCTTCTTTATATCTTTTTAAGATAATTCCATTATCTTTGGCCCAATCAAAAATCATTTGTCTTGAAGTTGTTTCAATCATGACTGATTTTTGTTCATCTGCATATTCAATAGAATCATCATAATTATCAATTGTTAAATAGGCAACACATAATTGTTGATCATTATATTCCTTTTCAATCGTTGTTAAATCTGTTACATCTTTTAAAAATAATAAACGATTATTTCTAGAATTATAAACTTCATATCTTCTAGAATTAATATCTATTGTTCTAACATCTTCATCTTCAAAAAGTATTGCGAGTAAAGGTTGCCATTCAAGTAATTTCTTCCCTACGATACGAATACCAAGTTCATGTAATAAATCACTGACCCAAACAACATTTCTATTTTCATCATATTTAATAAGCCCTATTCCACCAAAAATCAAAGCATTCTTTGATTCATTATTTAATGCTTCTTTAACACTATAAGTTGTTTCACTAAACATATTATGGAGATAATAGAGAACAATGATACAAACAACATTTTTTATTAAAATATAAATCATTAAAGCTAAAGTAACACGATTTTGTAAAAACATATAAGTTAATAAAGCTAATACAAATTCTATACCTAATAAAGCAACTATTGTATTTCTAAGTTGCACAAGCTTCTTAATCATGAAATACCCTCCTCTTTATTACCTTATATTATACATGAATTCATTTATTTCATCATCTTATTTTTATTCATTCGAAGGATAAATAGATTCGTATAAACTTTAATAATATAAACTTCTGAAAAAGATAAGACGATCCATAAAATAATAAACATTCCATTCTTTAAAAAATCACTTTCTAAAAAAGGAAAAAGTCCTACAATACTATAATAAATATCTTTCGCATCTGTAAAAGTATTTAAACCTAGTAAAGAATTCAATAAAAATAAAACAACAAAATTCTTCAACATACTATAAACTCTTAAAATCCATTTACCATCAATATTCTTTTTTATACAATAAATATATAAAATACCTAATGGTAAAGTAAAAAAAGAATACAAAGTAAAAAATAATTCACCTGTTAAAAATAAAATAAACGTACTTGTAAACAAGACAAGAACAGCCATATTTGCATTAAACTTAAACGTATAATAAGCTAACGCAACTGTCATTAGATAAATAAAAATAATATCGAACATCGTTCCTGTATAAACATTTACAACCGATAACACACCAAAAAGGGCTGCCATAAATGCTCCTGTTACAATTTGTTTTGTCTTTTCTCTATTCATTTCATCACCGTGATTATCATACAACTTTATCGCTTATCTGTCACTTATATAAAGAAAAAAGAGATTCCTTAGAATCTCTAGTCTTCAAATAAACAAGCTCCATTTGTTCCAATAACATGTTTATACCAATCAAATGATTTTTTCTTATATCTTTTATAAGTACCATTACCTAAATCATCTGCATCTACATAAATAAATCCATAACGTTTAGACATTTGTTTTGTACTTTCAGATACTAAATCAATACATCCCCAAGATGTATAACCCATTAAATCAACACCATCTTCATAGATTGCATTATACATTTCTCTAAAGTGAGCATCAAAATAATCGATACGATATTGATCATTTACTTTACCATCAATAAGTTCATCTTTAGCTCCTAAACCATTTTCTACAATAAACAATGGTTTTCTATAACGATCATATAAATCTACTAAAGAAACTCTTAAACCGATTGGATCAATTTGCCATCCCCAATCAGAACTTGGAATATAAGGGTTTTTAATCGCAATATTAGTATTAGCAGCTGTTTTCTTTAATCCAGCATCATCTTTAGCAACACAGCTTGATGAATAATAACTAAATGAAACAAAATCAACTGGATATTTTTTCATGATTTCTAAATCACGTTCTTCCATTTTAATATTTAAACCTTCATTTTTAAATTTAGTTAATAAATAAGCAGGATATTCTCCAAAGACTTGAGTGTCGCTATAACAATACGTACTTCTCATATCTTGTTGTGCTTGTAAAACATCTTCTGGTTTACAAGTATATGGATAATAAGTTAATTTTGTAAGCATACATCCTACTTTACAGTATGGATTTTTTTCATGCGCAATTTTTGTTGCAAGAGCACTTGCGACAAATTGATGATGCATTGCTTGGAAAATAACTTCTGTAAAGTTTTTACCTTCAAAACGATCTCTTACAAGTCCTCCTGTTGTATAAGGATGTCGAATCATTGAATCAACTTCATTAAAAGTTAGCCAATATTTGACTTTATCTTTATAACGATCAGTAATAACATCTACATATTTAACAAACATATCAATAATTTCTCGATCATACCAACCATTATAATTTAATACTAAGTTGATTGGTGGTTCATAGTGTGACATTGTAACTAAAGGTTCAATACCATATTTATGACATTCATCAAATAAATCATCATAGAATTTTAAACCTTCTTCATTTGGTTCTTTTTCATCTCCTCGAGGGAAAATACGAGTCCATGCAATAGAAGTTCTAAATGCTTTAAATCCCATTTCTGCAAATAAAGCAACATCTTCTTTATAATGATGATAAAAATCAACACCTACATGGTTAGGATAATCTTCACCTTCAATAACACCATCTGTTAAACGTCTTGGTGCACCTGTAACGTTATCTCCTGCTGTTTCTACATCACTACAGCTAATTCCTTTTCCGCCTTCTTGCCAGGCACCTTCACATTGATGGGCAGCAACTGCTCCACCCCATAAAAAGTCTTCTCTAAATCCCATTCTATTTCCTCCTTAAAATACACATTTATCATACCATTTTTTAGTACCATTTGCATTAGTATAATAAAAATTGGTAAAGAAATCTTTGTCAACTATAAACCATTTGCTAGACACTCTAAAATATACAAAACAGGAACTTGGGTTACAGAATTAGCATAATATTTATCTTTAACATTAGGCAAATGATAATTAATACATAAATCTGCCATTTGAGCCGCTTTATTATGACTATTTTCAGAAATTAAAATGACCTTCGTCCCATAACTTTTTAAATTCTGTATTCTTCCTAATACCTCTGTTGTATTTCCTGAAACCGATAAAATAATTGCAATCGCTTTTTCAT
>OLRG01003235.1_pt1 | contig 10625 bp, 8 predicted proteins | sample 1672331 | NCBI WGS metagenome assembly OLRG01 (sample SAMEA3136672, study PRJEB25190) | human gut metagenome
TATTACTGCATATTCTTATAGTGACGGAAGCCAGAATATGTCGTTTGCAAAGGTAGATGATACATGGGAATATGATGAAGATAATGAGATTCCAATGAATCAGGACACGGTTCAGAGTACCGCAGATGCTATCCGGCAGATGGAGGCAGTGAGGGAACTGGAGAATCCGGATCAACTGTCGGATTATGGATTGGATAAACCGTCCTATACAATTCAGTTTCAGGACAATGATGGCGTGACAACAGAAATTCTGATTGGCAACGGCGCAGGCGAGAACTATTATGCTACAGTGGGAGACAGCGGAAAGGTATACACGATCAGTTCAGATTTCCAGAATTATCTGCAATTTGATCTGACCAATCTGGTTCAATACGATACAGTTCCGTCCATCGGAAGCGGTAATCTGAAGAGTGTGACGATTACTGAAAATGGAACAGATACCGTATATGAAGAGGATGATCAAGTCGGAGAACTTGCCGGAGGTTTTGGGGCGTTGAGTCTGACAGATTGTGTGAATTATCATGCATCGGCAGAGGAACTGAAGATCATGCTGACCATCGTACAGCCCAAGGCGTTCATGCCGGTGCACGGCGAGGCCACGCATCTTCGCGCTCACGCACGTTTGGCTGAAGCCGTTGGCGTTCCTGCTGAAAACGTGTTCATCTGCGAAAACGGTGAGAGCCTGGAGCTGTCCACAAAGGGCGTCAAGCATGGCGAGTTCGTTCAGTCCGGCATCGTTTTGGTCGACGGCCTGTCGGTCGGCGATACTTCCGAGCAGGTGCTCGAAGAGCGCACGGCGCTTTCCGCTCAGGGCTTCGCTGCCATCGCGGCGGCGGTTTCCGGCCGCAAGAAGGCCGTTGCCGGCAATGTTCAGGTCGAGATGCACGGCATCACCGGCGGAGACGATGGCTATCTGGTCCAGGAGTGCGAGAAGTGCGTCAAAAACGCGCTGACCCGGGCATTGTCCAAGGGCGCTTCGGGTAAGGAGCTCAAGAAGTCCGCCCGAGACGCTCTGCTGTCCCTGCTTTGGGAGCGCACGAAAACCCGTCCCATGACGGTGGTGAACCTGCTGGACATCTAGCATCGCCGCACACAAGAATCTGTTCACGAGCACCTGCGTTGCATTGCGCGCAGGTGCTCGCTTGCTCGCACAACTGCTGAAACGCTTTAGCACGAAAGGGGAGGGCGTGGCCCGAACTGCTTCGAACAAATCAACCTCATCTAAAAAGGCTGCCGGCAAATCCAAAGCCGCAAGCCCCGCGCAGAAGCGTGCTGCCAAACAGGCGGCCCCGGCGCCTGCTCAACCGCAGATTTTCGATGAGCGCACCAAGCGCGATATCACCGGCGTTGCCGTGACGCTGCTAGGTATCGTGCTGTTCGTTGCGGCCGTCGTTCCCACCGATGCGCTCATCACCTCGTTCGTGTCCCAGCTGTTGCATCTGTGCTTGGGCATCGGCGCGTACCTCCTGCCGTTTTTCTTGGTGGCCATCGGGGCAAGTTGCCTTGTTCGCATCGACAAAGAAGGCATCCCCCTGCGCGCATCGGTGGGTTTGGCCATGCTGTTCGTCGCGGTGCTTTCCCTGTTGGCGCTGTTCACGCCTGAAGCTGCCCCTGATGCTACGGACAATCTTTTCTTGGCCGATCAGCTTTCCGCTCGCGGCGGCTATATCGGTGCAGGCATCGCGTGGTGCGGCCTGACGTTGTTCGGCAAGGTGATATCGGCTATCGTGCTGTTCGGCCTTGCAATCGCCGGGTTAATCGTCATCGGCTTCTCTGTATCCAGTATCGTTGACAAGCTGCGCGCGCTGGCTGCAGCTCGTGAAGAAGCAGAGGAGCGCGAGCACGGCGTGGTACCGGCACCCGCGTTCGCCAGGGTTTCCCGTCCGAAGGCGAAAGCCGTCGATGAAACCGAGCTCGCCGAGCTCGAAACCGCTAAAACCCAAACGCTCAAGCAGCCTGCGGCTTCGAATCGCCGACATGGCAGCGCCGTCGCGTCTTCCGATGATAACGCTTCCCGAGAAGACGCAAGCAAGGCGCCTGAAACCATCACGCGTAAACTGGGCCGCCGTAAGCCTATCGAGCGCGCTGCTGCTCCGACTATGCCGAAAAAGCCCTCGAAAGCCGCTACGCCGGTTGCCACCCCGCGCCCCGAGCAGGGTTTCGAGCTTCCGCCGTTCGATCTTCTTGCCACGTCCACTGACCCCGAAAAGGATCTGGCAACCGATTCAGAGCTGCAGGAAACCGGCGCTTGCCTGCAGGAAACGCTTGAAGACTTCAATATCATGGCCAAGGTGGTGGGCTGGGTTGCGGGTCCGACGGTCACCTTGTTCAAAGTGGATCTTCCGGCAGGTGTGCGCGTCAGCCGCGTTACCGCGCTTGAAGACGATATCGCGCTGGCGCTCGCCGCGCCCGGCGTGCGCATCTTCGCGCCCATTCCCGGTACCAATTACGTCGGCATCGAGGTGCCTAATCGAACCCGCCAGACTGTATTGCTCGGCGACGTCATCAAAGATGCGGCCCCTGGTCCTTTGCAGATCGCCATCGGCAAGGACGTCGAGGGCCACTGCATCATTTCCGACCTCGCGAAAATGCCCCATCTGCTTATCGGCGGCACCACCGGTTCAGGCAAATCCGTGTCCATCAACGCCATGATCATGTCGATTCTTATGCGGGCAACCCCGTCCGAGGTGCGTTTCATCATGATCGACCCCAAACGCGTCGAGTTCACGCCTTACAACGGCATCCCTCACCTGTATGTTCCCGTTGTCACCGAGGCCAAGGAAGCAGCAAGCGCTTTGAGCTGGGGCGTTGCGGAAATGGAACGCCGCTTGAAGGTGTTCTCGAAGGTGGGCGCGCGCAACATCGGCCAGTACAACGCGAAGGTGCAGGCCGAGCAGGCCACCATCGAGCAGGCCGCGCAGGAAGCGGGGGAGGATCTGCCCGAAAACGAGCTAGGCGATGAGCTGCCCTATATCGTCATCATCATCGACGAGCTTGCCGACCTCATGATGAACGTCGGCAAGGAGGTGGAGTTCTCCATCAGCCGCATCGCCCAGCTGGCTCGCGCTGCCGGCATCCACTTGATCGTCGCCACCCAGCGTCCTTCGACCAACGTGGTCACGGGCCTCATCAAGGCCAACATCACCAACCGCATCGCCTTCAACGTGGCAAGCGGCATCGACAGCCGCGTCATCTTGGATACACCGGGCGCAGAAAACCTCATCGGCCTCGGCGACCTGCTCCTAAGCAAACCGGAGTACGCAAAGCCCATGCGCATCCAGGGCTGCTACGTGTCCGAAGATGAGATCAATGCGGTTGTGGAGAAGTTGCGCAGTCAGGGCGAGTATCATTCCGAGATCTTATCCACCAATCTAATCACGTTGGGATCATGCCCATCGGATGCCAGCGGCGGCACGTGCGCCGACGATGATCCGCTCATCTGGGAGGCGGCCGAGTTGGTGGTGTCCAGCGGTTTGGGTTCCACGTCCAATATCCAGCGTCGCCTCAAAGTGGGATACTCCCGCGCCGGGCGTATAATGGATATGTTGGAAGATAAGGGCGTCGTCGGTCCTCCGAACGGCAGCAAGCCCAGAGAAGTGCTCGTCGATGCCATGGAGCTTGAAACGCTCAAAGCGTTCGAGCAACATGACGGCGACAATCAATAAGGAGAAGGCATGGGCCAGGTCTCATTCGGCACCGTATTGCGCGAAGCGCGCGAGCGGAAGGGCTACGACGTGCAGTCGGCCGCTCGTCGGCTGCGCATCCGCCCCGACATCCTCCGCGCCCTCGAGAACAATGATTTTTCCCGCTTGCCTGCGCGCGGCTATACGCGCAACATGGTGAACGCATATGCGAAATTGGTTGGGCTCAACCCTGCCGACATCACGCGTATGTATCTCGACGATGCATACGCCTATCAGGTTGGACGCACCCGCGGCGAATCGGATTCGCCGGCGCATGTTTCCGGTCGTAGGTCGGTTTCGCGCGGCGACGGGCGACATGATGGTCGTGGGCAAGGTTCGCAGCGCTCATCGCGCTATAGCGAAGATCGTTCCGGCGATGGTCGTCGTTCGCAGCGTAGCCAGCGAGGTCAGCGCCAGGGCACGCAGCGTATGCCGCGTCGCGAGCAGCAGCCGCAACGAGAATATCGCGAGTCGCTTGCTTCGCGTGCAGCACGTGCAGAGAGCGAAAGCCGTCGTTCCAACCATGTCGGCGGCGCCGTCACCACGCAGTTCACCAATTTCTATTCCGGTTCGCAGAACAATGCCGGTCGAGGAATGCAGGCAAGGCTGCCTTACGTAGCCGTCATCGTGATAATCTTGCTGCTGCTCGTGATCATTGTGGCGCTTGCATTCGGAAACCGCGGTGCGGCCTCCACGCAGGATGTGGCGAAGGTCCCCATTACCGGTGTCACCGACACTTCGGCGGATGGCAGCGGCGTGAGCCAGGGCAATTCCAATAACAACAGCAACAGCGGCGATAACGGCAACGATTCGGAATCCAAGGCATCCTCGACGACAACCGTGCCCACGAGCGTGAAGGTGGAGTATAAGCTGGTCAAGGGCCAACAGGCTTACGTCGTCATCACGCAGGATGGGCAGGCGACCGAGCAGATGCTCACCGGGCCGGTGGATGAAACGGTTGACGTCTCCGGCACGTGGAGCTTGGCAACCTGGGTTTCCTCCGGATTCACCGTGACCATGGACGGCAAAGAGGTCGAGTTCACCAGCGATGCGACCACGGGTATGCCCACTGCCACGGTGAACTTCAAGGATTATCTTGCTTCTTGGGCGAAAGACCATCCTGATGTGAAGGTCGATGGGCTTGATAGCTCCAGCACCTCGTCGGGCAGCACCGGGTCTACCTCATCGAGTTCGAATTCGACATCAAGCGGTATCTCGTCGCAGTCGGCTACCGGCACGGGTTCGTCCGTCGGTTCCTCGACGACAACGAGCGGTACCGGGTCTAGCACGACGGGAGCCCAAAACTCGTCATCAACGTATTCATCTTATTAGTGGAAAGGCGAACATCATGGCCAAGGAATCTAGCTTCGATGTAGTGTCCACCGTCGACATGCAGGAAATCGACAATGCATATCAGCAAGCGAAGAAAGAGCTGACGCAGCGCTACGACCTGAAGGGATCAGGCGCCGAGCTGTCGCTCGACAAGCAGAAGAAGACCATTACGGTGGCGGCTCCTGCCGATTTCGTGGCACGTCAGGTCATCGATATCATGGGCAGCAAGCTCATCAAGCGCGGCATCGATTTGACCGCCGTCAAATGGGGCGACCCCCAAGCGGCAACCGGCCAAAGCGTGCGTCAGACGGCAACCATTGTCGAAGGCATCGACAAGGAAACGGCCGGCAAGATCAACAAGGACATCAAGGCGCAAAAACTTAAGGTGAAGGTCACCATCGAAGGCGATAAGCTGCGTGTTTCCTCCGCCTCCCGTGACACGCTTCAAGAGGTTATCGCTTTCTTGAAGGGCCAGGATTACGGCCAGCCGCTCCAGTACGTCAACTACCGCTAAGGATTTCCGTGGAAACCGAAAACGTGTTTGAAATCGAGAGCCCTCGCGTCGCGTTCATCACCATGGGCTGCGCGAAAAACGAGGTAGATACCCAGCGCATGCAATCGCAGCTTACTCGTTGCGGCTTCGCGATCGAACAAGACCCCGAGGCTGCCGATGCCGTGGTGGTGAACACCTGCTCGTTTATCCAAAGCGCTACCGAGGAAAGCCTTGAGACCATCTTCGAAGTTGCCGGTATGCCCAATGTGGCTGCTGGCGCTGCGCTGATCGTCGCCGGCTGTATGCCCGCCCGTTACGGACAGGATTTGGAATCCGAGCTTTCCGAAGCTTCCGCATTCGTGCCGTGCAGCAAGGAAGACGATATCGTTCAGGTCATCGCACAAGCGCTTGGCATCGATCAGGCGCGCCTTGGGCGCATGAAGGCAGCCATGCTCGGAGCCGTGCCCGAGGGTGCGGTCGCCATCAACGGCTCGCGCGCCGTTTCGGCCTATGTGAAGATCTCGGATGGATGCGATCGCTTCTGTTCCTACTGCACCATTCCATACATTCGAGGCAGGTATCACAGTTTCGACTACGAAACCGTTCGTGCGGATGTGGCCGATCGCGTTTCGGAAGGCGTTAAGGAAATCGTCCTAATCGCCCAGGATACGGGGCGTTGGGGTCAGGATTTCGAGGATGAGTCGAGCTTGGCATGGCTTGTGGGAACGATTGCGGATGAGTTCGCCGATACCTGGTTCCGCGTCATGTACATCCAGCCCGAGGGGATTACCGACGAGTTGCTGCATACCGTTGCCGAGCACGACAACATCTGCTCCTATTTCGACATCCCCCTTCAGCATGTTCAGCCGAGCATCCTGAAGGCCATGCATCGCAAGGGCTCGCGCGAGGAGTACGAGTCGCTGGTGGAGCGTATTCGCCGCATCGTCCCCGAGGTAACGTTGCGCACAACGCTTATTGCGGGCTTTCCCGGGGAAACGGAAGAAGATTTCGACGAGCTTTGCGATTTCGTCGAAGAGGGTTTTTTCGATTACATCGGCGTGTTCGCGTACTCGCGCGAAGAGGGAACCCGAGCATACGATCTGGCCGACCAGGTCGACGACGACGAGAAGGCGTATCGCGCGCAACGGTTGCGCGACCTTGCGGACGATGTTTGCACGCCGCTTGTAGCCGCACGTGTCGGAAAAGCCATGAACGTGCTCATCGAGGGCAGGGAAGAGGACGGCCAGCTGTTCGGTCGCGCAATGTGCCAAGCTCCTGAGGTCGATGGCGTAACCTATGTCGACAATGGTGAGCCGGGCGATATCGTTCGAGTCACCATAACCGATACGCTGCTGTACGAAATGGAAGGCGAATAGCCCATGCACAAGCTGCAAGTGGAAGCCGCGCCGCAAGTTGCTGCAAAATTATGGACGCCGGCCAACATCGTCACGCTCATCCGCATATGCTTGGTCCCCGTGTTCGTCGTCGTGCTCTTGAGCCCTTGGCCGCAGTGGTTCCATCTGCCTGATTTGGCAGAACACTCCAAAAGCCTCATCGCTGCCGCCATCTTCGTGCTGATATCTTGTACGGACTGGCTTGATGGCTATTTGGCGCGAAGCCGTGGCGAAGTCACCGACTTCGGCAAGTTCATGGATCCGCTTGCTGACAAAATCCTGGTCATGGCGGCCCTCTTGGCATTAATCGAGCTCGGATCGCTTCCCAGCTGGGTCGCGCTCATCATCGTTGCGCGTGAATTCATCGTCTCGGGCGTGCGCATGGTGGCAGCCAGCAAGGGCACCGTCATCTCCGCTAGCTGGTACGGCAAGTTCAAAACGGTGTTCCAGATGATCGCCATCGTGTTGTTCACCATCAAGGACAGCTACATGATGGGCACGCTTGTCGAGGCGTTTTCGGACGTGATGTGGGTTATCAGCTGGATCGTCATGTCGATCGCCTTGCTGCTCACGGTCGTGTCGATGCTCGATTACATTTCAAAGGCACGCGAACTTATCGGATTGGGGCCTTCCAAGCGAGCAAAGCGCAAGCAGAAGGCCGAAAGCGAACAAAGCGAAAACATCGAAGAGACGAACGTCGGCGTTCGAGCCGCAGATATCGAGCATCTTGCGGCTCGGGTAATTTCGCATGCCAGCGAACGGGGCATCACCATCGGCACTGCCGAAAGCCTTACCGGCGGTATGATCAGCGCTGCGTTGACTTCGGTTTCCGGAAGCTCCGCCGTTGTGCGAGGCGGGATCACCAGTTATGCAACCGGAGTGAAATCCGATGTCCTTGATGTGCCTGAGTCGATCATCAACGAATTCGGCGTGGTTAGCACGCAAGTTGCTCGCCATATGGCGCAGGGCGCGTGCAAGGGCCTGACCTGCAACGTAGCCGTTGCCGTCACCGGCATTGCGGGCCCGTCCGGGGCGGAGCCGGGAAAGCCTGTCGGAACCGTCTGCTTGGCCTGCGCAAGCGACACCGGCATCACGGCTCAACGTAAACATTTCGAGGGGAATCGCAACCAGGTTCGCATGCAAACCACCTTTGAAGCCCTGCGTATGATCGATGCGGCGGTATGCGGGCAACAGCAGGCAGAAAGCTAGGCTTAGTTCCTTTCCGTGCACCGGCGCAAGCCAGCCACGGAAGCGTCTATAACAGTAACCAATCGAACAGGTTCACCGGACAACCGTGCAAGGTTCAGGTGAACCTGTTCGGTATTTCGGGCAAGGGTTGTGCAAAAAGCTAGAGCTATGATGGTGATAAGTCGTACCCATGTTTGTATTTGGTACTTGACTATGAAACAGGCGTTCGTATAATCAATAGCGTTGCAAAGCAGCGCAAAGGAAGGGTAACCAGCGCATGAACGAAGAAAAAACCAAGATGCTCAAGGTCACAACCGACCAAATCGAATCTAAGTTCGGCAAAGGCTCCATCATGAAATACGGTGATGGCGGCCATGACCTGAACATCGGCGCTATACCCACCGGCGCATTGGCACTTGATGCAGCGCTGGGAATCGGCGGCGTTCCGAGGGGTCGAATCATCGAGGTGTACGGACCTGAGTCCAGCGGCAAAACCACGCTGGCGCTGCAAATCCTTGCCGAGGCGCAAGCGCTCGGCGGCGTCGTGGCGTTCATCGACGCGGAACATGCGCTCGACCCGGTCTATGCAGCCCGTTTGGGCGTGGATATCGATGACGTGCTCATCTCCCAGCCCGACTTCGGAGAGCAAGCGCTTGAAATCTGCGATATGCTCGTCCGATCGGGGGCAATTGATTGCGTCGTCATCGACTCCGTCGCGGCATTGGTTCCCCGAGCCGAAATCGAGGGCGAAATCGGCGATACCACCGTCGGTCTGCAAGCACGGCTCATGTCCCAAGCACTTCGAAAACTTGCGGGTTCGCTTTCCAAATCCAATACCACGTGCATCTTCATCAATCAGCTGCGCGAGAAAATCGGCGTGATGTTCGGCAACCCCGAAACCACAACCGGCGGTCGTGCTCTGAAGTTCTTCTCCAGCGTTCGAATCGACGTACGTCGCATCGACTCCATCAAACGCGATGGCGAGATCGTTGGAAACCGTGTTCGCGCTAAGGTCGTCAAGAACAAGGTTGCGCCGCCGTTTCGTCAAGCGGAGTTCGATCTTATGTACGGTGAGGGCATTTCGCGAGAGGGATGCATCGTCGATATGGCGGTTGAGGCTGGAGTCGCTAAGAAATCCGGCGCTTGGTACACGTACGGCGAAGAGCGCCTAGGACAAGGACGCGAAGCAGCAAAGCATACTCTGAAAGAAAACCCCGACCTGCGAGAGGAACTGGAAACGAAGGTTCGAGAAGCGTTCGACATTCCGATCATCACGAAAGAGCAGGAAGACTTCGACGCCGTTAATCCTGTAGCGAAACCTAAGGGCAAGAAATAGCCATGCATGATGCAAGGACGCAAAGCATTGCGGATTTGCGCGCACGAATCAAAGCCATCGAGGCAGGTTCAGATACGAACGGGCGGTCTGGTACTCATCCCCGTCAATGCGAAGGCAACCCATTGTGCCCCGACAAGCTGGAGTGTAGGGAAGATGCTATCAGCGAAATCCAGCAAAAGTTAGTGTCTTGGCCTGCTGGGTGTCCGATTGTTGGCAGTTCTGAAAACGATGAGCGATTCATCGAACAGTCGAAGCAATCGGATGCAGATCGCGATCAAGCAGATTCGGCATTTGCGAAGATTCAGCGATTGCTGTGCATCCGTGAACATGCCAGTGCCCTGCTGTATAAGCGGCTGTTGTCAAGCGGCTATGATGACCATATCGCTTCCAAGGCTGTGCAGCGGGCAATCAACTGCGGGCTTGTGAGCGATGAGCGCTACGCCGATGTTTTGGTTCGAAGCAGGCTTTCTCAGGGAAAGGGGCTTAGAGGCATTGCGTTTGAGCTTGAGCAGGCGGACATAGATCCCCAAACCGTGCCAGCATATCAGGAAGCGCTGTTCCGTGATTCAGGTCCTGATGAGCTAGCCCGAGCGTTGAGCCTGCTTGCCGCTAAACCGCCGAAAGCCAAACTAATTCGTGAAGCCGCATATCGAAAGCTCGTGCAGAAAGGCTATGAATCGAGTGTAGCGGCATCGGCTGCTCGAATATTCGCCGAGCAGCATGGTTGCACCACCTTCAAAACCTGTTAAATCTCGATATCTTTAAATCAAAAAGCCGGTTTCTCCTGTAGAACCGGCTTTTTTGTTCACTTGCCCTTTTCCATTTGAAAGAGAACCTTTATCATGAAAAGCAAGCCTGAGCTATCGTGCCTTATACGGCACTGTTGGAATATATAAACAAATGTATACGTCCAGTAGTTGCGCACGTACGCTCATGCCCGGTTATGCCGGGATTTTTTATGCAATGGAACCTATGAAACCCACAGTACCCGTCCAAACTCGAAAGGGGGACAAGCATGGAATCCATCATTTGGCTTATCGTTGGCGCCGTCGTCGGCATCGCCGCCGGTTTCGTCATCAATAAATTCGTTGCCAAATCCACGGCCCAGCGCGCTGCCGACGAAGCTCATACCGTTGTCGAAGACGCAAAACGCCAGGCGGAAACTTTGCGTCGCGAAGCGGTTGTCGAAGCCAAGGACG
>OLRG01003243.1_pt1 | contig 10600 bp, 8 predicted proteins | sample 1672331 | NCBI WGS metagenome assembly OLRG01 (sample SAMEA3136672, study PRJEB25190) | human gut metagenome
TACCCATAGATGCAAGATTGCTCTTTGGATTTTCCGGTTTTTCTTCAAATTCTGTGATGCGTCCTGTCTCATCTGTAATTGCCAGACCAAAACGGCTTGCTTCTTCCCACGGAACCGGCATACAAGCTAATGTTACGTCAGCTTTATTTGCTTTATGGAAATCGAGCATTACTTCGTAATCCATTTTATAAATATGGTCACCACCAAGGATTAATACATAATCCGGATTGTAGGTTTCCATATATGCCATATTCTGGTAAATTGCGTTTGCTGTTCCTGTATACCATTCTGTATCTGTTTTTTTCTCATAAGGCGGAAGAATGGAAACACCACCTACATTTTTATCCAAATCCCACGGAATACCAATTCCGATATGTGTATTTAAGCGAAGTGGCTGATATTGTGTCAGTACTCCGACTGTATCTACTCCTGAATTAATACAGTTACTAAGCGGAAAATCTATAATTCTATATTTTCCTCCAAACGAAACTGCCGGTTTTGCTACCTTTGCAGTCAGTACACCCAAACGGCTGCCCTGTCCACCTGCAAGCAACATGGCAATCATCTCTTTCTTAATCATGTAATCACCTCTTGTATATATTTATGATTCTTCTATTATACCACATCAAATCAAAATTGTGAACATTTTTAACAATTTTTTTTCGACTTTTCCATTGTTTTTGTGACATTTTACTTGTCTCTAACATTTCGATTAAGAAAGGGTTTTCATTCCCTTTTTTTTTATGTATAATGAACTATTGAAAGATGTAAAAGCTAAGTAAGTAAGATAGATTAAGATAGAATAGAAAGGAACTTGCTGCCTTATGTATGAAATAGATTTTAATAAACCATTACACATTCATTTTATCGGTATCGGTGGAATCAGCATGAGTGGTCTTGCCGAGATACTTTTAAAAGAAGGTTTCACTATTTCCGGATCTGATAATAAAGAATCCGCCCTCACAGATCATCTGGAAAAGCTGGGGGCCAAAGTATTCTACGGACAGAAAGCTTCTAATATTATTTCCGGCATCGATGTTGTTGTATATACTGCCGCAATTCATCCTGATAACGAAGAATTCGCAGAAGCTGTAAAACAGAATCTTCCTATGCTGACCCGTGCAGAACTGCTCGGACAGTTAATGACCAACTATGATGTACCGATCGCAATTTCCGGTACCCACGGCAAGACAACGACAACTTCTATGCTGTCACACATTTTACTTGCCGGAGAACTGGATCCTACCATCTCTGTCGGCGGCATCTTAAAGGCTATCGGCGGTAACATCCGTGTAGGTAATTCTGAATATTTTGTCACAGAAGCCTGTGAATATACGAACAGTTTCCTGCATTTCTTCCCGAAGATCGGCGTAATCCTGAATATTGACGAAGATCATCTGGATTTCTTCAAAGACCTGGCTGATATCCGTAATTCTTTCCACCGCTTTGCGAAATTACTTCCAAAGGATGGAACACTTGTTATCAACGACAACATTCCTGATCTCGAAGAGATCACTGCTGACCTTGACTGCCGCGTGATCCGTTACGGTAATGACAGCTCTCTTGACTACAGTGCAACCAATATCCTTCATGATAAGAAGGGAGAGGCCTCTTTCGATCTGGTAAAATCCGGTGAATTTATCGACCGTATCTCATTATCGGTGAATGGAGATCATAATGTATCCAATGCATTATCAGCCATTGCCGTTGCAGACCTTCTCGGAGTTCCATTTACCAAGATCAAAGAAGGACTGAAATCGTTCCACGGCACAGACCGTCGTTTCGAATATAAAGGTGAAGTTAATGGAGTTACCGTCATTGATGATTATGCTCATCACCCAACAGAGATCAATGCAACTTTAACAGCGACCAAGGAATACCCGCACAAAGAAATATGGTGCATCTTCCAGCCACATACTTATACACGTACCAAAGCATTATTCCCTGAATTTGTAGATGCCCTGACACATGCCGATCATGTGATCCTCGCAGACATCTACGCTGCCCGTGAGACAGATACTCTGGGCATGTCTTCTGAGATGATCGCAGAAGAATTAAAGAAAAAAGGATGCGATGCTTACTATTTCCCAAGCTTTGAAGAGATTGAAAACTTCTGTCTGGACAAGTGCCAGAAGGGAGATGTGTTGATAACTATGGGAGCCGGAAACGTTGTAAACATTGGGGAAAACCTGCTTAAACGCTAGTTATCCACATTATCCACACAATTTTATCCACAAAAAAGTCGGATTTTGACTCAAAAATTTCTTTTTTCCCCGTCTTCCCGGTGCTATAATGTGTCTACGATGAAACGAAAGATACAAAAAGTTCTGGGGAGGACGGGGAATTATTATGAAGGAATTAAAACTTACGAAGTATGTACAGACGAACGCGACTGTACTGGACAATGAATTTATCGACCAGTATATGGTCAGAGCCAATGGAGAATATGTCAAAGTATATCTCCTGCTTCTCCGTCATATGAATCAGTCCTCCGGATGTCTTTCTGTTTCCGAGCTGGCTGATCTGCTCGAGTGCACAGAGAAGGATGTACTCCGCGCATTAAGATACTGGAAGAGTGAAGGACTCCTTGATTATCTGGATGACACTCCGGATGATCCAACTCCGCAAAGTACGGTCCGTTCATCCGTACCAACTTCCGAATTACACGATGTACAGTCCGGCTATATGACTGCGTCCGTTCCATCTATGACAAATCAGATGGATTACCCTGTTGATTCTGTCGAAGCCCCTGTTTCTGCGGTTCCGGCATCTACAACAAATATACAGCAGTACCGTAGCCGTAAGGAACGTGCAGAATTCAAAGAATTACTCTTTGTTGCCGAACAGTATCTCGGCAAGACACTTTCCGCTACTGATATTGACCAGATTACTTATTTTTATGACACACTGAATATGTCAGCTGAACTTATTGAGTATCTGATCGAATATTGTGTCGAAAATGGTCACAAGAGTATGCATTATATTAATAAGGTGGCCTTATCATGGCATGAAGAAAACATAACAACTGTGAATCTTGCCAAGACAAGTTCATTTCTTTATAATAAGAACTGTTATTGCGTCCTGAATGCATATGGGATTAAGGGCCGCGGTCCTGCCGCTTCTGAGATTGCCTATATCCGCAAATGGTCAGAAGAATATGGTTTTGCTCTGGAAGTAATCCTTGAAGCATGTGACCGTACGATGAATGCCATTCATCAGCCAAGCTTTGACTATACCGATTCCATTCTGAAGCGCTGGAAGGACAAGAATGTCCGTCAGTTAAAAGATATCGATGCGGTAGATGCTGATTATCGCAAAGAGAAGGAACGTGCGAAAGAGCTCGCAAAGGAACGCAAAAGACAGCAACAGGCACAGAAGCCTGCAATTAACCAGAACAATAAGTTCAACAATTTCGACGGACGTTCTTATGACATGAATGATCTGGAACGTCGTCTGGTTCAGCAATAAAGTATACATATCAGATTCTATTATGCGAATGCAGAGGAGTTTTCCATAACATGGCACTTTCCAATTCTCAGTACGATCATTTAATGCGTACTTATGAACAAAAACAACTGGATAATGAGTTTCAACTCAGAAAACGCTATGAGAAGGCATACGCCCTCATTCCCGAATTAGAGGAAGTGGATCATTCCATCTCCTCTTTAAGTGTTAAAAAGGCAAGACTGCTTCTGGACGGAGATCAGACTGCTCTTTCTTCTTTAAAATCAGAGCTCAAAGAACTCTCCGTCAGAAAGCCGACTTTATTAAAAGCACATGGTCTTCCTGCCAATTACCTTGAATTACACTATCAGTGTCCGGATTGTAAAGATACCGGTTATATTGGCACACATAAATGTCACTGTTTCAAAAAAGCGATTGTAGATTATTTATATACGCAATCTAATCTCAAAGATATCCTTGACAAAGAGAACTTTTCAACCTGTTCTCTGTCCTATTATTCCAGGAATCATATCGATCCGCTTACCGGACGTTCTTCTCTGGAATCAATGGAAACTGCATTAAATGTCTGTCACAACTTCGTAGATACATTTTCTAAAGAATTTCATAACATACTACTGTATGGAGATACCGGTGTCGGAAAGACTTTTCTTTCTCACTGCATCGCAAAAGAATTAATGGATTCCGCTTATTCCGTTATTTACTTTACAGCAGCCGGACTTTTTGATATCCTTGCAGAGAATACATTTGGTAAAAGACAGGACAAGGATTCTGATGTATTTGAACACATCTATGACTGTGACTTGCTGATCATTGATGATCTGGGTACAGAACTGCCGAATTCATTTACTGTATCCCAGTTGTTCATTTGTCTGAATGAACGCATATTAAGGCAGAAATCAACCATAATATCTACCAACCTTGCATTGGAGGATATAAAATCAATCTACTCGGAACGGACATTCTCACGAATCAGCAGTAATTATACAATTCTGCGTATTACCGGTGACGATATCCGTATCCAAAAAAAATTATTAAACCTGGGAGGTACTAATGATGTTACGCCGTAACGATCGTAATCTTGAGAATATACCGGTAGGAGCACTTGGACTGATCGCTCTTGACGGTTGTACAGAGATGGGAGCAAAAGTAAATGATTATCTCGTAAAATGGAGAAAGGAAGATGGACATATTCATAAGAACGATGTCGCTTTCATAGGCTATGAGAAAGACACTTACTTAATCGATGCAAAAGTTCCACGTTTTGGTTCAGGTGAAGCAAAAGGTATTATTAATGAATCCGTTCGTGGTAAAGATCTTTATCTTATGGTCGATGTATGTAACTACAGCCTGACATATTCCCTGACAGGAAATATTAACCATATGTCCCCTGACGATCATTATCAGAACTTGAAACGTATTATTGCAGCAGTAGGTGGAAAAGGACGTCGTATTAACGTCATTATGCCATTCTTATATGAAAGCCGTCAGCACAAGAGAAGCAGTCGTGAATCTCTGGACTGCGCACTCGCTCTTCAGGAGCTTGTCCGTATGGGTGTTGACAATATCATCACATTTGATGCTCACGATCCTCGTGTACAGAATGCGATTCCATTAAACGGATTCGAAACAATCCGTCCGACATACCAGTTCGTCAAAGGTCTTCTCCGTACCTTCAAAGACCTTCAGATCGACAGCGATCACATGATGGCAATCAGCCCGGATGAAGGTGCTACAGGACGTGCAATTTATCTTGCCAACGTACTAAACCTTGATATGGGTATGTTCTACAAACGCCGTGACTTCTCACGTGTGGTAGACGGCCGTAACCCGATCGTTGCTCATGAGTTCCTTGGATCTTCCGTAGAAGGAAAAGATGTGATCATCCTTGATGACATGATTTCTTCCGGTGACAGTATGTTAGACGTTGCCCGCCAGTTAAAACAGCGCAAAGCAAAACGTATCTTCTGCGCTGCTACATTCGGTCTGTTCACAAACGGTCTGGAGAAATTCGACCAGGCATATGAAGAAGGTATCTTAGACGCTGTTCTGACTACCAACCTGATCTACCAGACACCTGAACTTCTGGAACGTCCATATTATATTAACTGTGATATGAGCAAATATATTGCCCTCGTGATCGACACTCTTAACCACGATGGTTCTATCAGCAGTATCCTGAATCCTATCGAAAGAATTCAGAATGTTGTCAATAAGTATAAAAATGGTGAAGAGATTTAATAGTATCTACAGGACCTGCCACGGGCAGCTCCTTACGAATGCACGTGATTAAAAAATGCTGCCGGGAATTTCCCGACAGCATTTTTTTAAAGTTCTATCTTGTGATAAACAAGTCCGGCTTCTTTCATCACCTGTTCTTCTCTCGTCTGACAGGTAAATATGATCACTTGTTTCTTATGTTCTTTCAACCATCTGAGTGTCTGAAGCATTCTCTCCTCATCATAATATGCAAATGCATCATCCAGTATCACCGGCATCTCTTCCTCACATAAAAGCTCTCCCACTGCCATACGGAGTGCCAGATAGACCTGTTCTACCGTTCCACGACTTACCTGTTCAATCTCTACTCTCTTTTCATCTGTCATAAGCGATACATGAAGTTTTTCATCTGTCACAAGCTTTTTATATTTTCCACCTGTGATCTCACAGATGAATGATGACGCTTTCTCATTCAGATCTCTTTTTAGATATCCCCGCATCTCCTCTGACAGCTGTTCCAGATGATCTGCCGCCATCTGGACCGCCTGGCGTTTCATCTCATATTCCCTGGAACGCTCATTAACTTCATCCAGTTCCGCGAGCTGTTCTCCCAGGTTGTCATACTGAATTTTCTTCTCTTTTAATTCCGCTGTAATATGCGATTTCTCCCAGCGTAACCTCTCTATCGGAACTTTCTCCTCTTCCTGCGTGATCTCTTCAAGGATAATCTCTGGCTCTGTTTTTACCTGTTTTTTTCCAACTTTCATCCGGTTCCATATATATAAGCCGAACGCAAGGAATAACACAATAGCAATCAGATAATTCCACGGTTTCGAGAACAAGATGACTGCAATCACAATAACCAGTGCAAACACCAGAAGCTCCATTGGATGGATCCTCCATTTTTCCGGACGAATCTCATCCATGACACCTTTTCCATGTTCTTCTTCCCTCTGGCGCTCTTTTTTCTTTTCTTCTTCCTTTTCCAGCCGATACGCAAGTTCTTCTTCTACACGTTCCAGTTCTTCTTCCAGATGATGTACATCACGCCAGACAAAAGATACTTCCTGCTCAAGTTTTTCACGTTTCTGCTGCTTTTGAGCCATTTCCATACGGATCTCATTTTCCAGGATCTTCTTCCTGCCCCTTAACTGTTCCAATGCACCGGCCAGGTCGATTTCTCCGTTTCCCGAGGTGTAATAGTTTGTCGCATAATTTTTCAGCTCTGCCACAATACTTTCCCCCATCTGTGCATTCCTCTGGCTCATGGAAACGGTATTATCGTAACGTTCTGCGTCCATCTCCCCAAGCAGCATCTGAAGATCTCCGTCTTCTACAGACAGTACTTCACCGTCCTCTTCACAGATCAGTTCCGCTTTTTTAGAATATTTATCAAAATTTCTTTCGATACGGAAATGTTTCTCTCCACTTTTGAACTTCAATATACCAGAATAGTAATTAGGATTTTCCCACGGTTCATATATACTGAAAGTATCATTTTGCGCGGCCCGTCCTCTCCCTCTTTCTATTCCGAAAAGCATTCCCCTGATGAATGTATGGATTGTAGACTTTCCTGATTCGTTTTCCCCGTGAATCAGGTTGATCCCCTCATCCAGATCTATCTGCCGGTCATGGAATTTTCCAAAGTTTTTTAACAATAATTCATTAATCTGCATCTTTCGGTTCTATCCTCTTCTCGTCTCCATCAAAGCCTGCACTCCTTCACAGAGTGCCTGGTACTCCAGACTGTCGGCCGGATAGCCACTCAGGCTTTCAATATATTGTCCGAGAATGTTTCCTTTATTTTCATTTTTTAATTTTTCAAAGTCATATGCAGGCTTTGTGTGGTCTGTAATCTCCACCACATTACCGTATGGATCCATATGATCCAGCTCATACCAGATATCCGGATCTCGATAACCAGTCAGTGTAATCTTATACATGTGCTGCTTTCCCTGCTCTTCGATCATATCTGCAATCTTTTGCCTCAGTACATGGCCGGTCACAGATTTATCCACCTGTACCTCGCAGTGTCTGTATTCTCGCAGTGCATGTGGCACAAAACGGATCTGACAACCATTTCCGGTGATCTTTCCTTCGATATAACCATGAGCTCCTGTATCACCTACATCCGTCGGCTCCAGCGATCCGGCATATGCCATCCGGTTCTCCACCAGCATCTGCGGCTTGTGGATATGTCCAAATGCAGCATAATCATACCCAAGCGTCATGATCTGACTACTCTTGATCGGAATATGTTTCTCATCCCCGCCGTGTGCAAGCAAAATCTCATACTTCTGCCGTCCTTCCGGAACTGCATGATCATATAACGGCTCCAGAATTTCTCTGGAATGATAACTGCATCCATAGACAGCCGTCTGGATCCGGTCAAGTTCCACACAGCTCATTTCCTGCGAGCAGATCATGTGCACATGCGGTGCCCAGGTAAATGTTCGGTAATAAGAGTTTTTCCTGATATGATCATGATTACCGGCGATCATAACAACTTCTGTCTGCTCCAGCATCTCCAGTATGGAATTCATTTCTTTTAATTCTCTTAAAAGTGGCTGCCTGTGGAACAGGTCCCCCGCGATCAGCAACAAATCTGTCTTTTTCTGATTGCAGATTGTTATGATATCACGAAAGCTGTCCCAGAGCTCCTGTTCTCTATTTTGACTGTACGCGTTTCCCGCGTCCGGCTTTGCCCCTAAATGCAAGTCTGCGATGTGTATGAACTTCATCCTCGCTTCCCTCTTTCTGTTCTGTCTTCTCTTTCGATGGCAGTGTTACGACAAACTGTGTCCGGTTGTCATCACTTTTTGCCAGGATTCTTCCTCCGTGCAGCTCCACGATCTGTTTGGCGATTGCAAGTCCCAGACCTGCGCCGCCGGTTCCTGTCGATCTGGAACCATCCACGCGATAGAATTTCTCGAATATCGTCTGAAGCATATCGCCCGGAATCTTATCACCTGCATTGGTAAATGTGATCTCGATGTCACCATCCTTCATTTTCGCTTCAATCCGGATCTCCGTATCTGCATAGCAGTAAGCAATTGCATTTCTTAAGATATTATCGAATACTCTTGCAAGCTTATCCGGATCTCCATAGATCATCAGATCTTCTTCTACATCCACTTCACAGGTCAGCTTCTTTTCCTGGAGGACTCCGTACAGCTCATCTGCAAGCTGTTCAAGCATCATCGTAAGATCAATCTCTACCGGTTCCAGTTCGATATTCTGAAGATTATATCTTGTAATATCAAAAAATTCATTGATCAGCTCTCCTAATCGGATGGATTTTTCCAATGCGATGTGAGTATATGCTTTTCGTTCTTCTTCCGGCATGTCGGGATGATCTTCGAGCATCGTAAGATACGCCACGATCGAAGTCAGCGGCGTCTTCAGATCATGCGCCAGAAAAAGCACCAGGTCGTTTTTCTTCTTTTCGCCTTCCGATGCCTCCAGCTCCTGCCGTTTTAATGTTGCTTTAATCTCATTCAAACGGATCTCTATTGGTTTTAATTCTGTGATCAGATGAATGGGATCTGTAGATTCCGATATAATATTTTCAATTCCATGATCGATCTGATCCAGATATTTTGTCATCTGAGAAAGCGCAACATAAAAAAACAGCGCAAAAAGGATCAGATAACCAACAATCATGAAAAATGTCTTGTTATCTCCGATCAGCTGCCAGTAAAGATGGACCGCCGTCTTTTCATTTATATTCAGAAATACCAGAACATCTACAAAAGTTCTGGCAAAACTGTCATTATAAATTCCATCGATCACAAATTTAAGCAGTACCCCCCCTACCAGAACGGTAAGCGCTGTGACCAGCACCGTCTGCAAGAGGATACTGAATTTTAATTTCCGATAATTATTCTTCAACCTTATAGCCCACTCCCCACACAGTCTTGATAAAATCAGACTTGCCTGTCGGTGCACTCATCTTCTCGCGGAGATGACGGATATGCACCATCACCGTGTTGTTACTGTTCTTATAATATTTCTCATGCCATACTTTCTCGAACAATTCTTCTGAGCTTATGACCTTTCCCCGGTTCTCACACAGAAGCCAGAGGATGTCGAATTCGATCGGTGTCAGTGTCAGCGGCACTTCATTGTATACACACTCATGAGAAGTCCGGTTCAGAAGCAGCCCTCCGAAATCCAGGACATCTCCTTCTTCTTTGGTCCCTTCATTATACTGTGTACACCGGCGAAGCTGTGCTTTCACTCTCGCCACCAGCTCCAGTGGGTTGAACGGTTTCGGAATATAATCATCCGCTCCCAGCGTAAGCCCGGTGATCTTATCCATGTATTCCGTCTTCGCCGTCAGCATGATCACCGGAAATGTATATTTCTGCCGGATCTGCTTGAGGATCTGGAATCCGTCAATATCCGGAAGCATAATATCCAGGATCGCAAGATCGATCTTCGTACTGTTAATACAGTCCAGTGCATCCTGGCCGTTGTAAAATTTGAATACTTTGTATTGGTCATTCTGGAGATAAAGCTCTACTACATCAGCGATTTCCTTTTCGTCATCTACTACTAATATATTCATACTGCCCTCCATTCTATATGGGGACGGCGGATTTTTATAAATCCCCCGTCCCCATATACGTTTTATATACGTTTTTCACGTGTTGTTATCCACATGATCCTCTATTACAGTTCACAGTTGTTGACAGTTCTTGGGAATGGAATTACGTCACGGATATTGCCCATTCCTGTCAGATACATAACGCATCTTTCGAATCCAAGTCCGAATCCGGCATGTCTTGTAGAACCATATTTACGAAGATCCATGTAGAACTTGTAGTCTTCTTCTTTCAGTCCCAGTTCATCCATTCTTGCTTTCAGCTTATCGTAGTCATCCTCTCTCTGGCTTCCTCCGATGATCTCACCGATT
>OLRG01003249.1_pt1 | contig 10593 bp, 6 predicted proteins | sample 1672331 | NCBI WGS metagenome assembly OLRG01 (sample SAMEA3136672, study PRJEB25190) | human gut metagenome
CATTCTAAACGAAATTGAGGGTCTTTTCTTGTATGTTTCGGATTATCTGATATAATAAACCCACGCAAAACGAAAAAGAGCGGAGTGATACCCTATGAAAAAAGCACTGCGGCGAGAGACCATGCGTCATTTACTGCCACGGATCATTTTATTTGCCCTGCTGGCGGCAGTATTTCTGGGTCTGTCCGGCAAGGGCCTTATCTGCATGGTACGAGGCCCCAAAGCCCTGTCCTCTGTGGATCCCTCAGAGCTGTCGGGAGAATATGTGTCCTTTGACGCAAGCGAGATCATTGTGGCATTTGCCAACCTGACGGCGAAGTCCGACAGCTCCAGCAGCACCCTGAAAACCTACTATCTGCTGCCTGCGGGAGATGGAACATATCTTGCAGTCATGGATCGGAAGGAGCATCACGCCGATGTCATGGACAAGGCCATGGATCAGAGCCATGAATACTATCTGGGCGATCTGGCGACGCTGACGAAGCTGGGCAGTCTCAGCGGCACCGCCGCAGCGCTGGACGATGATATGACCGGATATATGTCTGATTGCATCGAAAAATATCAGCTGCCCGGTTATACAGAGGGCGGCGATACCTTGGCGCTGATCCGTCCCGTTCAGATCAATCTGGATCATGTTGGCATGTTCTCTACTACCATCACGCTGCTGCTCGGAGGCGTGGGGCTGGTATTCCTGATTCTGATGCTGGCATTCCTGATTCCCGCCATGACGGGCCATTACCAGAAGAAGGCCATGGCGGTAGCGCTGAACGACCATACCATGGAAGAAGCGGAAGCTCTTTACGCCGAGGCTTCGCCGCTGGAACGGGTGAAGGTAGGCGAATATCTGTTCTATCAGAAGGGCGCCTATACGCTTGTGGAAAAAACCGCAGATCTCATCTGGGGCTATCCCATGCCGGAGCCGCTGGTGGTCAGCAAGTACCGCTGGCCGGTGGCCCTCTATGACCGGGAGCAGAACATGATTCAGGTCTGCTTCCGGGAGCAGAAGGACTGCAAGGCCCTGCTGGAGGCCATCCGCTCTCAGGGAAATCCATTTGTGGTGGGCTACACCAGCGAGCTCTCCCAGAAGTTCCAGCAGGACTTTGCTGGATTTGTCGCAGCGGCAGAGAAAGAATGCCATAATGCATAAAGGAAAATCAGCGCTCCATTCGGGACTGCCGAATGAAGCGCTGATACATTTATAAAAAGGTCAGCAGCATATCATACCATTCTGCGCCTCCGTGCTCCGAATCACTCAGGCCCTGACACACATAGCCCATGGATTCGTAGAACCCGATCTTCTCCTTTTTGCAGGTGAGGATCACGCCCTTCTGCCCGCCGTTCCGGGCCCGCTGTACCAGCGCTTCCATCAGCGCTCTGGCAATGCCCCGATGCTGGTAGTCCGGGTCTACGGCAAGGCCGAACACCGTCTGCCATGGATTTTTCAGGCTGTGGGGGCAGTCCGGCTCATAGAGCTGGTCCCCCAGTACGGGCTCTGTGGTGCAGCAGCCGTTGATGAGACCGATGATGGTGCCTGCCTGATTCTCTGCCACCAGAAACCGCTCCGGGAACAGAGCAAGACGGGTCTCAAAGGCAGCTCGTGTGGCTGCCTCTGCCGGCGGGAAGCAGCGGTTTTCCACCCGGCAGACGGCATCTAAGTCCTCCGGACAGGCGGTACGAATGATGTATGTATGCTCCATTGTAAAAACTCCAAACTGTAAATGATTTCTGTATGATTATAGCAACTCCCGCCGCATATTGCAATCAAACGTTGCATATTTTCCTACGAAATGGTATAATGCGGGCATCACCCTTCGCTTTGGTGGAAAAAATCAGCAAAGCGGCTTGGAGGTATTATGAAATTTACAAAAATGCAGGGCATCGGCAATGACTACGTCTATGTCAACTGCTTTCAGGAGAAAATCACCGCCCCTTCGGATCTGGCTGTCAGGATCTCTGACCGGCATTTTGGGGTTGGCTCTGACGGACTGATTCTGATCTGTCCCTCGGAGATCGCCGATTTTCAGATGGTCATGTACAACTCCGATGGGAGCCGGGCGCAGATGTGCGGCAACGGTGTCCGCTGCGTGGGCAAATACGTCCACGACAAGGGCCTGACCAGCAAGACTACGGTGACAGTGGAGACACTGGCCGGAGTAAAAACCCTTGCGCTGCATCTGCGGGAGGACGGCACTGTTGGATCCGTCACCGTAGACATGGGCGCACCCATTCTCTGTCCTTCGGACATTCCCGCACTGGGAGCGGGTGATTCCTTCGTAAACCAGCCCTTGATGGTAGACGGAACGGAGTGGCTGGTGACGGCAGTTTCCATGGGCAACCCCCATGCCATCGTCTATGTGGAGGACACCGAGCATCTGGATCTGCCGGCCATTGGCCCGGGCTTTGAGCATCATCCGGCCTTCCCGGAGCGCGCCAATACAGAGTTTTTACAGGTCATCGACCGGCACACCATTCAGATGCGGGTATGGGAGCGTGGAGCCGGGGAAACTCTGGCCTGCGGCACCGGTGCCTGCGCCAGTCTGGTGGCTTCGGTGCTCACCGGGAAAACAGACCGGGAGGCTACCTTACAGCTGCTGGGGGGCGACCTGTTTATTCGCTGGGCTCCGGATACGGGCCATGTATTTATGACCGGCCCCGCAGAATTTGTATTCGAAGGCGAATACCCCATTTCCACCAAGGAGTGATTCAGTATGGCAAACATCAACGAAAATTATCAGAAGCTTCCGGGCAGCTATCTCTTTGCGGAGATTGCCCGGCGGGTGGCGGCTTATACCGCAGCCCATCCCGACAAAAAGCTCATCAAGCTGGGCATCGGTGACGTGACCCAGCCCCTTTGCCCCGCTGTGATTGAGGCCATGCACAAGGCCGTGGACGAAATGGGCAGTAAGGAGACCTTCCGGGGCTACGGCCCGGAGCAGGGCTATGATTTTCTTCGTGAAGCCATTCGACAGAATGATTTTCTGGCCCGGGGGGCGGATATCGCCATGGACGAGATTTTTGTATCGGACGGAGCCAAGAGCGACTGCGGCAACATCGGGGATATTTTCTCGCAGGACAATGTGGTGGCAGTCTGCGACCCGGTGTATCCGGTTTATGTGGATACCAACGCCATGGCGGGCAGGGCAGGGGAGTATCTTGCCGACAAGGAGATGTGGTCAAACATCTACTATATGCCCACCACTGCGGAAAACGGTTTCCTGCCGGAGTTGCCCAAGGTTCCCGTGGACATGATCTATTTGTGCTCTCCCAATAACCCCACCGGCACCACGCTGAATCGGGCCGCCCTTCAAAAGTGGGTGGATTACGCCAATGAAACCGGGGCCGTGATCCTCTTTGACGCAGCCTATGAGGCATTTATCACGCAGGAGGATGTGCCCCACACCATCTATGAGATTCCCGGGGCAAAAACCTGTGCCATTGAGTTCCACAGCTTCTCCAAAACTGCGGGCTTTACCGGCAACCGCTGCGCCTATACCGTAGTGCCCAAGGAGCTGATCCGTCAGGGTCAGAGCCTCAACGCCATGTGGAACCGCCGCCAGACCACCAAGTTCAACGGTGTGCCCTACGTGGTGCAGCGGGGCGCAGCGGCAGTCTATTCCCCGGAAGGGAAGCAGCAGGTACGGAACACCATCGTCTTCTATCAGGAGAATGCCCGTGTGATCCGGGAGGGCCTGAAGGCCGCAGGTCTGGAGGTCTACGGCGGTGTCAACTCTCCCTACGTCTGGTTCAAGACCCCCACGGATTCCTGGAGCTTCTTTGACCGGCTGCTGACGGAGGCCAATGTGGTCACCACCCCGGGTGCCGGCTTTGGCCCCAGCGGCGAGGGCTATATCCGGGTCACCGCCTTCGGCGGGGCAGAGGACACCCGTGAAGCCGTGGAGCGGATCCTCCGGCTGCTGAAATAAGAGATTCTACGAAACTGGTAAAATCGGACAGTTTTTTTCGAAAAACTGCCCGATTTTTCTGCATTTTATGGTGCAGTTCTGCCGGATGCAGGCGGCTCTGCATTTTGGCCCTGTTTCCATCGATTCAATGCCTATTTCTTTGATAGGATTGTGTGAATTTGAAATGTACGATTCATTTTCCTGCGTCATTAAAAATTCTAAATGCAACTCATGAATCGAAATCCATCATTTTTATATAAAGTCAAGCCGTTATATTCGATTTTTCTGTTGACATATGCAAGTTACATCTATATAATGTTCATTACAACCCATTAAATTGCAAGTGGATCCATGGAGGCGGCGCCATAAAATGAAAGATGGCGTCCCCCAAAATGCGATTTCCCAGATCAGAGCAAAGAGGTGCTTCGCATGCTAGAGCAAAGAAAACAGACCCCACCCCTTTATGACCCCTCCTTTGAGCATGACAACTGCGGCATCGGCGCCATCGTCAACATCGACGGCACAAAGGACTATGCCACCGTAGACAACGCCCTTGCCATTGTAGAGCGTCTGGAACACCGCGCCGGCAAGGACGCCGCCGGTGAAACCGGCGACGGCGTTGGCATTATGCTCCAGATCCCTCATGAGTTTTTCCGTGAGATCATGATGGAACGGGGGATCAACATCGGAGACGCACGGGATTACGGCGTTGGTATGTTTTTCCTTCCCCAGGACGAGCTTCCCCGGAATCAGGCCAAAAAGATGCTGGAAACCATCTGTGTCAAGAAGGGGGTACAGCTCCTTGCTTGGCGTGAAGTCCCCACGAACCCCAGCGTTCTTGGCAAAAAAGCGCTGGACTGTATGCCCTGCATCATGCAGGCATTCTTCGCCCGCCCCGCAGACTGCGAAAAGGGCCTGGACTTCGATCGGAGGCTCTATATCCTCCGCCGGGAGTTTGAGCAGAGCCACGAGGATACCTATGTATGTTCCATGTCCAGCCGTACCATTGTCTATAAGGGCATGTTTCTGGTCAAGCAGCTGCGGCAGTTCTATCTGGATCTTCAGGATACCCGGGTAAAGTCCGCCATTGCCATGGTACACTCCCGTTTTTCTACCAACACCAATCCCTCATGGCAGCGGGCCCACCCCAACCGCTTCATCGTCCACAACGGCGAGATCAATACCATTCAGGGCAATGCGGATCGCATGCTGGCCCGGGAGGAGACCATGGAGACCTCCGTATTCTCCGAGGACGATCTTGGCAAGGTATTCCCGGTGATCAACGCCTCCGGCTCCGACTCCGCCATGCTGGACAACACGCTGGAATTTCTGGTCATGAGCGGTATGGATCTGCCCAAGGCCGTTATGATCACCATTCCGGAGCCTTGGGTCAACAACCGTGCCATGAGCCAAAAGCGGAAGGATTTCTATCAATACTACGCCACCATGATGGAGCCATGGGACGGCCCCGCCTCTATTCTGTTCTCCGATGGCGACCAGATGGGCGCCGTGCTCGACCGAAACGGCCTGCGTCCCTCCCGGTATTATATCACCGATGACGGCCGCCTGATCCTCGCCTCTGAGGTAGGCGTACTGGATATTCCCAACGAGAAGATCGTGAAAAAGGCCCGGCTGACCCCCGGCAAAATGCTGCTGGTAGACACCGTAAAGGGGCAGGTGGTCGAGGACGATCAGCTGAAGGAGCACTATGCCAATGCCGCCACCTACGGCCAGTGGCTGGACAATCAGCTGGTATATCTGGCGGATCTGCCCATCCCCAACCACGCTGTGCCCAAGTATTCCCCCTATGAGCGGGCCAGAATGATGAAAGCCTTCGGCTATACCTATGAGGATCTGAAGCTCTCCATTGCCCCCATGGCCCTGACGGGCTCCGAGCAGCCCACGGCTATGGGCATCGATGCGCCGCTGGCCTGTCTCTCTGACAAGCATCAGCCCCTGTTTAACTACTTCAAGCAGCATTTCGCTCAGGTCACCAACCCGCCCATTGACTCCATCCGGGAGGAAGTGGTCACCGCCACCAACGTCTATGTGGGCACTGACGGCAATCTGCTCAGCGAAAAGGAAGAGAACTGCCACGTTCTGCGGATTAACAACCCCATTCTCACCAATATCGATATGCTGAAGATTCGCAATATGAAGAAGCCCGGCTTTAAGGTTCACACGGTCTCTATTCTCTGCTATAAAAATACCAGCTTTGAAAAGGCACTGGACCAGCTCTGCAACTCCGTGGATCGAGCCTACCGGGAGGGCTACAACATTATCATTCTTTCCGACCGCGGTGTTGATGAAAACCACGTGGCCATCCCATCACTGCTGGCGGTATCCGCTGTTGCAAAGCACTGCGTCCGCACCAAAAAGCGCACGGCACTGGGCCTGATTCTCGAGACTGCCGAGCCCCGGGAAGTGCATCATTTCGCTACGCTGCTGGGCTATGGCGCTTCCGCTGTCAACCCCTATCTGGCGCTGGAAAGCATTCAGGGCATGATCGAGGACGGTCTGCTGGACAAGGATTACTATGCAGCAGAGAAGGACTATACCAGCGCCATCCTTCACGGCATCGTCAAGATCGCCTCGAAAATGGGTGTTTCCACCATTCAGTCCTATCAGGGCAGCCAGATTTTTGAGGCCATCGGCATCAGTCAGGAGGTCATTGACCACTACTTTACCGGTACCATCAGCCGTGTGGGCGGTGTGGGCCTCAAGGAAATTCAGGCAGACGTCCATGCCCTCCACGACAAGGCATTTGACCCGCTGGAGCTCTATACCGATGAATCGGTAGAATCCGTGGGCCTGCACAAATACCGGGCAGGGAAGGAGCGGCACCTGTACAGCCCCATGGTGATCCATCTGCTCCAGCGCTCGGCCATGACCGGCGACTACGAAAAATATAAGGAATATGCCAAGCTGGTCAATGACCCGGGCAACATTGTAAATCTCCGTGGAGCCATGGAGATCCGCTTCCCAGAGGGTGCCGAGATCCCCATTGACGAGGTAGAGAGTGTAGAGAGCATCGTAAAGCGCTTCCAGACCGGCGCCATGAGCTTTGGTTCCCTTTCGCAGGAGGCCCACGAATGCATGGCCATTGCCATGAACTCCATTGGGGCCAAGTCCAACACCGGCGAGGGCGGCGAGCTGGCCTCCCGGTATACCATTGGTTCGGACGGTCTCAACAAAAATTCCGCCGTCAAGCAGGTGGCCTCCGCCCGCTTCGGCGTGGACTCCAAGTATCTGGTCTCCGCCAAAGAGATCCAGATCAAAATGGCCCAGGGGGCCAAGCCCGGCGAGGGCGGCAACCTGCCCGGCAAGAAGGTCTATCCATGGGTAGCAAAGACCCGTTATTCTACACCGGGCGTCTCTCTGATCTCTCCGCCGCCTCATCACGATATTTATTCCATTGAGGATCTGGCACAGCTGATCTATGACCTCAAAAATGCCAACCGGGACGCAAGAATTTCCGTGAAGCTGGTATCCGAGGCCGGTGTGGGCACCGTTGCCGCAGGCGTTGCCAAGGCGGGGGCGCAGCTGATCCTGATCTCCGGCTTTGACGGCGGCACCGGCGCAGCCCCCAAAACCTCCGTGCAGAACGCTGGCCTGCCTTGGGAGCTGGGCGTAGCAGAGACCCACCAGACCCTGATTATGAACGGGCTTCGGAGCCGGGTCATTGTAGAGGCTGACGGTAAGATCATGACCGGCCGGGATGTGGCCATTGCCTGTATGCTGGGAGCGGACGAATTTGGCTTCGGCACTACGGCGCTGGTTTGCATGGGCTGCATCATGATGCGGGTCTGCAACAAGGATACCTGCCCCATGGGCATTGCCACCCAGAACCCTGAGCTGCGGAAGCGGTTTATCGGAAAGCCCGAATACATCGTAAACTTCATGCACTTTGTGGCCCAAGAGCTTCGGGAGATCATGGCAAAGCTGGGCATACGCACCATCTCCGAGCTGGTGGGACGCAGTGACTTCCTGAAAGTACGGGATGATCTGGGCGATTCCAGAGCGTCTCTGCTGGATCTCCATCAGATTCTGGACAATCCCTATGTAGAGGAACGTCAGGGCAACACCTATGATCCCGCCGACCAGTTTGACTTCAAGCTGGAGGATACACTGGACATGAAGGTGCTGCTGAAGGAGTTCAAAAAGAATCTGAAGACCGGTGCAAAAAAGCAGGTGAGCCTGAAGGTCTCCAGCACGGACCGTTCCTTGGGTACCATTCTGGGCAGCGAGATCACCAAGAGCTTTGGAGAAAGTCTGCCGGAGGATACCTTTACGGTGAACTGCACCGGCGGCGGCGGTCAGAGCTTCGGCGCATTTGTCCCCAAGGGCCTGACCCTCCGGCTGGAAGGCGACAGCAACGACTACTTCGGCAAGGGCCTGTCCGGCGGCAAGCTGATCCTCTATCCGCCGAAAAACAGTGTCTTCAAGGCCGACGAAAATATCATCGTGGGCAACGTTGCCCTCTACGGTGCCACCTCTGGCAAGGCCTTTATCGCCGGTGTCGCCGGTGAGCGCTTCGCCGTCCGTAACTCCGGCGTCTACGCCGTGGTAGAGGGCGTAGGCGATCACGGCTGTGAATATATGACCGGCGGCCGTGTAGTGGTGCTGGGCGGCACCGGCAAAAACTTTGCGGCCGGCATGTCCGGCGGCATCGCCTATGTGCTGGACGAAAACTCCGACCTGTACCTCCGGGCCAACAAGGGCATTGTGGCTTTGGAATCCGTATCCGGCAAGGCCGATGTGATGGAGCTCAAGGCCATGATCACCGAGCATGTGGAGGCCACCGGCAGCGTAAAGGGCAGGGAAGTGCTGGAGCATTTCTCCGAATACCTGCCTAAGTTCAAGAAGGTCATTCCCAACGACTATAAGATGATGCAAAACATGATCGTCCGCATGGAAGAGCGGGGCTTCAACAGTGAAGAGGCCCAGATCGAAGCATTCTATGCAGCCACCAAGAACGCCTGAGGAGGGATTACAGATGGGAAAACCCACAGGATTTATGGATTATCAGCGACAGGACTGCCATGTGATCCCCCCGGAGGAGCGCATTGGAAACTGGAAGGAATTTAAGCCCCTTCTGAGCCGGGAGGAGCAGCAGCGGCAGGCGGCCCGGTGTATGGACTGCGGCGTGCCCTTCTGTCAGGCAGGCATGATGTTCGGAAACGCCGTTTCCGGCTGCCCCCTGCACAACCTGATCCCCGAGTGGAACGATCTGGTATATGAGGGCAACTGGGCGCAGGCCTACTACCGGCTCCGGATCACCAACAACTTTCCGGAGTTTACGGGCCGTGTATGCCCCTCTCCCTGTGAGAAGGCATGCTCCTGCAACTTGAACGGCGAACCGGTGACCTGTCATAACAACGAGCTTGCCATCATTGAAAACGCCTTTAACCGTGGGCTTGTAAAGCCCCGGATCCCCAAGGTTCGCACCGGCAAAAAGGTAGCTGTCATCGGCTCCGGCCCCTCGGGGCTGGCCACCGCCGATCAGCTCAACCGCCGGGGCCACAGCGTCACCGTCTATGAGCGCTTTGACCGGGCAGGCGGGCTTCTCATGTACGGCATTCCCAATATGAAGCTGGATAAATCCGTAGTGCTTCGCCGGATCCATCTCATGGAACAGGAAGGCGTCAACTTTGTGTACAATGCCAATGTGGGCGAAAATCTGGATGCACAGGAGATCCTTGACCAGTATGATGCGGTGGTGCTCTGCTGCGGCGCATCCAATCCACGGGATCTCAGCGCCCCGGGCCGGGACGCTCAGGGCATCTACTTTGCAGTGGACTATCTCCGTGCCAATACCAAGAGCCTGCTGGATTCCGACTTTGAAGATAAAAAATTTATTCCTGCAAAAGGAAAGAAAGTCATGGTTATCGGCGGCGGTGATACTGGAAACGACTGTGTAGGAACCTCCATCCGTTTAGGAGCAGCTTCTGTTCTGCAGCTGGAAATGATGCCCAAGCTTCCGGATACCAGAGGAGAGAACAATCCATGGCCGGAATGGCCAAGAGTCTGCAAAACAGATTATGGCCAGGAAGAAGCCATTGCAGTGTTTGGACACGATCCCAGAGTCTACCAGACGACGGTTAAAGAATTCAAAGCCAACAAAAAAGGCGAAGTATGTCAGGCGGTCCTTGTAAAACTGGAAGGAAAAAAGGATGAAAAGACTGGACGTATGATGATGGTGCCGGTAGAAGGCAGTGAGGAAACAGTAGATGTAGATCTGGTACTGATTGCAGCAGGGTTCTTAGGTTCCCAGAAATATGTGACGGATGCTTTTAAGGTAGAACTGGATGGCAGAACCAATGTCAAGACAGAGACAGGAAGATTTCAGACATCTGTGCCCAATGTCTTTACGGCAGGAGATATGCACAGAGGCCAGTCTTTGGTGGTATGGGCAATCCGGGAAGGACGGGAAGCTGCGAAAGCAGTGGATGAGTCTTTGATGGGATATACGAATCTGTAAATGAAAATAACGGGGTCAAAAGCCGGAAACTACGATGTGCCTGCACAGAAGTGGTTTATGGCTTTCTGACCCGCCCCGCTTTAGAGCGAAATTTTTTAATGGGAAGATTCTTCCAGATGTTCCATGCCAAGACTTAAAATGCTGCGGACATGTTCATCTTCCAGAGAATAAAAGATGGTTTTCCCTTCCCGGCGGAATTTTACCAGGCGG
>OLRG01003255.1_pt1 | contig 10582 bp, 7 predicted proteins | sample 1672331 | NCBI WGS metagenome assembly OLRG01 (sample SAMEA3136672, study PRJEB25190) | human gut metagenome
CGCGTGCGTGATAAAAACATGTTGCCGTGAAGCAACCCGATGAATGATAGCAGGAATGCCTCTTCCTGCCAACCCGCAATCAAAACCACACACCTGAGTGCGGCGCGGGACGTCCCAGCCACTATTCGCCGCGGGGATGGGCTTGAGCCACAGCCCGCTTAAGCCGATCGGGTGTGAGATGCGTGTAGATCTGCGTCGTGGACAGGCTCGCATGACCTAGCAGCTCTTGAACCGAGCGCAGGTCCGCACCGCCCTCAAGCAAGTCGGTCGCAAAGGTGTGGCGCATCGCATGCGGGGCGATGTCAGCCGGAATGCCGGCGAGCGTCGCCAGCATATGGAACCGCCGCCTGAGCATGGCGGCACTCATGCGATTGCCGCGCGCCGATATAAGCAGCGGATGCGGCCCGGTAGCGAGGTCGCGGCGCTTTGCCCGAGCGAGCAACTCCGGCCTCCCCCCTTCAATATAAAGACGCGTCACATCGAGCGCACGACGATACAGAGGAACGATGCGCTCCTTGCTTCCCTTGCCCCACAGGCGCAGCGTGCGCTCGGACCATGAGATGGATTCCACATTAAGCGCCGCAAGCTCTGAGATGCGGGCACCCGAGGCATAGAGCAACTCGAGCATCGCCGCATCGCGCAGTCCCGCGGGTGTTGAGGTATCAGGCGTCTTGAGCAGCGCCTCGACCTGCTGGGTCGTAAGGACGCCCGGCAGGTCACGCGGCAGCTTGGGCGACGCGATCGCCGAGACCGCATCGCCCTCGACAATCCCCTCGGCAGCCATCCAGCGATAGAGAGATCGAATAGCCGACAGGTGCGCCGCAAGCGTTCGGTGAGCCACCTGCTCACGCGAAAGCTCGGCAAGATAGCGACGAATGGTGCGCACGTCGGCAGCGAAAGCATCAATATCCTCGCGCTCGCACCAGGCAGCAAAGCGCTCTAGCCTCGAGCCATAGGCCGTCACCGTGTTGGGAGAAAGTCCCTCGACGCGTGCGATATAGGCGATAAACGAGTCGACGGTGTCGTACAGGTCAAAGGCTATGACCGGTCGCCTCCAAACAAGTCGGAACGCGTGGCCAAGTAGGCATCGAGGGCCTCGAGCGCACGGTCCGCATAGGCCTGGTAGCGGTCGCGCTTGCTGCGGCGCTTACCATCCTCGAGTGGCGGCACCAGGCCAAAGTTGACATGCATGGGCTGATAGCCCACGGTGGCAGGATCGGTCGCATAGCCCACGAGCGCACCCAGGGCGCCCACACGCGGCAACTCGACGCCCGCGGCACCGATAGCCTCGGCATAGGTGTTGAGCGCCGCGAGCAGACCTGTCGCCACGGCTTCCATGTACCCCTCGGTGCCGGTGATCTGACCGGCCAGGCGCACACCGGTACCGGGCACAGCAAAGGTGCCATCGAGCACATGCGGGGCGTCGACAAAGGTATTGCGGTGCATGACACCGTAGCGGAAGAACTCAGCGTTCTCCAGGCCCGGCACCATATGGAAGACGCGCTTCTGCTCGCCAAAGGTCAAGTTGGTCTGGAAGCCCACCAGGTTATAGGCGGTCTTCTCCTTGTTCTCGGCACGCAGCTGAATCGCCGCCCAGGGGCGACGTCCGGTACGCGGGTCGGTGAGGCCGACGGGCTTCATGGCGCCAAAGCGAATGGCGTCCTTGCCGGTGCGCGCAACTTCCTCGGCAGGCTGGCAAGCCTGGAACAGATCGCCGCCCTCAAAGTCTTTGAGCACCACGCGGTCGGCCGTGGTAAGCGCCTCGATAAAGGCCTCGTACTCCTCCTTATTGAGCGGAGCGTTGAGATAGTCGCCGCCCCCCTGCTCCTCGTAGCGCGACTGCGAGAACAGCACGTCCATATCGAGCGTGGAGGCATCGACGATCGGCGCCGCGGCATCGAAGAACGCAAGGGCGTCGCCACCGACGAGCTTCATGACCTCTTCGCTCAGCGCCGGTGAACACAGCGGGCCCGCGGCAATGACCACGTGGCCCTCGGGAATCTGCGTGACCTCGCCGTGCACGACCTCGATATTGGGACGGGCGGCAACCTCGGCCTCGACAAGCTCGGAAAACTTGACGCGGTCGACCGCCAAGGCGCCACCGGCGGGAACAGCCGCGCGATGGGCGCAATCGAGCAGGACTGAACCCATGCGCTCAAGCTCGGCCTTCAGCAAACCAGCCGCGGAATCCGGACGGGTCGACTTAAACGAATTGGAGCAGACGAGCTCTGCCAGGTGATCGGTATGGTGGGCCGGGGAGCTCACCTGGGGGCGCATCTCGCACAGCTTTACGGCAAACCCGCGATCTGCCAGCTGGATCGCGCACTCCGAACCCGCCAGACCGCCACCGATAACTGTCACCTGATCGAACTGCATCTGCAAACACCTTTCTAATTGACACGTTTCCCATTGTGACCGAAGGGTGTCTGGGCGTGAAGGGCAAACTTGGAGGGCGCATACCTTCCATCCATCATGCGCTCGATAAGACCCTCGAGTTCAAGCGAACCCAAGAGTTTGAGTACGCCGACAGCATCGAGCGAGACGAGCGCCGCGATGTCGTCGACCTTGAGCGGAGAGGCGATGAGCGCATGCATAACGGTCTGCTGTGTTGGATCCAGGTCGGCAATGCCGGGAGCATCGGGGCGCGAGTAGCGCAAGGTACCGTAGATGCGTGAGATAGCCATCTCGATAGATTCCTCGTCGATGATGCAGCAGGCACCGTTCGCAATGAGGTAATTCGTGCCACGCGACTCGGGCGATAGGATCGACCCCGGCACGGCAAGAAGTTCGCGCCCCAAATCCATAGCAGCCTCGGCTGTAGAAAACGTCCCAGAAGGCATACCCGCCTCGGATACAAAGAGGGCTTGCGACAGGGCCGCGATCACGCGATTGCGGCGCGGAAAGGCGAACTTGCGCGGACCCATGCCCCACGGAGAGATCGACACGACCGCGCCACCCGTATCGAGCGTGCGAGTAATAAGCCCCGCGCTCGAACGCGGATAGACCACGTCGGCGCCCGTCCCCAGCACCACGACGTGTTTGCCGCCGGCGTTGACCGAAGCCCAACCCGAGGCCTGGTCACAACCGACCGCGCCGCCCGAAACAACCGTCACTCCCGCCTCGATCGCCACCTTTGCCGCAAGCTCTGCCACGGCAAGACCATACGGCGAGGCCTTGCGCGCGCCGATAATGGAGAGCGCGGGCGTCGAAAGCACCTCGGGGTTGCCGCGCACATAAAGCGTCTGGGGTATATCAGAAAGCTCCAAAACGGTCTCGGGATACAACGCATCGCCTGGATGCAGCTCGAAGGTTCCCTCGGCCATCATTGGTCCCTCCTTCCCTGGTACATCGCCGCCTCGAGCACGTGGTCCTGCGTCACTTGCTCGCTCTCGGCGACGTCGGCGATTGTACGCGCGATACGCACCAGGCGCACGATGCCGCGGCCCGTGAGATGCGTGCGTTTGGACAGACCGAGCACACACTTCTCCGCCGCATCATCGAGCTCAAAGGTCGAAACGACGCCGTCAATGGACCGTGTTTCGTCATCCTCGGCCTCGGCATCCGCATCGTCCATACGAGACTCGCGCCAGGCGCGAAAAGCGCGACCGCGCACAACGTAGTCACGTAACTCGGCCGACGACATACCCTCCGCACCCTCGATAATCACTTGGGGGTCGGGACGGGTCACATCGATCATCATGTCGATACGGTCGGCCAAGGGACCGCGCAGTTTAGACCGATAGCGCTCGACCATCGCCGCTGAGCAGCGACACGGTACCTCGCGATCGCCCAAAAAGCCGCAGGGGCAGGGATTGCTCGCAGCCAGCAGCTGAAAGCGCGACGGGAAGGTAAAGGCCCCGTCGACGCGTACGATCCTCACGTAGCCGCGCTCGATAGGCTGTCTGAGCGTCTGCAGCACACCCGTGGGAAACTCAGCAAGCTCGTCCAAAAAGAGCACGCCGCCATGAGCAAGGCTAATTTCGCCCGGATGCACTGGACGCCCGCCGCCGATGAGGCCCGCGGTCGAAATGCTGTGATGCGGGCTGCGGAAGGGGCGATGCCCCGCAAGCAGTCCATCGATGTTCTCACCCAAAACCGAATGGATGCACAGCGCCTCCTGCTGGTCCTCGACGGAAAGCTCGGGCAGGATGCCGGTCATACGGCGTGCGAGCATCGTCTTGCCCGATCCCGGGGACCCAATCATGAGCAAGCCGAGTTCTCCTGCCGCCGCAAGCGCCATGCCGCGTTTAGCGACTTCCTGCCCCAGCACGTCGGCATAGTCGAGCTCTGGCTCAAAGGTCGCCTCGACGCCCTCGGAATCCAAGTAGTGCCGCGCGGCATCGCCCATACCATGAGCAAGCTGAGACAAATGATCGATAAAGCCGCAATCCACGCCCGCGAGTGGCACATGCTGGTCGGACCTGCCGGCGATAAAAGACAGCCCCATGTCGCGAGCCAATAGCTGAAACGCTACCTCGCCCTTGACAGGAAGCACCGTACCGTCCAAGCCGAGCTCGCCGGCGATAAGGCAGCGATCGAGGTTATCACGGGGAATCTGCCCATCGGCCGCTAGAACCGCGATGGCGATGGGCAGATCAAAGCCGCTACCGGTCTTGCGAATATCGCCGGGCGCCAGATTGACCGTAATGCCCGAGCGCGGGATCTCAAAGCCGGCCGAGCGCATCGCACAGCGAATACGACCACGTGACTCCATCACCTCCATACTCGGGATGCCGAGCATCTGAATGCCCGGAACGCCACCGGCAAGCGAAACCTCGACCGTGACGGGAATCGCCTCGACGCCGCGGATGCAGGCCGCGTGAACGGCAAACGTCTCGAGCGCCATCACGACACCTGCCAATCGAACGCGTTGTACTGGTGCTCGATCTCGGCGATATGCCCGCCGCGGATGGTGACACCCACGGCATCGAAGCGAATCGCCTTGAGCGGATAATGCTCCATGAGATAGCAACTTGCGATGCGGCGGTAGCGGCGTTGCTTTTGGGCGTCCACGGCCTCCTCCGGAAAGACCCTCGTGCTGCAATCCAGTGCAACGCGTCTGGTCTTGACCTCGGCCATTACCACGACATCGTCGAGCTCATCGAGCAGCACCAGATCGGCCTCGCCCTCGGTGCAACGATAGCCCTGCTCCAGCAAGGTGTAGCCGCGCTCGTTAAAGTAGTCGATGGTGATCAGCTCGCCCAGCATGCCCAGCTCGCGGGGACTGAGTCCCTTGATAAACTCGGGCGTCATCGCCCCGGAGTCGAGCTCGCCGTTTTCCCAACGCTCCTTGAGCTGCTGCGTCTTGCTCTTTTTGCTTGCGGCACTCATGGGGTCTCCTTTCCCGCACACTGCATTGCCCCGATGATGAGGGCACCTTTCATGCGGGTAAGTACCGGAAGCAAACCAAAAGCTGACCAAATGCCGTCAAAAAACGGGCCGTACGCAACAATAGTGTTGCATACGGCCCGCTACCAGCAGGTTTATAAAACCCCAGAGGTCCCTGTCTCCACAATTGACCTAGAAAAGGCGCTCAGTCTGCAGAAAGTTTCCGCAAAAGCTCACGCGGTGCAGTGGACAAAGTCCATGCTTGCGAATGGCCTCGATGTGCTCGGGGCTCGCATAGCCCTTCGACTCGGCCAGATGGTACTCGGGATACTCGGCGTCGTACTCGACCATCATCTCGTCACGCGTGACCTTAGCCATGATGGACGCCGCGGCGATGCAGGCGATCTTGGCATCGCCCTTCACCACATCGCGCTCGTTAGGAACGGCGCCCAAGGGGTTGCCATCCATAAGCACGCAATCGGGCTCGAGCCCCGTATCGGCCACGGCGCCCGCAACGGCGGTACGGATAGCACGGGCCATGCCCATCTCATCGATATCATTAGGCGCGATATGGCAAAAACCGATCGCCGTCGCCACCTCGGCAATCTTCACTGAGAGCAACTCGCGGCGCGCCGGCGTGAGCTTTTTGGAATCGTTGATACCCCAGACGCGCGGCTCCATGGGAAGGCACACGGCACACACCGTCAAAGGACCGGCCACCGATCCGCGACCCACCTCGTCGACACCAACGACCACACCATCGCCGCCAAGCTCATGCATAAGCTCGTACATGTCATTGACGCGCTCGCGCTCGGCAAGCTCTTTGGCATGGCGTTTGAGGGCGCGTTCACAAGCCTTGATCACCTGCTGGCGCGGGTCCTCGCGATAATGCTCCACGAGGGCGGGGATCTCCTCAAACGTAGCGCTCGCCAACTCACCGGCAACCTGCGATGCCGAAACCGAGCTCGTCATGTTGGCCATACCAGGCCCTCCTTGCATGCAAATCAGATAAAAAGAAGGGCCACCCGAAGGTGACCCTTGTGTCCAAACGAGTGGACAGACGCTGCGATCTTCTTAGCGCTTCTCGGGGATGCGAGCAGCCTTGCCCACCTTGTCGCGGAGGTAGTACAGCTTGGCGCGACGGACGCGACCATGACGAACGACCTCGAGCTTGGCGATCTTGGGGCTGTGAAGCGGGAAGGTACGCTCAACACCGACACCGAAGGACATCTTGCGGACGGTGAAGGTCTCGCGGGCACCGGCGCCGGCCATGCGGATGACGTCGCCCTGGAAGACCTGGATGCGCTCGCGGTCGCCTTCCTTAATGCGGTAGTGAACCTTGACGTTGTCGGCGACGCGAACCTGAGGAATGTCCTCGCGGATCTGCTGACGCTCGATTGCGCGGATGTAATCCATGTGCAATTCCTTACTCTTCTAGAGGTGCCGTACCACCTTGGCCGGCACGTAGTTGAACAAACGTATTCGAGTATACACGCGCGGGTTTCTGCTGCAAGAACAATTTTTTACGCAGACAAAAAGACAAAACCCGCACATGATAACCGCCCGTCTCACGAATGAGACGGGCGGCATGAAGGGGGCTACGCTAGGCGTCTAAACCCAAAACGTTACGCGGAGCGTTTCGCCTCGAGCTTGGCCTGGGCGGCAGCCAGGCGTGCGAGGGGCACGCGGTAGGGCGAGCAGGACACGTAGTCAACGTCGGCCACGTTAAACAGGCCCTTGATGGACTTGGGGTCGCCGCCGTGCTCGCCGCACACGCCAAAGTGCATGTCGGGGTTGGTGGCGCGACCCTTCTCGACGGCCATGCGCACCAGTTCGAGTACTGCCGTGTCGATGGTCTCGAAGGGATTGTCCTTCAAGATCTTCTTATGCATGTACAGCGGGATGAACTTAGCCTCGGCGTCGTCACGCGAGAAACCGAAGGTCGTCTGGGTGAGGTCGTTGGTGCCAAAGCAGAAGAAGTCTGCGTGATGGGCGATCTCGTCAGCGACCATGCAGGCGCGCGGCAGCTCGAGCATCGTGCCCACGGGAATATTGAGCTCGACGCCTTCTTCGACGGAAACCTCGGCGATCACGCGCTCGATAACCTCGCGGGTCTGGACATGCTCGGCCGTGATGGAAACGAGCGGAACCATGATCTCGGGATGCGGGTCGCTGCCCTCCTTGATAAGGCGGGCAGCGGCCGTGGCGACGGCGCGAACCTGCATGAGCGGCAGATCGCTAAAGACGACGGACAGGCGAACGCCGCGCAGGCCTAGCATGGGGTTCGACTCGACCATGCCGTCGATACGACGCAGGCGGGCGCGCAGGGCTGCAAGCTCTTCCTCGCTGGCGCCGGCGGCTTCCTTCTTGGTGATGGCGACCTCGAGCTCGCGAGGATTATCCAGGAACTCATGAAGCGGCGGATCGAGCAGGCGGACGACCACATCGCGACCGGACATGGTCTTGAACATCGCCAGGAAGTCCTCGGTCTGAACCTTGAGCAGGTCGGCCAGGGCCTGCTGCTTCACGGCCTCATCGTCAGACAGGATAAAGCTCTGGATGATGTTCTTGCGGTCACCCAGGAACATGTGCTCGGTGCGGCACAGGCCAATAGCCTCGGCGCCAAACTCGAGGGCGAGCTCGGCATCCTCGGGATTGTCGGCGTTGACGCGCACATGGTTGGCATGGCCACAGGTCTCGTCCAGGCGAATCTCGTCGGCCCAGGACAGGATGGTGTCCAGGTCGCCGGTAAGCTCGGCGGAGACCAGGTCGACGGGACCGTCGACGACGATGCCCTGGGTGCCGTCGATAGAGATGACATCGCCCTCGTGCAATACGCGGTCGCTGCCCTCGATGCGCACGACCTTCTCGGCGGCGTCGATGTGGAAGCGCTCAACGCCGCAGACGCAGGGCGTACCCATGCCGCGGGCGATAACGGCGGCATGGCTCGTCTTGCCACCGTGGCTGGTCAGGATGCCCTCGGCGGCGACCATGCCCTTCAGGTCGTCGGGGTTGGTCTCCCAACGAACCAGAATGACCTTGTGACCCTCGGCGGAACGCGCGACAGCGTCGTCGCTCGAGAACACGACCTCGCCCACGGCGGCACCGGGGCTGGCATTAAGACCGCTGGCGAGAGCCTCGTACTTCTTGGAGGCGTCAAACTGCGGGTGAAGGAGCTGGTCGAGTTGCGCGGGATCGATGCGGCTCACGGCCTCTTCGCGGGTGATCAGGCCTTCCTCGACCATTTCGATGGCGATGCGCAGGGCGGCGGTGGCGGTGCGCTTGCCCACGCGGGTCTGGAGCATCCAGAGCTTGCCCTGCTCGATGGTGAACTCGATATCGCACATATCGCGGTAATGATCCTCGAGCGTCAGGAACACGCGCTCGAGCTCCTCACCTGCGGACTCGAGGCCCGGGGTGGTCTTGAGGTCGGCGATGGGCTCGGTGTTACGGATGCCGGCGACGACGTCCTCGCCCTGGGCGTTAACCAAAAAGTCACCGTAGAACTCCTTGGTGCCGTCGGCCGGGTTGCGCGTAAAGGCAACACCCGTCGCAGAGGTCTCGCCCTTGTTGCCAAAGGCCATGGCCTGCACGTTGACGGCGGTGCCGAGCTCATCAGAAATGCCATGCTGCTTGCGGTAGATGCAGGCGCGTTCGTTCATCCAACTGCCAAAGACGGCCTGGATGGCAAGGCGCAGCTGAAGCTCCGGGTCGTGCGGGAAGACGGGCTTGCCGTCGGCAACCTCGAGCTCGGGATACAGGGCGGCATCGACGTTCTCGGAGAAGATGCCCTTAAAGGTCTCGACGAGTTCCTGCAGGTCCTCGGCCGAAAGCTCGGAATCGACGCGAACGCCGGCGACCAGGCGGGCCTGGGTCAGGGCGTTCTCGAACAGGTCGGCGTCAACGCCCATGACGACGTTGGAAAACATCTGGATAAAGCGGCGGTAGCTATCCCAAGCAAAGCGCGGGTTTTGCGTCTGGGCAATGAGACCCTGAACGGAGTCGTCGTTGAGACCCAAGTTGAGGACCGTGTCCATCATACCGGGCATGGAAAACGGAGCGCCCGAGCGAACCGACACGAGCAGCGGATCGGAGGCGTCGCCGAGCTTTTTGCCGCAGCGGGCCTCGAGGTCTGCCTCGGCGGCAACGATCTCATCGAGCGCGCCTTCGGGCCAGACGTTGCCGGCACCGGAGTACTCGACACAGGTCTGGCAGGTAATGGTAAAGCCACCGGGAACCGGCAGGCCGATACGGCTCATCTCGGCAAGGTTTGCGCCCTTGCCGCCAAGCACGAAGTTCATGGACTTGTCGCCCTCAGTGACACAGGTGCCCTGGGCGTCGGTTCCAAAACGGTAAACCCTCTTGCAATCGCTCACGATACTTCCCCTTCCATGCACTTACGCGCACGAACGTGGTAACGAATCGACCCGCCAGATGCGGGCCGTGAGGGAACTATACGGCGGGTTTTGAGCGGGCTTAAGCAGAGGATGCGCGGTTTGGTAAACGTGCTAAAACTGGCGGTAAACGGTAGGTAAAGGTGGTTACCTTATGAAGATACCACTGTAAGAAAGTGCAGGTCAGATGCGATATTTTTGCTAAATCGCTTTATCAAAATGCTGCTACTATTAGGCTCGACGGGCGGCGCGGCGGGCACGGGCTTCTTGGATTTCCTCCAAGTGGCTAATGATCTCGGCAGCGCTTTCCTCGATGGCCTTGCCGTCGGTACGCACCACAAAGCAGCCCAGGCGCTTCATGAGGGCACGGGCTTCCTCGAGCTCGCTGCGCACACTCTCAGGCTCGGCATAGGAGCCGGCGACGGCGCGCGCGTAATCATCGCCTAAGCGGCTATCGCGAATCTCAGAAATAACGTCGACGGTTGAAACCAGGCCGAACAGGCGCATCGGGTCGACCTCGTAAATTGACTTCGGCGGCTCCATGCCATGGGCCAAAGGAACATTGGCAACCTTGTAACCTTGATAGGCCAGATACATCGACAGCGGCGTCTTGGACGTACGGGATACGCCCAGCAGCACGATATCGGCAACCGACAGATCGTCGCAGCCGCGCCCATCATCGTGCTCAACGAAATACTCCATGGCCTCGATACGATGAAAATAGCGGTCATCGGTCCTGTGAATCACGCCCGCGACGCCCTTGGGCGGCACACCGATGAGCGACGACAGCACGGCGAGCGTCGGACCGATCAGGTCGACCGAGCGAATATGCAGCATGCCCAGGTAATCGAGCACACGAG
>OLRG01003257.1_pt1 | contig 10575 bp, 8 predicted proteins | sample 1672331 | NCBI WGS metagenome assembly OLRG01 (sample SAMEA3136672, study PRJEB25190) | human gut metagenome
AGCATCAGGCCCGCCTGCTGGACGAAAACTTCATCCAGCCGTTGGATCTGAACGATAACACCGGCGAGCAGAACTCTCTGGCTGACGCCATCGGCAGCTTCAATCCGCTGTGGGACTCGAAGGACGACCCGGACGAGTGCTTCTGGCGCGCTGTGCCGGTGGCCAAAAAGATTTTGGAAAACGAGATCGCCGCCGCCAACGCTGTCAACCGCGCCGACGACACCGTGCGCCGCGCCTATGCCAACATGAAGGACGGCATCGTGGTGCTGCCCGCCTACATGCCCTGGAAAAACGGCCTGTACAAGACCGATGCGCTGTTTGTGGTCTACCCCAGCCAGCGCGGCGGCTACAGTGCCCAGTGTGTGACCGACCACCGCACAAAACGCAGCAAACAGCCGTTCCCGCCCGCGTGGGCCGGTAAACCGGAAGCCCAGCTGCGCCAGATCAGCGGCCTGGGGCTGCGGTTCTGCCACCCCAGCCGGTTCTTGATTACGGCGGACGATAAAGAGACGGCCATCGAGGCCTGCCGCCGCACCCTGCGCGCCGCGGGCCGCAAGGTGAGCGAATGAGTGGGAAAAGCCTGCGGGGCCCGGCCCCCAGCCTGGCAGATGCCTGCCAGCCTGCCCCCGAAACCGCCTGGGTCTATCTGCTGCGCTGCCCGGACGGCAGCCTGTATGGCGGCTGGACCAACGACTTGGCCCGCCGCTTAAAGGCCCACCGCACCGGCAAGGGCGGGGCCAAGTACACCAAAAGCCATGGCGGCCCGGCCGTGCGCCTTGCCTATGCCGAGCGCTGCGCTGACAAAAGCGCGGCCTTAAAGCGCGAAGCCGCCATCAAAAAACTGCCCAAGGCTGAAAAAGAAGCCCTGGCGGCAAAGTGGGCGGCGGACAACCGTATCACCATCCGCATGGCTACCCCGGCGGACGGCGCGGCGGTGGCCGAGCTGTACAACTGGTACGTGCTGCATGGCACCCAGACTTTCCAGTACCGGCTTTCCACGGCCGAGGAGTACGCCGCCAACATTGCGGGTGTGCTGGAAAAAGCACCGTTTCTGGTGGCCATCACCCCGGACGGCCGCTTGCAAGGGTTTGCCTGCGCCCACCCCTGGCACAGCCGCGAGGCCTATGCCTGGAATGTGGAGGCTACCATTTATTGCGCGCCGGATTGCGTCGGCCAGGGGGTGGGCAAGCGCCTGTACACCGCCCTGCTGGAGCTGCTGCGGATGCAGGGCTACTATAACGCCTTTGCCATTGTGACCGGCGAGAACAAGGCGAGCCACGAATTCCACAAACGGATGGGCTTTACCAAAAGTTTTGTGGAAAAGCACAGCGGCTACAAGTTTGGCCGCTGGCTGGATGTGGTGTACTGGCAGTACCCGCTGCGTACCGGAGATGCCCCGCCGGAGCCGGTACGCTACCGGCTGACGGAGGCCGAGATGGTTTCAATTCTGGAAAAAAGTTGATTTGTAACAAAGCAAACCGGCACAGCGCCTTTTCTGTATAACAGAAAGGCGCTGTTTTTTGTGCAGTACAGAAAAGTTATCTTAATCATTAAAAATATTGGCTGATAAAGATTGACAAAACTTAGTGGGGGGGGGTATTATACATATATCTGGTATTTTATAGGTTTATTATATAAATGCCAAAAGAAGAAGGAAATACAGAATCAGAGATGAGGTAACCAAGCATGCACCTGAATGGAATTGCAAAGCGCATTACAGCGCTTGCCCTGGGCGCGGCACTGCTTACAGCCACTGCCCTGCCTGCGTTTGCCGAGGGCACACAGAAAATAACGTATAATGCAGGAAATTACACGTTTGAAAAGATCTCCCACCCCACCAAGGGCACCATGTCGGCAGACGGCATTGTGGATTATATCGGCAACGGTGCGGTAGATGTGATCACCGACTCCAGCGACCCGAACTACAACGCGGGCGACCGCGGCCAGAACTACAGCTGGTCCTCTGTTGCTTACGGTGACTGGATGTATGTGGGTACCTGCTACTCGGCTATGGGCAACACGCTGACCCTGATGCAGAATATCCTGGGCGATAAGTTCGATAAGGACGTTATGGAGGCTGCCCTGAAAGCTATGTTCAACGGCACCTTCTATTATGGCCACGAGGACGGCGTGGACGGCGGCGGCATCCTGGTCAAGGTAAACACCAAGACCGGCGAGACCAAGCTGCTGATGTCCAACTCCCTCAACCACATGGCACCGCTGTTCCGCAACGCGATTGCCTATAACGGCAAGCTGTACTTCTGCGGCAGTGTGCATGTAAACGGCCGAAGCGGCCTGCCCAGCGTGTATGAGATCGACCCCACGGACGACAGCTACAAGGCCGTTTACGTGGGCCTGTCCTCCATGCAGGACTACGGCGCAGCATACAAAAAGGGCATCTCCACCGGTATCCGCGGCATGTGCGTGTATAACGGCAAGCTCGTGATCAGCAATGTTTTCGCCGATGCCACCACCGGCGAGAGCGGCGCTACCATCCTGGCTTCGTCGAACCCCTCTGAGGGCTTTACCGTGATTGCCAGCCAGCGCGACCTGTTTGACTACCCGGCCTACACCTACCGCGACAGCATCTACGGCGGTTCCGTGTGGGATATGGTCGAGTACAACGGCCACCTGTATGTTTCCATCTGCACCGGCACCGAGGAGAATGCCCCCGATGACAACACGATGCAGTCCTTCGCCATCGTGCGCGGCGACGAAAACGCCGACGGCACCTTTACCTGGACCCCGCTGATCGGCGACCAGGAGAAGCACGGCGCCCGCTACACCTTCGGCATCGACCCGGAGCGTACCCGTTCCGGCGCAGCCAACCTGATCGTTTACAAAGACCACCTCTATATCGGCGAGTACAACGACGAGCAGATCGCCATGGAGCGCATCCTTTTCAACAAGACCGGCGAGGGCAGCGATGGCTCCCTGGGCGGCGTGGATTGCAGCTTCGTCAACGCCAACCTGGAACAGTCGGTAAACCTGTACCGCATGGACAAGGACGAAAACATTGAGCTGCTGGTCGGTGATGCCACCACCATGTTCCCCAACGGCGGTATTTCCGGCATTGGTTCCGGTTTCGGCCATAACGAGAACCAGTATATCTGGCGTATGGAAGTGTACGATGGCAAGCTGTACATCGGCACCTTTGATACCAGCAGCCTGCTGGAGCCCATCGGCCAGTTCTCCAACGGCGATATTATCGGCATGACGCCCGAGCAGTGGGCGACCCAGCTGCAGTACATCAAGGAGCTGCTGGAACTGCTGTACGAAAAGAACAAAACCAACCCGGTGGCTACCTATGAAATGCAGGCTACGCCGGAGACCGCCACCCCGGAAACGGCTATGTATATGGATGACATGGCAGTGGAAGTTGAAGATTCCTTCGCCAGTGAGGCAGCTGCCCTGACTGACATGATGGAGATAGCCCCCGATGTGTTGGGCAATGATACGGAGGCGGCAGTACTGTCCCCGGAAAATTCTGTGGAGGATCGTATTACCAGTCTGCAGGATTTCTCTGACTACTACGAGACCATGCTGGACCAGTATGAACAGCTGGCCGCTGAGTATGATCTGGGTGATGACCTGAAAGATGCTTTTGAAAAGCTGCTGAACCAGGAGACCTGGGACAAGATCAAGAGCGTTCTGGTCTGCCTGAACTACATGCGCACCGCAAGCCGCGGCTTTGACATGTATGTTACTTCTGACGGTGTGAACTTTGAAACGCTGACCACCAGCGGCTTTGGTGACCCGTACAACCACGGCCTGCGCGTGTTTGCTGTTACCAACCAGGGCCTGTGCCTCGGCACGGCAAACCCGTTCTATGGCACGCAGCTGTGGATCCAGCGCAAAACCGAGACCAAGCCGCAGCCGACGGCCCCTGCCGCTACTCAGAAGCCCACTACCGTGACCGCTACCGCGGCCGAGACCACCGCACCCGTGGCTAAGACCACCGGTGTTATCCCGCAGACTTCGGATGATATGCCTATCGTCCCGCTGGCGGTTGCCTGCCTGGGTGCTTTGGGTGCCTTTGGCGTGGCCTTTGCCCTGAAAAAGCGTAACCACCAGTAACCCGAACCGCAATTTCCCATAAAGCTGAATCAGCTTTTTCTGCATGCTGACGTCCCCGTCGTTGCCCCAAGCAGCCGACGGGGACGTCTTTTTTTGCCAATTAACTAAAATGGCCGCTTAAATATTAGCTGAATTCGGGTTGATTTGCCCGAGACCGGGGGAGTATAATACAGGTACATGCAAACCGTAGGTATCCACCCCTACCATTTTGCCTGGACGCTGGCTCCCGGCGAAAACCTCACCGCGCCGGAAGCCGCCTTTATAGCAGCACCGGCTTTGTGCTGCACACCCTGGGCTTGCCCCTGTGGGGGGACTACGGCGAGGTGCCCGCAAAAGATCTTCTATTTAAAAAAGGAGCAACCTGTTTATGGCAATCATCAAACTGACCCCCAGCTGCAAAGACTACCTGTGGGGCGGCAGCCGTCTGCGCACCGATTTTGGCGTGCAGAGCGATCTGGACCCGCTGGCCGAAGCCTGGGTGCTCTCCTGCCACCCGGACGGCCCCAGCTACCTGCCCGACGGCACCACCCTGGCTGATTATGTGGCCGCTCACCCGGAAGCCCTGGGCACCGATTGCACAAAATTTGAACAGTTCCCGGTTTTGACAAAATTTATTGATGCAAGGAACGATTTGTCCATCCAGGTACACCCCTTCAATGAGTACGCACTGAAAAATGAGCACCAGTACGGCAAGACTGAGATGTGGTACGTGCTGGATTGTGAGCCGAACGCCTTTCTGTACTATGGCTTTGACCATGAGATCAGCAAAAAGGAATTTGCCGAGCGCATCAAAAATAACACCCTGACGGAGGTTTTGAACGCCGTGCCTGTGCACAAGGGGGATTGTTTTTTTATCCCGTCGGGCACGCTGCATGCCATCGGCAAGGGCATCGTGGTGGCCGAGGTACAGCAGAACTCCAACGTGACCTACCGCGTTTACGACTACGGCCGCGTCGGCGCCGACGGCAAGCCCCGAGCCCTGCATGTGGAAAAGGCACTGGATGTGACCCTGTGCACCCCGCCGGTAAAGCATGATTTTGGCGAACATCTGGCCCAGTGTGAGTATTTCACGGTGGATGCCAGAAACGGTGCCTTTGAGGGCGTGGCGGACGAGAAGAGCTTTGTTTCGCTGCTCATCACCGATGGAGAAGGCACCCTGACCAGCGGCGGCGAGACCGTGGCTGTGAAGAAGGGCGAGAGCTACTTCCTGCCCGCCGCCAGCGGCCCCTACGCCGTGACCGGCACCTGCCAGACGCTGGTGACGACCGTATAACGGAATAGATTTAAGCAATTTAGGGACAGCCCGTACTGCAGAAAACAGTGCGGGCTGTCTTTTTTTGTGTGAACCTGCGTGCGACGTTTTTTCCCCGTTGGCGGGGGTATACTCAGCCTTGAAATCAGCGGACGGCTTGTCCCACAGGCCGCCCGGATCAAACGGGGGAGGAACCGCCATGAACAAACGTCTGTTGGCAGGGCTTATGGCCTTTTGCCTTGCGGCTGGGGCCGCCAATGCCGCTTTTGCTGAGGACCCGCCATTATCGGGAACGCTACATACCGAGATCGCCACCAGCGAGACCGCCGCCCCGGCAGAGCCGACACCTGTGCCGCCCGGCCCGGCCGAGGAGGACCCGGCAGGGGAGAACACGACCGGGGACGAGCTGTACACACCCACGCCAAGCACGACACCGGCCACCACCGCCACGCCTGAAAGCGCCGACCCGCCGGATGACGAGGATGAACCGGCAGTGCAGGCGGTGACGCTGCGCAGTGTGAAGATACAGGATCTCAGACATCAACATCGTCAACGCGGACGGCACGGCCAAGGCGGACGAGGTCACCAACACCTACACCGCCTACGGCCTCTCGGTGGTCAAGCACCTCAGCGGCAACTTTGCCAATGCCGGCGACGAGTTCACCTTTACCATCGCGCTGGACGACCCGGATGAAACGCCTCACGCCAGCTCGGTCACGGTAAAAACCGGCGGCGAATCGGCAGATTTCTCCACCATCACCGGCGACACCGTCGCTTTCAACGCAGACGGCACCGCTGAAGTCAAAGCCGGCATCACCGGCGGCGAAAAGATCGAGGTCACTGGCCTGCCCGCTAACACGGGCTACACCATCACGGAATCCGGCGATACAGCGTCAAGTTACACCACCACCTGGGACGGCATCACCAAAACCGGCAGCGACGACAAAACCTCGGACGCCCAGACGATGGCCGCCGCGGACAAGACCATCACGGTCACCAACAGCCGCACCGCACCCACGCCCACGGGCCTGCTGCAGGACGCTGCGCCCTACGGCGCTATGCTGCTGGCGGCGGGCACGGGCAGCGTGTTGCTGCTGCGTAAACGTCATAGCAGCGACGAATAATGCTGCTGGCGGCAAAACTGGCGCGGTGGGGTGACCGGCTGCTTACGCTGGCGGCGGCGCTGCTGCTGGGGGCGCTGGCGCTGTTTGGGGCGTGGTCGCTGTGGGACATCGCCGCCACACGCCGCGCGGCCCTGCCGGAGCAGACGCTGCGGTTCAAGCCGCTGGCCGCCGCGCCCGCGGACAGCCCCGGCTTTGCCGAGCTGCGCGCCCTCAACCCGGACGTCTGCGGCTGGCTCACGCTGGACGGCACCCGCATCGACTTTCCCGTCGTGCAGGGGGCGGACAACATGGTCTACGTCAACACCGACGTGTACGGAGATTTTTCGCTTTCTGGCGCGATATTTTTGGACTCACGCTGCCCGGCGGACTTCACCGCGCCCTACAGCATCGTCTACGGCCACCATATCGAGGACGGCGGCATGTTCGGTGACATCGTGCAGTTCACCCAAAGCGATTACTTTGCCGCGCACACCACGGGTACACTGATAACAGACGATATAGCGTATAATATCACGCTGTTCGCCTGCATGCGGGCCGACGCCTACGACCCCGTGCTCTACGACCCCGCCCAAAGCCCGGACGCACTGCTGGCCTACATCAAGGCGCACGCGGTGCAGTACCGCACGCCGGGCAGCGGGCCGGTGGTGGCCTTTTCCACCTGCACCGAGGCCGCCACCAACGGCCGGGTGCTGCTGTTCGGCCAGCTGCTGCCCCAAACGTAAAAGGAGGAAATAAGGATGAATAACACCCAAAAACGCACGCTGCGACGCATAATAGTAGAGGCTGCACTGCTGCTTTTGCTGCTGCCGCTGCAAGCCCGCGCGGCGGAGTACAAATGCACGGCCGAGCTGCCCGTCGAGGTCCGCACTTCGGGCGCGGCCACGGCCGAGCGGTTCACCATCACCCTTACGCCCGAGGACGGCGCCCCTGCCCCCGCGGCGGACACGGTGCAGGTCAAAGGCAGCGGCACGGCCAGCTTTACGGGGCTGACCTACACCGCCCCCGGCGACTACTGCTACACGGTGCGCCAGTGCGCGGGCGGCACGGCGCACATGACCTACGATGCCACGGTATACACGGTGACGGTGCGGGTGACCAACCAGCCGAACGGCGGCCTGGGGGCCGAGATCTGGGCCACGGGCGGCAGCAGCGAAAAGACCGGCCTGCTGCTGTTCCAGAACCGGTACGACCCGCCCGCCGCGCCGACGCCCACGCCTGCCCCGGCAAAAACTACCCCGGTCCCCGCGCACCCCGCGCCCAAGCCCGCCCTGCCCCAAACCGCCGACCCCATGCCGGTTACCCTGCTGGCCGCGCTGGCCGTGCTCTCTGCCGGTGGGCTAACGGGTCTATATTATAATAAGTACGGGAGAAAGGAGAGAAAATAATAATTTAGGCAAAAGGCTCCCCTCAAGGGGAGCCTTATCCCCGCCCCCGGCCCTCGACCGGGGGCCTTTTTGCGTGTCCCGTTAAAATTTTACTAAACCCTACAAATTGTGGTGCGATGCGCTAAGCTCTACTATTACCACAAGTCATTCACAAATTGCCGCAAAGTTGGCGGAATAATTGTGCATTTTTACGGCGAACAAAATGTGCGCAACTCTTGAAAAAATTTTTAATTTGGTGTACTATTATAGAAACTATCGTAGCAAAATGTTCGCTGGGATAGATTTTACTAGTGGAGATACGGGAATTTTGAGTAAAAAGGCATTTAAATTTAACAAAAAATTACTTTATGTACTGATTTTGGCGACGGCCCTGTTGCTGGCTGGCTGCGGCGGGGCAAAGTCTACCCGTGCAAAAGCGGATGAGACTGTGCACACCGCGCTGTTTGATTTCACCTGCGGCCAGGCCGAAGTGATCGATTCGTACAACGGAATCGACATCCCCGAGGGAGACAAGCTGGTACAATTTCACATTTCCGTTACCAACACCAGTGATAGTGGTTTCCTCATTTTTAAAGACGATTTCCAGCTCCAATGGGGCGATGGCGACAGCGATTTTGGCGTTGGCTTTGACGCTGTGGACGATGATATGCTGCCCGAGGTTACCGGGGTCAGCCCGGGGTCCACGCTGGAAGGCAACATTCTGGTTGCTGTCCCGCAGGACACCACGACCCTGACGGTTGCCTATCAGGAAACTTACGAAGACGGCAGTGATGCCAATGCTTACTTTGTGGACCTTAGTTTATGAAACAACGCACCAAAGCACTTTTAGCGGCGGTCATCTCCGGCGCGGCCTTTGCAGGGCTGGTCGGCGGGTTGATCTTCTGGCTCCCCTCGTATAAAGAGAAAAAAGAGATGGAAGCCATCAAGCCCCAGGAAACGCAGACCACCGCACCCCCTACGGACGAACCCGAAGCGACCGCTGACCCGGCCGCCGAGGAAGCCGCCCAGCGGGCCAAATACGCCGATCTCATTGCCCGCAACCCCGAGTTCGCGGGCTGGATCGAGATCCCCGGCGTGGACATTGACCTGCCCATCCTGCAAACCACCGATAACTACTTTTACTTATACCACGACCTGGACCGCGCCGATGATAAGCGCGGCATGCCCTTTGCGGATTATGAGTGCGACATGAAAAACGGTCGCCACCTTATCATCTACGGACATAACATGGGCGTTAATAATACCGACCGCTTCTCCAACCTGCAAAAGTACCGCGATGCCGATTACTACACCGCGCACCCCTACTTGCAGCTGGACACGCTGTACAAAAGCGAGATTTACAAAATCGTAGCGGTCTACGCCGTCACTTCCCGCGAGAGCGACGGCGATGTCTTCCACTTCAACGAGTATATCGACCTGGACGATGCCGCCGAGCAGACGTTTTTGGACGAAGTGGCCAAGCGCGCGTTTTACACCACCGGCGATTACGCCTACCCCACCGAGCGGCTGCTGACCTTAAGCACCTGCACCTACCAGATGGACGATGCCCGCATGGTCATCCTGGCCCGCCCCCTGCGGGACGGCGAGACCACCGAGGCCGACACGGTGCATGTCAACAGCGACCCGCTCCTTCCCGCCCGCTGGCCTGCGGGTAAATGATTTTCGCAATAACCGAAAAGCCCTAGGGCTTTTGTTATTCCTTGTATACAAGGAATAATGGGTTCTATTGGTAAGTTCTCTCCCTCAGTCAGCTTCGCTGACAGCTCCCTCGCAGAGGGAGCCATTAGGCGCTGCGCGCCAGAAAGGCCCCCTCTGCGAGGGGGCTCCCGCGAAGCGGGTGGGGGAGAGAGCCTAAGACCAGCAACCCTCTTAAAAGGGCCCCTTGTGTAAAGGGAGCCTTTACCCATCCTTGGTTCACCACCTCCATCCCAAGTGGGGGTGTTGGATATATGTCCGTATCTACTGCGCAAGCAGGCGGGTGCGCTTGGGGCATCTGCCTGCAAAACGCTTTAGATAAATTTTAAAGAATAGGAGAAATTAACATGCAGAAAACGAACTTTAAAACTCGTCTGCTGGCCCTGCTGACTGCTGTGTTCATGGTTATCATGTGCGTGCCGTTTGCAGCGTTTGCAGATGGTGGCGTCAATGTTAAGTTCAAGGGCGATACCAACAGTGATGACTGGAATAAAGTCTATGCAGAGAAAACCTTTGCTGTTGCTACTGACGAGATTGAAGCTCCCAAACTGCCGGAAGGCTATGACTATTGGAAGAGCAATAACGGCACGAAAGATCTGAAGGCTGGCGATAAGCTGACCTACGCTGACGTGAAGGATGCTGCCAATGGCACGGTCAACTACACTCCGGTTAAGGATCAGACCCCGAAGACCCAGACCATCTATGTCAGCTACATTGAAGAGGGCAACCCCAGCAATGTTGTTGGCCGTGAGGAGTTCCAGCTCGATAAGAGCGCTACCAACTTCAACGCTTCTGTGCTGCAGAAGGTTCCCGAGGGCTGGGAGCTGGCTCGTACCGGTGACATCTCTCTGGGCGGCAGCGACAGCGTGAACGTTGAGGTCCGCAAGATTGTTACTACTCAGACCATCTATGTCAGCTACATTGAAGAGGGCAATCCCGGCAATGTTGTTGGCCGTGAGGAGTTCCAGCTCGATAAGAGCGCTACCTACTTCAACGCTTCTGTGCTGCAGAAGGTTCCCGAGGGCTGGGAGCTGGCTCGTAC
>OLRG01003258.1_pt1 | contig 10573 bp, 6 predicted proteins | sample 1672331 | NCBI WGS metagenome assembly OLRG01 (sample SAMEA3136672, study PRJEB25190) | human gut metagenome
AGCAATCATATTCTATTGCATATGCAGGACGCATAATCTCAACATTTTCAAGTCCCTCAACACTTCGATACATTTCAAGCTGTACGTCCTCAGGCATACTCGTTGAAAAGCCTTGTGCATATACTTCCTTTGTATCAAGTCCCATAGGCTCCATAAAAAGCTGATGTCTTGGTTTTTCCGAAAAACGCACAACCTTATCTTCGATAGACGGACAGTATCGCGGACCTATACCCTCAACCATACCGCCGTACATTGCCGAACGACCGAGATTGTCGTGTATAATTTGGTGAGTTTTTTCATTTGTATACACAAGGTAGCAAGGAACAAGATTTTTGCCGACATTCTCCGTTTCAAACGAAAACGGCACAATTTTTTCGTCGCCCTCCTCAAGCTCCATCTTACTGTAGTCAAGTGTATCCGCGTGCACTCTTGCAGGAGTACCTGTTTTAAATCGCTTTAATTCAATACCCAATCTGCGAAGATTTTCCGAAAGTTCATTTGCAGGGAACATTCCGTCAGGACCGCTTTCACGCGAATAACTTCCGATAAGAATTTTGCCCTTTAAATAAGTTCCGCTGGCAATAATAACCGCTTTTACCTTATATTCAACGCCTGTATGTGTTACAACTTCCGTTACATTATTATCTTCATCGGTAATTACATTTACGATTTCCGCTTGTTTAACCTGTAAATTCTCTTGATTTTCAACACGTTTTTTCATTTCAACGTGATACTTTTTTCTGTCAATCTGTGCTCTGAGCGAATGTACGGCAGGGCCTTTGCCTTTATTAAGCATTTTCGACTGTATAAACGAAGCGTCCGCCGCTTTACCCATTTCACCGCCGAGTGCGTCAAGTTCACGAACAAGGTGACCTTTCGCCGTACCGCCTATACTTGGGTTACAAGGAAGATTTCCTATTGCGTCAAGGCTTATTGAAAACATAACCGTTTTCATACCCAATCTTGCCGCCGCCAAAGCCGCCTCACACCCTGCGTGACCGCCTCCGATTACGGCAACATCATATTCACCTAAAACCATTATTCTTCCTCCCCGATATATTCAACCTTATGCTGTTTTTCTTTCATATCCTTTAATATTGAGCGTTCAATTACTCTTGCGGCATAAAATTGCGGCGGATAGCAAGTAACGCAAAGTCCGACAACAACTACTATAATTGCCGCTGCAAGCGGATTAACGAATGTAAACAACGCACCGTATATAAGTACTCCTATAAGCGTTGTAAAAAAGTTACCCGGTAATTTTGCAAGTGTTATAAGCAACGCATTTTTATAAAGCGAGCCGATTCCGCATTCAAATGTAACCATAATTTGATACAAATACGGGTGCATCATTGTATAAACAACAAGTACGAGTATCATAACATACAGCAACATCATCCAAAGCATACTGCCTGTTGAAACGTAAAGCGAATGATAGAAAAGAATTGCATTAAGTCCGAACACAAGCAAAACCGCGTCAATCAGCACAACTACCATACCCTGTTTAAAGTTTTCCTTAAACTTGTCCGCACCGTCACTCAAAACCCAAGTATGTTCACCGCGTGTGAAACATCTTGTTATATACGAATAAGCCGCCGTTGCAGGACCTGAACCCCAAAACGTGAACACACCGATTGAAAAAGCAAGCTGAATAAGTATCATAATGCTTCCCTGCACATTTTCCGCACTTGATTCCGTACCAAGCGAAATAATAGTGTCTGAAACATTCTGAACGATATGCGTACTGCTCAAAACTATACCGCCAAAAATATATAAAATCGCAATCCATATAATACTCGTTATCGCATAAAGACAGTTCGCACCCAAAAATTTAGTGAACTTACGTATCACAATATCAAAAAACAAGAAAAAGCCTTTCTTTTTAGGTTCATTCTTATCTACTCCCTTACCCGGTTTATCATAACCGCCGCCGAAAATTCCCATATTTTTTCTCCTTCCGAAATTTGAATACAATTTTTATTCATATAAAATATTTATGCAAACTATATTGTAACACAATTTTTTTTATGATACAATATCAAAAATAAATGTTTACAAATAAAATATCAATCGAGGTAACAAATGAGGGAAATCACGATAAATCAAAACGATGCAGGGCAACGGCTTGACAAGTTTCTTACAAAATATCTTGTCAATATGCCACAGAGTATGTTATATAAAAGTCTTAGAAAAAATTGCGTCAGAGTAAACGGCAAACACATTAAAGACGGCAAATATATGCTCCAAAACGGCGATGTGTTGAAATTATTTTTTAAAGACGAATTTTACGAAAGCAAATCAAGCTTTAAAGCAGGCAATTCCGATATTGACGTTGTATATGAAGATGAAAATATTATACTTATTAATAAAGAAAGCGGTGTTGTAGTCCATTCGGACGATAAAGGCACAAAGGATACGCTTCTTGAAAGAATGCAGAGTTATCTGTACAAAAAAGGCGAATACAGTCCCGAAAACGAACACAGTTTTTCGCCGTCATTCTGCAACCGCCTTGACCGAAACACATCAGGTATAATAATCGGTGCGAAAAATTCCGCCGCACTTCGTATAATCAACGAAAAAATCCGCAGCCGCGAAATTAAAAAGATATACCTTTGCATTGTCGAAGGTCATCTAAAAAAAAGCGGTCACCTTACCGCATATCTTACACGCGGTGACAAAAAAGTTACGGTTTCAGATTATAATGAAGAAAATTCAAAGAAAATCGGCACAAAATATAATGTTATTGCCGAAAAAAAAGACACTTCACTTGTGGAAGTCGAGCTTGAAACAGGACGCACACACCAAATCAGAGCACAGTTTTCGCACATAGGGAATCCGCTGTACGGAGATACGAAGTACGGCTCACGACACGGCGGAGGTATGAATCTTGCAAGTTACAAGCTTATATTCGATTTTAAAACTGACGCAGGCATATTAAATTACCTAAATCACAAAGAATTTCAAATAAGCGTTGATTTTGCCAAAACCTTTGCACAGCAGAAATTATAAAGGTCAGCCGTTGCATTTGGTTTACCGAGATGTCTTACGCTTTCCTCCATCATTGCAACACGCCATGGACAAGCAAACATTTGATTTATCGCCTCTGAAATCGGATAAGTGTCGTTTACCATAATTGCCGCACCATTATTCACAAGGAAATTAAGGTTTCTGTCCTCTTGTCCGGGAAGCGGATTCATTGTTATCATTGGCAATCCTTTTGCAAGCGATTCTGATGTTGTAAGTCCGCCCGGCTTTGTTATTATAAAGTCGGCGGCGTCCATCATTACGTCAACATTATCTACAAATCCGTATGAATATATTTTTTTATTCCACTCACATTCATCAACTACGCTTTTTATTTTCTTATTTGTACCGCAAACGCACAGCACTTGAAAATCTTTCGGATATGTATCAATTTGTGCCAAAATCTTTTTTATATTTCCGTACCCCATTGAACCCATCATTATAAGTATAGTGGGAATATTTTCAATCCCGAGTTTTTTCCGTGCCTCAATAAGGTCGTTTTTCTTTACAAACTGTTCTCTTATGGGTATACCGAAAGGCAAAAGTTTCTTTTTCGCTATACCTTTTTTCTGCATTTCGTGTTCCAAAAGTTCATCCGGAATTACGTAATAGTCAAGGAACGTACTTTCCCAAAACGGATGTACGGTGAAATCGGTTACTATTCCGACAGACGGACAGTCAAAAGCCGCACGGTCGGCAAGTATGCTTATACACACTCCGGCATAGCTATGCGTACCGATTATCAAATCGGGATTATATTCAACAACGAACTTTTCAAGTTTCTTTGAAACAAACCGCGAAAATATCGATACAAGCGAATTACGGTCATACGGCTCGTCCTTTTGCGTAAGTTTGCCGTAAGCCTTCGCATACGTCTTTGCAAGGTACTTTGTCGAAAGCAAGTATCCGTCCTGTATTGAATTTCCCAAACGATGATTTACATAGTCGAATATATCAAGCATATGACATTGATGTCCGTTCTCCTCGAAATATTCCATAATAGCCTTAGCCGTAGAATGATGTCCGTAACCGGCTTTTACGGATAACAACAACACTTTCAATTTTAAGACCCCCTTGTCTTTTTTAACAATATTATAACAAATAAAAATAAATTTTTCAACCTTATTGACTTTATGAATTTAATAGACTATAATGTCATAAGTTATTAAAACGAGGGGCGGTGTATTGTGAAATGATAAGCGATATGACTAAAGGAAATCCGTTAAAATTGATACTTTCTTTTTCAGTTCCGATGCTGATCGGAAATATCTTTCAACAGGTGTATAACTTTGTTGACGCGGCGATTGTCGGTAAGTTTGTGGGGGCTGAATCTCTTGCGGCGGTAGGTTCGACAGGTACAATTGTCGGAGTTATGATTTGTCTTATGATGGGACTTACGAGCGGTGCGGGAATTATTATAGCGCAGTGTTTTGGTTCAAGGAATTTTGATGAACTGAGAAAAACAGTTACGGGACTTATTTACATAGTGGGAATTTTGGCGGTGGTTACGTCAGTTGCCGGAGTTGTGTTTTCACGGCCGATTTTATCGTTTCTGAACACGCCCGACAATGTAATCGACGAGGCAGTCGCATACATAAACGTAATATTCGCATTCACAATCGGTACGGCTATGTATAACGCGTCAAGCGCAATACTCAGAAGTCTTGGCGACAGCCGTACACCGCTTTACGCACTTATACTTTCTTCTGTATTAAATGTAGTTTTCGACTTGTTGTTCGTTGTTGTGTTTAAAACAGGTGTTGTCGGTGCGGCGGTTGCAACCGTTATCGCACAGATTATCAGTGCGATTTATTGTATTATACATATGGTAAGACACCGCAGACAGCTTAATCTTGAGGGCATAAACTTCCAAACAACAAAACGCGCAATCAAACGGATTTTCCAAACAGGAATACCGTCGGCACTTGAAAGCTGTCTGATTTCACTCGGCACAATGAGCGTGCAACGTCTTGTAAACTCATTCGGTGCAATGACTATGGCAGGCTATACCGCCGCCGTAAAAATCGACTCAATCGCAATCGCACCGATTGTATCGGTCGGCTCGGCATTGTCGGTTTTCTCGGGTCAAAACATCGGTGCAAATCAGATGGACAGAATAAAAAAGGGTATGTATCAAACACTTGCGTCGCTTATCGGTATATGTATAGTGATTGCTGCCGGAATTGTATTGTTCCGTAATCAACTGCTTGGCTTGTTCCTTGACAAAACACAAGCCGCAGAGGCTATCGCAATAGGAAGCAAGTACCTTACTATCGTATGTGTTGCGTATATAGTTGCGGCGGTTATGAGAACATATTTGAACGTTCTTCGCGGTGCGGGTGATGTTAATACCTCCGCAGTCGCAGGTATACTTGAACTTATAGGAAGAATTATTTTTGCATATATACTTGTTCGCCCGCTCGGCTCAACAGGTATTTGGATTGCTACTCCGCTCGCCTGGGCAATGGGTGCGTCAGTACCCGTTATCCGATACTATTCGGGTAAGTGGATTAATAAAAAGTTGGTATAGTACAAAGCCTGTCGGCAAAATGTCGACAGGCTTTTGTTTTTATTCTTCTACCAACTTTACTGATTTCTTTTCCGAAATAGGTTGTAATTGTGATGACAATACAAATATATTCACACTCTTTGCATTATCCTTTTTGTCAAGAGAAATTTTTGTATCGTCTTTCATTGAAAGCGGTACTCTGTCAATTCCAATCATAACACCGTTTTCGTCATACATTGCCGCATATACATAGCAGTCGCCGTACTTCATTTGTGCGGATATATCAAAATCATATGATGTGTCGTTTTCTGTTTTTGTAACTTCTACCGTTGTCATAGTCATATCCGTAGGTATTCCGTTATAATGGATTGTTGCATTTGTAAGATATGTATTTCCGACCAACACAATCTTACTCCACTCTTCCTCCGTACCTGCGTAATACACATTGGTAATACTATAACAATCACTAAAAGCATTTTTTGCAATTTTATTTATATTTTTACCCATCGTTACAGTGGTTAAGTTTGTACAGAAGGCAAATGCACTCATCCCTATCGACTTAACCTTATTCGGTATGTCAATACTTGTCAAACTTTCACATTCGTAAAACATATTTTCTTCTATTTTGTCGATATTTTCAGACAGCTTTATGCTTTCCAACTTGTTGCACCAGCTAAAAGCTTCCTCTCCTATGCTTTTAACATTATCCGTCATTGTAACATTGACTACTCCGCTCGAATAAAAAGCACCGACGCCTATACGTTCAACACTTTCAGGTATGTTTATATTTGCTAAATTGCTGCAAGAATTAAATGCATTGTCATCTATCACCGTAACCGGCAAGCCTTCAATTTCACTCGGTATAGTAGCTTCGCTGACAGATTTGTCACACTTAACAATAACCACAGATTTTCCGTCGGTACTAAAATTGTAAGTAAACGGCTCGATTGTTTTATTATAATGAATTGTTGCGTTTTTCAACGCGCCGTTGCCGTCACCTGCGCTGTTTTCTTCTATATCAATTTTATTCCATTGTGTTTCGGTACCAAAATAGTATATATCTTTTAAGCTGTTACAATCATAAAACGCATACTGTTCAATCAAATCAACACTTTTAGGTATTGTTATACTTTCCAGACTTGCACAACCGCTGAAAGCAGAAGAATATATTGTATCTACATCACTTGGAATTTTTACACTCTTTAGGCTTGTACAATTTGAAAATGTTGAACCCTGAATCCAACTTAGATCCTCAGATAATACCACATCAGTCAAATTTGTACAATCTGAAAATACAGAACTGCCCATATCATAAATATTATCTGTAAGAGAAACCGAAGTCAAGTTTGTACAACCATAAAATGCCTGTGCCTGTATATATGTCACGCTTTCAGGAACTGTATAGCTTGTATCGCTTTTTTTCGCAGGATATGCAACAAGTTCTGATTTATCTTTATTAAAAAGCACTCCGTTGTCAGAAGTGTAATATAGGTTGTTTTCATCAACGTTTATCGCTTCCAAATTAACGCTGTTACTGAATGCACCCGCTGCTATTGATGTTGTTTGTTGCGGAACATTTATAGTATTAACATTTTGTGTATACTTAAAAGCACAACCGTCAATTTTCGAAACACTTGACGGAATTGTATAGCTTACACCACTTTTTGCAGCAGGATATTGAATAAGTTCTGTTTTACTCTTGTTAAAAAGTACTCCGTCCTTTGAAATATAATTTTTGTTTTCAGAATCGACAACTATATTTTCAAGGCTTGTACAGCCCAAAAATGTATCGTACCCTATTGAAGTTACGGTTGACGGGATTGTTACTTTCTTCAAATCCACACATTTAAAAAACGCATCGCCATCAATCTCAGTTACCGTTGCTCCCTCAATTTCACTTGGTATATTTACTTCCGCCACTTCCTTGGCACATTTTGAAATCGTAACCGTATTATCTTCATTTACCCAATATTCCAAATAGTTCTCATACGTTTCCGCACTTGCCGTCATCGGCACAAATGCACACAGCATTGACAGTGCCAAAATCATACTTAAAATTTTCTCCCTCATAAAATAATTGCCTCCCACATATAAATTTTTACATATATAGCTTATCACATCTTGGTAGAAATTGCAATATATTTTTCGAATATTGTCTTTTTTAGTTCCTTATCAACCTTATTGTCGCAACGGTCATATCGTCGATTACTGCGTCACGGCTTTTTTTGACTGCATTTTCAATTACGGATTGTGACATTTCGTCCATAGTGTCAAACGGCATTTTTATTTCTTTTTTCAGCCAATCTGTACGGACAGTACCAAATCCCGCTTCGCTTATTCCGTCCGACATCATTATTATTATATCGCCGTCATCAAGGCGTTTGGCTTGTCCCTGTACCTTTATATCAGGCAGCATACCGACAGGCAACGATACAGAAAACACCGTTTCAACATTCGGACCGTGAAGTACAATACTCTCCGAACCGCCGATTTTGAAAAACTCACATATCCCTGTCATAAGGTCTATACATAGCAGGTCCACGGTAGAAAAACACTCATAGTCAAGTTTTAAACAGAGTGCCGAATTTATCATATCTATAGACGTTTTCACGCCAAACCCCGACTGCAAAAATTCTCTCAACAATTTCAGTGTTATATGACTCTCAAACATTGCCCTTTTACCGCTGCCCATACCGTCCGACAAAATCACATACTGTTTATAATCCTCCGTCACAAACGTATCTATACTGTCGCCCGACACTTCGCTGAAATCTCGGCTTATCTGTCTTATTGCAATATCTGCGGTAAATTTTGCGCGTGACACAAATTTCATAAGTCCGTTCGCACTGTCACATTCATAGCCCATAGGTGTTTCGACAACGCTTTCAAGCACGTTTTCAATCTTCCCTACTTCCGTACCCTTAGACGTTCCGAGATACACCTCCATTTTTCCGTGACTGCTTTCAATAACGCTTATTTCAAATGCCATAATTCCGACTTTGTCAAGCTCGGCAATAAGTGTTTCCTCCAAATCCTCTCTGAACGTAAAGCCGGAACATATATTTTCCGCCATTGTGTCCATAAGGCTTGACATTTCTTTATACTGTCTTGCAACCAAGTCACGGCTTGTAACCGCCTCACCCGTCCGTACAAGATTTTTCTTATACAGTTCATAGACGTGATTAAACTCCACAACGAACAAATCAGGTCGTAAGCATTTATCCTTAAAGCTGTTCGGTACTGATGTAAACTCCAATATCCCCCTTGTTTCAATCGTATCAAGCAACAGCATTATACTACGGTATGTACGTGTAAAGTCGGACTGCCAGCATTTAACCGCATTCGGACACCCCTCACACACTCTGTCCGCAACCTCATCAAAAAGCGTAGCAACATCTTTATTATATGATTTCAGTCTTTTCTCCGAAGCATTTGAAAAACACTCCTCCAAACTCTTAAATGCCTTTGCCGATTTTTCAAGCTGCATAGACAAATACTCTTTAACTCTTACGTCCGCACTCACCGTTTCAAGCTTTAACGACCTTGCAAAAAAAGATTTTATATACCCTTGAACTTTATTCGGTGTTAGTACAAAAAGCACCGCCCCTATCGCTGTTTCGATAATCGTCACAGGCAAAGACGATGCACTTCCCGCATACAAAAGTGCCACCGCACTGCCGCCCAAGAATCCCAACGCAACTCCGAAACGTCCGAACGATTTCAGCAAATTTCCGAACAATGCACTTATACCGAAAATACCCATTGTCACAACCGCCGACGGTGACGACATTGCCGACATAAACCCTATACAAAGTCCCCCGCTGCCCGCCGCCGCAATACCGCCGTGAAGTGCAATGCAAAGTACCGCATATACGGAAACTATATTGGCAAGACTGATATTATACGGAAACACAATTCCCGAAAGTCCCGTTATAAAAACACCCACGCTTACAGAAATACTGATAAGCTCGTCCTGTGCGGTCTGCGTGCGTTTTTTGCGGTTTGCAATCAATCCGTGTGCTTTTTTGAATATTATATACATCAGTGAAGTGACTATCGGCTCAACAAAAAGCATAAGTATATCATATGCTCCGACATATGTATATATAAGAAAAACAAATCCGCCGACCATAACCGCACCGCCCACGCACGCCGCGTCAAGCACAAGATTTTCCTTATTTCTGAAACGTGTATATATCCAAAACAACAGTGCCGCAACAAGATATTTTGTAAGCACCGCACTGCCTGCCGACGTCATAAGTGCAATCGAAAGCACAGTTATACCAAGATACGCAATACTTTTATCAAAGCAAGAAGCAAAAAAAGCCACTCCGAACGGAAAAAGTCCCAAAACAGACGCTCGTCCTGCCAAAAGCAATAGCATACTCATTCCCACATCTCTAACAGACGGTGCTCGGAGCATTTCTGTATTCCGTTGTCTTTTTACCGCTGGCTGACTCATTTTTAATTCCTCCTACAAGTGCAATATAGGTTATTATACCACTTGTTTATGGATAAATATGTAAAATTCTGTTGTCGATATATAAAAATATTTCGACATCATTTTTTGACAAATTGCGTTTGCATATGATATACTACATACATACTTTTTATATTGAGAGGATTAGATTATGAAAAAAATTTTGATTTTTTCCGATACTCACGGCGATATTAACCGCTGTTTAGATATAATTGAAAAAGCCGACAGTGTAAGTGCGATTTTCCACGCAGGCGATTACACAGGTGACGCGGAAGATTTGGAGTCGATATACCCAAACATACCTATATATTATGTAAAAGGCAACAACGACTACTTTTCAAAAACGCCGTCACATATGCTTGTTACAATAGACGGTGTTAAGATATTTATTACGCACGGTCACGAACAGAATGTAAAATACGAATATGAATTTATGACTCTCCGCAAGGCTGCCGAAAAATATGATCCCGATTTAATAATATTCGGTCACACGCACATTCCTTATACCGATTACAAAGGCAAAGCCACGCTTTTAAACCCGGGAAGTATACGTTATACAG
>OLRG01003260.1_pt1 | contig 10569 bp, 7 predicted proteins | sample 1672331 | NCBI WGS metagenome assembly OLRG01 (sample SAMEA3136672, study PRJEB25190) | human gut metagenome
AGAGTCACATTTTCGTGGTTTTAGATAAACATAGAATCCGTTTTCGGAGCGCTTGCAGCTCTGGGCTGATACGGGCCTGTTTCCGGTGCTGAGCATCTGCGTCATATGGCTTTCCATGGTGGCTGCCTATGTGCTCGCATCCATTCGACTGGAGCGGCATAAATGATGGAATAGACTAAGCGGCTGGGGCATGCGCTCCGGCCGCTTTGCGCAGCTGCGGCGGATTTCTGTTGACGTATCTGGAAATTCCGAGTAAAATGAGACCATCTATCTCAATGGGGTGAAGGAAATGTTTGATTATATCCGTGTTTCCTGCTGCGTTCCGGCCATTGCGGTGGCGGATGTACAGGGCAACGGGGAAAAGATAAAGGCGCAGCTGAAGACTGCGGCGGAGCAGGGCAGCACGCTGGCAGTGTTTCCGGAGCTGTGCCTGACCGGCTATACCTGTCAGGATCTGTTTTTCCAGAGAAGCTTGCAGACGGCCTGCGCAGAGGTTCTCGGTGAGCTGGAAAAGCTCACCGGACGGCTGCATATCACGGCGGTGGTGGGCGCACCTCTGCGAATCCGGGGGCAGCTTTTTAACTGTGCTGTGGTAATCGCCAATGGGCGGATCGCCGGGATCGTACCGAAGACCTATATGCCCAACTATGGAGAGTTCTATGAAAAACGCTGGTTTTCCACCGGCGAGGATCTGAGACGGCTGCCCGATGATACTGTAACCCGGGGTGAGCTGGGCCTTCGGGGAGAGCAGGCAGACTGCATTCCGGTTTCCGTTGATCGCTGCTTTGCCACGGCGGACGGGATCCGCTTCGGCATTGAGCTCTGTGAGGATCTCTGGACACCCCTGCCGCCCAGTACGGCCCTGTGTCTTGGCGGCGCAGAGGTGATCTTGAACCTCTCGGCCAGCAATGAGACCATTGCAAAGCGGGAATACCGGCGGCAGCTGGTTTCTCAGCAGTCGGCCCGCTGCCTCTGCGGCTACGTCTATGTGTCCGCCGGTGAGACGGAGTCCACCCAGGATCTGGTGTTCTCCGGACACAGCATGATCGCAGAAAACGGTTCAATTTTGGCAGAAAACCGGAAGCTTCTGGATACGGATTATGTACTGACCATGGATCTGGACTTGGGTCGGATCCGGGCAGACCGGACCAAGAATCGGAGCTTTGCAGACTGTGCAAGGATCAACGGCGGCGGACTGGATGTGGACATTCAGCTGGAAGACGGGCCGGAAGGGGCGCAGCGGCCCATTTCCTACAGTGACGGCGCACTTCATCCTGTGTCCAAGCTGCCCTTTGTGCCCTCCAGCCGGTCAGACCGTCAGCAGCGATGCCGGGATATCTTCACCATGCAGGTGACGGGACTGAAAAAGCGGCTGACGGTGACGGGGAGCAAGGCTGTGATCGGTGTATCCGGGGGACTGGATTCCACCCTTGCGCTGCTGGTGGCGGTAGAGGCTATGCGGCAGATGAACCGCCCGGTGACGGATGTGGTGGGTATCACCATGCCCTGCTTTGGCACCACAGACCGCACCTACAACAACTCGCTGGAACTGATGAAGACCCTTGGAGTCACCTCTGTGACCATTCCCATTGCAGATGCAGTGGAGCAGCACTTCCGGGATATCGGCCATGACAAGGCGGTGACGGATTTGACCTTTGAAAATTCCCAGGCCAGAGAGCGGACACAGGTGCTCATGGACTATGCCGGAAAGGTGGGGGGGCTGGTAGTCGGTACCGGCGACCTCTCGGAGCTGGCGCTGGGCTGGTGCACCTATAATGCTGACCACATGAGCATGTACGGCGTCAATGCGTCCATTCCCAAGACGCTGATCCGCTGGATGATCGATGCGCTGGTGGAATATGAGATCTTCCCGGACAGCACGGCGGTGCTGCGGGATGTGCTGGATACGCCCATCAGCCCGGAGCTGCTGCCCCCCGATGAAAACGGAAAGATCGCCCAGCAGACCGAGAGCATTGTTGGCCCCTATGCCCTCCACGATTTCTTCCTGTACTATGTATTGCGATTCGGCTTTGCGCCGGAAAAGATCTACGATCTGGCCTGCCGGGCCTTTGCCGGGGATTTTGATGGGGAGACCATCAAAAAATGGCTGAAGAACTTCTACCGCCGATTCGTGACCCAGCAGTTCAAGCGCAGCTGCCTGCCCGATGGAGTCAAGGTGGGCTCCGTGTGCCTGAGCCCCAGAGGCGATTGGCGGATGCCCAGCGATGCTTCGGCGTCCCTTTGGCTGCAAGCAGCAGAGAAGCTGTAAGGAGGATCGGATATGAAACTGATGATTGCGTCGGATCTCCACGGCTCCGCCTACTATACGGAGTTGCTGATAGAGGCCATGGAGCGGGAACAACCCCAGCGGCTTCTGCTGCTGGGAGATCTCCTCTACCATGGCCCCAGAAATGATCTGCCCCGGGACTATGCGCCCAAAAAGGTGATCGAAATGCTCAATGGCCGGAAGGAAAAGCTCCTCTGCGTCCGGGGCAACTGCGAGGCGGAGGTGGATCAGATGGTGCTGGATTTTCCGGTGCTGTCGGAGTATGCCGCAGTATTTGCCGAGGGCAGAACCATCTATATGATCCACGGCCACAAGGAGTGGAACCTTCCGCTGCTGCCGGGGAATTTGCTGCTTCGGGGGCATACGCACATCCCGGAGATCCGGCAGGTGGATGGGGCTTATCAGATCAACCCCGGATCGGTGTCGATCCCCAAGGGCGGAAGCTGCCACGGCTATATGGTGCTGGAGGGCAGCCGGCTTATGCATAAGTCACTGGTGGACGGGGAACCGACACTTTCTCCCTTCACATTTCCGGAATGATGTGATATAATTGTCAGAACTGGAAGGAGACTGCGGTATGGATGAAATCAAAGCAATCAAAGCTCTTTTGGCGGAGGATCGCCCGGAGGTGTGGGACGCTCTGCCGGATATTGACCTCTATATGGATCAGGTGGTATCCTATTTGCCCCGGCAGTCTGTGGGCGGGAAGGCGCCCGCTGTGACTTCGGCGATGATCAATAACTATGTAAAGGATGGACTGCTGCCCCGGGCCTGCGGCAAGCGCTACCACAAGGAGCATCTGGTCTATCTCACCACCATCGGCCTTTTGAAAAATGTGCTGACGGTGAAGGATATGAAGCTGCTTTTGGATCAGGAGATCCAGCCGGAGCAGGAGAAGGCGTTCTATGATAAGCTCCTGAGGGGGATCGACGATGCCTATGGTCAGGTGGATACCGTGATTTCGGAAGACCTCACTGAGGAGCAGCTGGCGGTAATGGCCATGCGTCTGGCTCTGCAATCCTGTGCGGCCAAGGCGGCCTGCGAGGAGATCCTTGCGGTGATCCGGGCAAAGTATCCCCAGGAGGATCCCAAGGCCAAGAAGGAGCGGGAAAAGGAAGCGGCCAAACGGGCCAAGGCCCAGCGGAAGGCTGCGGAAAAAGAGACCCAAGAGGCATAACGGATGTAAAAAGAGCAGAAGGCGGAACCAGTGGCTGGTTCCAAACCTTCTGCTCTTTTTTTGTCTGTTAAATGTTCTGGGAAGTGACGTAAGCGCTGCGGTTGGTGGTCTGGATGGTGCCGGGCTTCCGGCAGTCGCCCACCATATAGAAGCCGGGGTTTGTGCCGTAGAAGCTCAGCGCCTCATCGGACTTGGAGCGCATGCCCACAGAGAGGATCACAGAGTCAGCGGGGAGATCGTGATCCACGCCGTCCTTGTCCGTATAGGTCACATGATCTTCGGCAATCTCCTTGGCAGTGGCGGAGAGTACATAGTGGAAGTCAGGGATGGCTTCCCATGCATCGGTGAACATGGAGCGGTAGTGCATGACGGTGGTATCCGCAGCCAGCTGATCCCGCATCTCGATGACGGTGACCGTGTGGCCGTTCTGCGCCAGGAACATACCGGTCTCTACGCCCACTTCGCCGCCGCCGATGACCACAACGTTCTTGCCGATCTTCTCGGAGTGCATAATGGCATCGGTGGCAACGGTGACATTTTTGCCCTTTGCGCCGGGAATGCCGGGGATTACAGGCTGTGCGCCCACAGCGGCGATGACGGCGTCATAGCGGTCCTCCACCATGGCCGGGGTGGCTTCGGTATCCAGCACTACCTTGATGCCCTTTTTGTAGACCTGATGGATCAGGTAGTCCTTGTAGTCCCGGAGGGTCCACTTGAAGGGGATGTAGTCTGCATGACGGATGGCGCCGCCCAACTGATGCTCCTTCTCGTAGATGGTGACTTTATGACCACGGTCTGCCAGATACAGGGCTGTGCGCATGCCGCCGGGGCCGCCGCCAATGATGGCGATCTCCTTGCTGGGGCCTGCAGGCTTGCCGACATAGCGATCCACCATTTCAAAGCCAAACTTGGGGTTTACGGAACATACGGTGGTCATGATGTCGTTCTTGCCCCGGCCATGGCACTTGTTGCAGCGCAGGCAGGGGACGATATCATCCTTGCGGCCCTCGTAGACCTTGTCACCGTAGTCGGGGTTGGAGATCCATGCCCGGGCCATGGCCACCATGTCCAGCTTGCCTTCGGCAATGGCACGATCTGCAATCTCAGGATCAAAATAGCCGCCTACGTTGGATACAACAAAGTCGAGGCCGGCGGCTTTGATTTTGGCAGTCAGATCAAGGAAGGGCGTGGGGTTCAGCTCAAAGGGAATGGGGTGGTTGTAGTCACCATCGGCGGAGCGAACCTGAACAATGTCCACATATTTCTGGGCCAGCTTCAGGAATTCGATGCCATCATCGATGGTATAGCCGCCCTCCGGCTCTTCGGCGGAGAACTGGATCTCAATGAGCATATCGTTGCCCACGGCCTTGCGAATCTCCTCCAGCATCAGCAGCGGGAACCGGCAGCGGCCCTCAAAGCTGCCGCCAAATTCATCGGTACGGCGGTTGCTGAGGGGGGAGAGCAGCTGACCGGGGAGCTGTGCCCGATAGCTCATATGGATGGTAACGGCGTCAAAGCCCAGCCGCTTATAGAAGGCGGCACGCTGGCCATAGCTGACGGCGATTTTCCGCAGGGTCTCGCCGCTGATCTCATCGCCGACAAACTGATAGTCCATAGAAGCCAGAGCGCCGGTGCTGGCAGGAGAGGAGGCATCGATAATCTCAACCTCGCCCTTTTCGTTGGTATAGCGGTATTTCTTATTGGCGGAAAACAGAGATCCGCTCATGATGGAGCCGGTGTAGTGGATGGCTTCGATCATCTCCACCAGATAGTTCTGACATTTTGCGTTGTGGATGTCAAAGTCCGGGAAGTGAGAGACATCCAGCGTATCCGGCAGCGGGGGATTTTCCAGATTGTCCTCCATGCCGCCCAGGGGGATAAAGGCGGCGCCGGTGCGGGCACGGCCAATGAAGTGTGCCATGGTGGCTTCGGCGGGATATTCCTCGGGGCCCTGAGAGAAGTGGGGCAGAGAGTTGGAGGATTGCATCCGGTTCTTCAAAATAAACTTGCCGATCCGGATGGGCTCCAACAGATGAGGATAGGGGTTTTGCATAATGGTTCCTCCTTGGTGTTGGCCGCAGGTATTTGGAAATACAAAGCGGCCGGGAAATTTGTATACTTACAACTGTATTGTATCGAAATATTTTGAATTCTGCAAGATGGGAAGCGCAAAAATAACAGAAATATTTTCCGGACAGCCGCCGGATGCGGGACGGTAAGAATGTGTGGAAATCCTTACGGGAATATGCTATAATATTCTGTACGGCCTGTGAAAAAACTGAGATGGAAGGAAAATCTCAGCCTTACAGGCAGGATGTAATCCGGTATCACGGAGGAATGATCATGACATATCTCACTGCGGTGCTGCTGGGGCTGATACAGGGGATCACGGAGTTTTTACCCATATCCAGTTCCGGTCATCTGGTACTGCTGCAAAACATATTTCATATTGAGGGTGCTGATCTGATCTTTGATGTTATGCTCCATGTGGGGACGCTGTTCCCGATTTTTCTGGTGTATCGCAGGGATCTGAGAAGGGCACGGAAAGGACTTGCGGTCATAGGAGGCGGCGGGGCCAGGCGGGCTCGGGGCTCTGCGGCCCTGAAAGAGGGAAGGAGGCTGGCGATTTTTCTGCTGGTGGGCACGCTTCCGCTGCTGCTGGGGCTGCTGCTCAAGGGAACGGCGGAGAAGCTTTCCGGCAGTTCGGCCTTTATCGGGGTCATGCTGCTGATCACCGGCGGGGTATTGTATGCGGCCGGTCGGTTTCCTGGACGGGAAAAATCAGAAAAGGACATCAGCCTGCTGGATGTGATCCTTGTGGGGCTGGCGCAGGCTCTGGCGGTGCTGCCGGGACTGTCCCGGTCTGGTCTCACCATTTCCGCTGGGCTGCTGCGGGGATTCCCAAAGCGCTTTGCGGTGAAGTTTTCCTTTTTGTTGAGTGTTCCGGCGGTCATCGGCGCAGCGCTGATCTCGCTGGTGGAGGCTGTTCGGCTTGGCTTTGATGTGGGGCTGCTTCCCATGTATCTGGCCGGAATGGCAGCGGCGGCGGTATCGGGCTATTTTGCCATCCGCCTGCTCCGGTGGATCACCTCCCGGGGCAGCGTTGGCGGCTTTGCCTACTACTGCTGGGGTGCCGGGATCGTATCGATCCTGCTGAGTCTGGTGGCGTAAAAATGCATTCATTCAGGGCTTTGGCCCTGTTCTATTCCTGAGATGAGAGGAGCGTAGGAATCCAATGGCGAAAAAAACAACCGCAAAACAGCCGGCCAAGGGGGAGAAGAAAGCTGCCAAGGGGCAGAAGACCACAGGCCAGCGAATGGACGCGGTGCAGAAAATGCAGGAGCGGCGGGCCCAGACCCAGCTGCGGAACCGAATGATCGCAGGTGTGATTCTGGTATTTCTGGCGCTGTTTTTGCTTTTGAGTATGCTGGGGATCCATGCGGTAGCGCTGGATGCCCTGAAAAAGCTGATGCGGGGGATTTTTGGCTACGGCTATTATCTGCTGCCCTTTGCGCTGTGCATGGTGGCGTGGCTGCTGGTGTTTCGGAATCATGAGCCCTACCGGCTCAGAACAGCGGGACTGTTTTGCGGGATCGTCTTTTTCAGCGGAATGCTCCATGTGCTGCTGTCCTATGCAGGGCTTGGCACCGGAAAAGAGTTGATCCCATCTCTGTGGCGGACCGGTATGGCCGGAACCTCCGGAGGTGTGATTCCCGGACTGATTGCCTACGGGCTGATCCACACCATCAGCAAGGCCGGAGCGTTTCCGGTTCTTCTGGTGCTGCTGCTGGCAGCGGTCTTTTTGGCCTTCCGCATCGATGGAGCGATGCTGATCCATCGGCGGGCTGAAAAGCGCAGAAAGAAGCTGGAGGAAAATCCGCCCCAGCCTCAGCCGGAGCCCGTAGTGCTGACCCAGGAGATGACCATGGAGGATCTGCGGATCTTGGCGACTCCTGCCGGACGGCCCATCCGACAGGAACGGGAAAGCGTATCTGTGCCCCGGGAGCGCCGGCGGGGTGTTGGCTCTCCACTGAAAATGGGAGGCCGGGAGCCGTGGAATACGCCGGAGGAGGAAAGCGGCATCAGAAAAGAGACCGGGGAGGAAAGCGGATCGTTCTTTGAAAGCTTCCGCAGACCCGGCGGTGAGAAGAAAAAGAAGCGGGGACAGGAACCGGAGCTTCCTGAGGAGCAGGAAGCTGATGTGCTGCCTGCGGAAGACTATACGGCGCAGGTGCAGCAGCTGGTGCGGGAGCCGCAACAGGACAGACAGCCGGAGACGGTGGCCTTCGATGTGCAGCAGAATGAGAACAGCTGGCTGAATCTGCCCAGAGAAGAGGCAGAACATTCCCCGGCGGAAATGCTGACGGATTCCGAAATTGCCGCAGGGGCAGAAGCGGCCCAGAAGGACGGCAAGGTCACAAAGAATGAGGCCGCACAGGCGGCGGAGCAGGTGGCAAAGGAGATCGAGGCCCGGACGGATGCCGAGGCCGAGGTAGATGCAACGCCGCCCTATCAGTACCCGCCGATGACCATGCTCTCTGAGGCAATGGGCTCCAAGGAGGACAACACCGAGGAGATGCGCACCAATGTGGTGCGGCTGGAGGAGACCCTGCGGAGCTTCAATGTGGACATCAAGGTGGAAAATGTTGTCCGCGGCCCAACCGTGACCCGGTATGAGATGGAGCTTCGCCCGGGCATTAAAATGAGTAAGATCACCTCTCTGCACGAGGACATTGCGCTGGCGCTGGGCGTCAGCAGCGTCCGTGTGGCGGCGGTAGAGGGAAAGAGCTCCATCATCGGCATTGAGGTGCCCAACGGCATCACCACCAGCGTCCCCATTCGGGAGGTGCTGAGTTCGGAGGCGTTCCGAAAGAATTCTTCTCCGCTGGCCTTTGCGGCCGGTAAGGATATCGGCGGCAACTACATCATCGGGGATATTGCCAAGATGCCCCATCTGCTGATCGCGGGCACCACCGGCTCCGGTAAGTCGGTGTGTATGAACAGCATTATCGTATCGCTGCTGTACCGGGCCACCCCTGACGAGGTGCGCCTGATTATGATCGATCCGAAGATGGTGGAGCTGAGTATCTACAATGGGATTCCCCATTTGCTGATCCCGGTGGTCACCGATGCGAAAAAGGCCGCCGGTGCCCTGCAATGGGCAGTGACGGAGATGGAGCGGCGGTATCAGCTGCTGGCAGACTATAAGGTTCGAGACGTAAAAGGCTATAATGCGCTGGCACGGCGGGATGAGAGCATGACACCCATGCCCCGGATCGTGGTCATCATTGACGAGCTGGCGGATCTGATGCTGGTGGCGGCCAAGGAAGTGGAAAACTCCATTGTCCGGATTGCTCAGAAGGCCCGTGCGGCGGGAATGCATCTGGTCATTGCCACCCAGCGTCCTTCCACTGATGTGATTACCGGCATCATGAAGGCGAATATTCCGTCTCGAATCGCCTTCGCAGTGTCCTCGGCCATCGACAGCCGGATCATTCTCGATGAGAGCGGTGCAGAAAAGCTGGTGGGCAAGGGCGATATGCTCTATGCGCCCCTGGGGGCCGGAAAGCCCATCCGGGTACAGGGCTGCTTTATTACCGATGAAGAGGCCGAAGAGGTGGCGGAGTTTGTGAAGAACTCCGCAGAGGCGGACTATTCCGACGAGATCCTGCGGGAGATCGACCAGAACGTGGCCGATGGCGGCTCCGGCAGCAAGGCTGATCCGGATCAGACGGCGCTGAAGCTCGATGGCGATCCGCTGCTGCCCGATGCGGTAGAGGTGGTTCTGGATACGGGACAGGCATCTACCTCCATGCTCCAGCGGCGGCTGAAGCTGGGCTATGCCCATGCGGCCCGGATCGTGGACGAATTGGAGGAAAAGGGCATTGTTGGCCCCTTCGAGGGCTCCAAGGCGCGGCAGGTGCTCATTACCAGAGAGCAGTGGGACACCATGGTGGGGCTGAATCCCAAGGCAAAGGCTCCCGAGCCGGAGGCAGAGACCGAGCCGCCGGCAGAGGATGACGATGTGCCCTTTGATGAAGACTGATTTTCCTGTGACGAGAGGACAGCATATATGAAACACATTTTACTTCTGAGCACCGGCGGCACCATTGCCTCCCGGCCCGGCTCCGATGGATTGGAGCCGGAGATGTCCGGGCAGGAGCTTCTTTCCTGCCTTGGAGACCTCCGGGGAAGATTTCAGGTGGAGGTCCAGCAGATCATGAATCTGGATTCCTCCAACATTCAGGCGGAGGAATGGAGGATCATGGCCCGCAGTGTCTATGAGAATCTGAGCGACTATGACGGGTTTATCATCACCCATGGCACCGATACCATGGCCTATTCGGCCTCCATGCTGAGCTTTATGCTCCGGGGACTCCAAAAGCCGGTGGTATTTACCGGTTCCCAGATCCCCATGGACAATATGCTCACAGACGCCCGAAACAATCTATTTTGCGCCCTTGCGGCAGTGGAGGCGGAGATCCCGGGGGTGTCTGTGGCCTTTAATCGGCATATTATTCGGGGCTGCCGGGCGGTAAAGGTCAGAACCATGGGGTTTGACGCCTTTGAGAGCGTCAATGCCAGATATCTGGGGGAAATCTTTGCCGATGGGCTTCGGGTCTATGGCGGCGAGCCGGTGGATCAGCAGGAGAAGCCGGAGCTTCGGGACGAGCTTTCTACCGATGTGTTTCTGCTGAAGCTAATCCCCAATACCAATCCCAGACTCTTCGACCATCTTGCGGAGATCGGCTACCGGGGTGTGGTACTGGAGACCTTTGGCGCAGGGGGCATGCATTTCCACCGGAGAGATCTGCTGGAAAAGCTCCGCATGCTGGAGGCAAGAGGTATTGTGGTGGTGGCGTGCAGCCAGTGTCTGTACGAGCCCAGCAACTTCACCATCTACGAGGTGGGGCGGAAGCTGCTGGAGGCCGGTGTGATCCCGGCGGGCGATATGACCACAGAAGCCGCTGTGACCAAGCTCATGTGGGCGCTGGGGCAGGAAACCGAACCGAAACGGGTGCGGGAGCTGTTCCTGAAAAATCTGGCCGGAGAAATTACAGAATAAGCAGACAAAAAGCCGCCGTGGAACGAACTCCACGGCGGC
>OLRG01003279.1_pt1 | contig 10507 bp, 10 predicted proteins | sample 1672331 | NCBI WGS metagenome assembly OLRG01 (sample SAMEA3136672, study PRJEB25190) | human gut metagenome
TGCGAAAAAGCCCGTAATATCAAGGAAAAACGCACCATAGAGATGTTTAGTACGGTCTCAAAGCAGCTCGTCGCGCTCCGCAGTTCAGTAAGAGATAATCGTAGAGAATATGAAAATGCAGATAAACCTCAGAAACATCACGTTTCTGGGGTTTTTCTTTTGCCCCTTGAAACGTGGTGAATCGGCAGAAAACAGGGTGGAAATTTGTCAATTAGCAACGCGTTTGTAACACGTTTGCAACAAAGTTATTATTCTAAAATTTTGTTTATGGCATCCACAAGTACCTGAACATCCAGATGTGTATAAACTTTTTCTGTTAATGTCATAGCTCCGGAGTGGCCCACAATTTTCTTGATAGTGGTCTCCTGGATACCAGCTTCGGACAACATAGAGATGCAGGTGTGGCGTGTGCAATGCGGCGTTCTGTTGATGCCGATCTGTTCCATGAGGGGCGTCCAGTAACTGTCAAAATAGTTCCGGTATTTAAAAGGCTTTCCATCTTCTGTGTGAAGAAGATATTCGCAATCCGGACATGACTCATACCAGTGCTTATAAAACGGAAGCAGTTTATCTGCAATCGGAACCTTTCGGATGCCGTTTTCAGTCTTACTGTCAATCACGTCAAAATACTGCTCATCTAAATGTACATTTTCCTTTTTCAAAGACAGAAATTCGGAAATACGTGTGCCGTTGTACAGAAGCATGAGGGGAATCTGATAATACTTGTCATCCTTCATTGTCCAGATTTTCTCCACCTCTTCTTTGGAGAATTTATTCCTGCTGTGCTTGTTTGGATTTCTGTCTTTATATTGGGCAATGTCAACAAAGGAAGAGTAGTCCTTATTGCAGATATCATTTTTCAGAGCAAATCCATAAAGCTGGTTAAACAGAATTTTTATTTTTTTCAGTGTTGGATAGTTTTTACCACAGGTATCTATGACCTGCTGAAGGTCTGCAAGTTTGAGATCTTTAAAAATCCTGTGATAAAGGATCGTGCAGGCTTTATAAGAAGCAGAATACCCTTTTACATTGCTTTCTGATACAGTGGGATATTTCTTTCTAGACCATTCTTCATACACTTCTGAAAAAGTCATTTTTGCAGCCTTTGTATCATATGGATTATGATTGTAATCAGCCAAAAGCTGCAGCCCTTCTGATTTCGTTGCCGTATAGCCGATAATGATATATTCGGCAACTTTCTTTTCTTTTATTGGATCAATATGGTATCCGACTGTTTTTCGGACCATATACGGTTTTCGCCGTTTTCCGGATAATTTTACTACGCTGCCGTAGCCATTCGGTAATTTCATTCAGTCATAGCTCCTTTCTATAGAGGGGACTTATGATCTGAACTGCTTGTCTAAAAAAGTATTTCTCCGTCTGATACGCTCTTCTTCTGTCAGCTCTTCCTGTTCCTTTTCGGATAATGGTACAGAGGAATAATAGGCCAGAGTTTTGTCTTTCCAGTCCTGATAGGACTTTTGGTTCTTCTGATATGAAGCATACTCGTCTCTGTTTTCTTTAAATTCTTCCAGAAACAAACACATATCTGCGTTTTCTGATGCGGACAAGTCTTTACCGTTAAAAGTAATGGCTTGAAAATATGGCTTGTGATCAGGATAAATATGGCGCTATTCCGATGGTAGTTCCAAATAGCGGAAAGTATCCGGTGACAGGAAAAATGATGAATTTGATGTATGGGGAGAAAGGGCAGGCCACATCATCAGGCTGGGGGGATGCTGCTGTGGCAGTTCCTTATTCCATGTATCAGATAACAGGAAATACGGAAATTTTACGGAAACAATATGAATGTATGCAGCAATGGTGCGACTATATTATAAAAAAAGCGAAATGTAAAAAACCCAGAGGCAGCCGGTTGCCGGATGATATTGAAGAGTACCTCTGGGATACTGGATATCATTATGGAGAATGGTTGATTCCAAGCCAGAACAAAAATGGAATTGATATGAAGAATCTGAAAAAAATTATGCAAATGAGTTCCTGCTATACTGCGCCGATATTTGGGTGGAACTCTGTTAGAACTTTTGCTGAAATTTCAGAAATACTTGCCAGCGAAAATCCGGAAGATGAAATTTATGGCAAAAATCATCAGAAATATCAGGAAATAGCCGATAAAATGAAACGGGCAATTCAGGAAGGTGTAATAAAAAAAGACGGCAGTATGCCTGCAGAACTGATGGGCGCATATGTCCTGCCAATTTATTTTGATTTGGTGCCGGATGAAATGAAGGAAAGTTTTCAGAAACATCTAGAGGATATTATTGCAGAAAATGACAATTGTATGGACACTGGTTTTCTTACAACACCCTTCTTACTAGATGCCTTATGTAAAATAGGACGCAGGGATTTGGCTTATGAGATGCTCTGGCAGGAAAAAATACCATCATGGCTGTCGGAGGTGAAAGCCGGTGCGACCACAATATGGGAAAACTGTTTTGGCTATGATGCAGAAGGGAATCCGGGAAATCTAAGCTTTAACCATTATTCCTTTGGCTGTGTGGATGACTGGATGTTCCGTTACATAGGAGGAATTGATACAGATACGGCAGGATACAGGCATCTGATTTTTTCCCCAAAACCGGATGGACGACTGAAAGCGGCAAAACGGACATTTAAGACGAGACAGGGATTGGCATCCTGTGAGTGGGCTATGGAAGAAAGAAACGGTAGAAATTATTTTAATATGAAAGTTAGGATTCCGTGTAATGCAACCGGGACAATTTTCTTGCCGGACGGTACGAAAGAGGAGAGAGGTAGTGGAGAGTATGTTTTTGAGACAGAAATATAATTATAGTAAAGAACTTAAGAGACCGATAACCTTTGGAAATGTTGATATGAATAAAGCTGTTGAAAATGGAGCAATGTTGAAATGTGCTGGATTTATGAGAAAGCAGACTGAAAGGTATAAGACTAAAAAAGTACAGTTGGAGAAAGACGAGTATCCGTCATTTGATGGAAAAGGAATTAAGTTTTTTACTTTTACACCGAAAGAGAAGAAAGAAAAATATCCGGCAATGATTTATTATCATGGCGGTGGATTCATGTTTCCTATCCAGAAATTTATGATGAATAGCAGTGTGAGTTATTGTGAAAGGCTGGGAATCAAGGTGTTTTTACCAGAATATCGCATTTCATTGGAAGATTCCTGTGACACTATCATTGAAGACTGTTATCACATGTTGAAATATGTTTTTGAAAATGCCGAAAGGCTTGGAGTTGATAAAGGAAGAGTGTTAGTTTACGGAGACAGTGCAGGCGGTTGTCTGGCAGAGAGCGTTACTCTTTTAAATAGGGACAGGGAGAACTATCACCTGCGTGGTCAAATGCTGGTGTATCCAGTCTGTGATAATGAATCAGAAAAATATGCTTCGGTAAAAAATTATAAGGATGCTGTGTGGAGTGAAAAAGCAAATGAGACAATGTGGAAAACATATCTGAAACGGGGAACAAAAAATATTGCGTATGTTGTTCCGATAAAAAGTGATTTAAAAAATCTTCCGCCGGCATATATCGAACCACAGGAAATTGATATTTTACGGGATGAGGCAGTTGCTTATGCCGATAAACTGAAGGCTGCTGGAGTAGCAGTTGAAGTGAATATCATACCAGGCTCTTATCATGGATTTGACAGTGACTTTAGAAGTTCTCTAGTAAAACAGGTCTATGAAAAACGATATCAGGTTATAAATAGGATGTTAATTTAATAATGGAGGATAATGAAATGAATCAAAAAGTGACAAAGAGAGAAAAGCTCTGTTATGTACTGACTAATATAGGGAATGTTCCTGTACAGGCAATATTAGGCTCATATCTGTTGATTTTTTATACGAATATTGTGGGATTGAATCCGGCATCCTGTGCGACACTGTTTCTTATTGCACGTATTTTAGATGGTTTAAATGATCCGATTGTTGGATTTGTTATTGATCATCGCAAAGTATCTAAAATGGGGCGTTTCAGGCCGACATTAATGTTGGGAGCCGTGTTATGTGGATTGAACTTTCTTTTGCTCTGGATGGGCCCATATATGGCTACCGGAGGGAAATTAGCGATAGCATATATTTCTTATTTATTAATAGGCATTATTTTCCCAATTATGGACATTTCATTAAACAGTATGCTGCCGGTTATGACAGAAGACCCTGCCGAAAGAAATTCACTGAGTTCTATCAAGGGCATTACATTATTGCTTGGAGTTTTTGGAATTAATATAATAGCTCCGATTTTAATTGGCGATGCATCCAAAGCAGAGGGATATATCACAGTGATTATAGTAGCAACAGCCATTATTGTAATATGTTCTTTACTTGGATCATTGGGGCTTAAGGAACGAGTACGGGTAAAAACAGGACAGGAAAAATATGAATTTAAAAATCTTTTTGATATTATAAGGCAGAGGCCTGTATGGGCAACTTTTTTATGTGCGCTGTTGTACACTACAGGAACGTATATAGTAAATGCATCAAATACATTTTTTTATACATATGTGTTAAACAATTTGATGCTGTTGAGCCTGGCATCTATGCTTCAGATGCTAGCAATGGTACCAGCATCAATAATAGCGCCATTTTTAATCAAAAAAATTGGGAAAAAGAATGCATATATTGTAGGTTTGTTCTGTTTTGGAATATTTCCAATTGTACGATTTATTAATGTGACAAATATTCCAATTTTAATGATTGCTACAGTGGTTGCTGGATTCGGAGCTGGATTGGCTATGCCTTTGCAATATGGAATACAGGCTGATAATACAGATTATATCGAATTGAAGTTGGGATATCGTGCAGAAGGTGCGGTAGCATCTTTATCAAGTTTTATTACCAAATGTGCCATGGGGATAGGAGGAGCCATACCGGGATATGTGCTGGCATTAGTTCATTTCGATTCAACTACTATGATACAGACGTCAATGGTCAATAATATGATAATTTTCTGTACCGTAGGCAGTCCGGTTATCTTTTGCTGTCTGGCAATAGTCGTATTTAAATTAGGCTATCCAATTACAAAGGAGAAACTGGAAGAACAGAATAATGAGTTAAAAGAGCTACATCATAATTTGTAAATGTAGTTTTATTAACAAAAGCACTTGAAGAACCTTTATACGTCGTATCCCCAAAGTGATAGACAAGTGTTCTAAAAATAGCAAACTCTCTGAATCATACTGTATGAAAAGAAAAGAGACTTCAAATTTTTTGTAACGTTAGGACATCTAGGGTAAAACACAGATAAGATGCAATTGATATTGAAAAGCAATTGTTTCCTTTGGTGTATATTCGGGTGTAAGTGGCGCAAATCCTTGGTTTAAACCATTTTTGAACAATGGAAGTACGAATTAGGATAGCTGCACAAATTTATCCAAACGTTAAGTAAGTGTTAATCAAATACAATTTATACAATTCAAAGCGTCGTAAGGCGGTGCATGGTCTCTCAGGACATTTGTCCTGGGAGGTTTTTGTATTTAGCAGGAGAACAATTATGGAATGGCAAGGAATGGAGAGTTGTATTCTAAAGCGTAGTAAATCGGGAATTTGACTAGAATTTGTTGAATTTTTCAAGGATGAGGAAGAATTGCATCAGGTGAAAAAAAGAGATCACTGTGCCGGCTCAAGGATCGATCATTAAAGCAGGCTGAAAACCGGATCAGTTCCGAAGCATCCTGCAGAAAGACATCGGGAAACTGAGAGCATTCATTCAGTTTATGAAAGAGATTCGGGTACGGAGAATTTGACGCAAGAGGAAACCCGCTGATCCGCCATGATCTGAGATTTGATGCGACACCGGCGCCACTGCCGGAGTCGGTGAAAGGAGAAAGACATCTTCAGCTCTGCAGGAAGCGGAAGTAATGAGACTGGATCGTATTTTGCAGAAGATGAAGAAAGCAGAACAGAAGATTTACGCCATTGAGAAAGTAAAACTCAGGCTGGAGAAAGATTTGAAAGAAGTGTAGAAAAAGTGGTTTCATGGGAAAGAGAAGAAAGAACTGGAGCAGAAGATTGCCGGAAAACGGCAGGAGCTGAAGAAAGCCCAGGAGACTTTAAGCGAGATTCCTAAAATGCAGGGATATGAAAATGCACTGGAAGTAAAGAAAGCCTATAAAGTTGCAGTTACTGAACTGGAAGGTGTGCGGAAACTTCAGAGTGAATGGGATCAGAAGGGAATCCCGGAAAAGAAGTACTGGGTGATCAAAGCCAACGTTCCGGAGCAGACAAAGCAAAAAAGTCTCCATGAACGCATGGAGGAGAAGAAACGAGGCATGGAACAACAAAAGAAAAAAGAGCGAAAAAGAAATCAAGACAGGGATTGCCTGTAAAGAAACAGCCGGAACCGTCAATGTTCTCATTGAAGGCTCCGGCTGTAATTGCAGGTTGGAATAAATGAATTATAGTAATCCGAAAAAGAATTCAGCGATATCTGCGTCAAAGATTTTGCTGAGTGCAATCAGTTCACTGACTTTGATATTCATCCGATTAGTTTCAAGTTTTGCATAAGTGCTTTTGGAAATTTCAATTCCCATCAGCTGTAACTGCGCAACAACCTGATCCTGTGTCATATTTGTATTGCGTCTTAGACGCTGGATATTATGGCCGATATCCATGTCTGGTCTGATTTTTTGCATATCTGTACTACTCCTAAAAATTCGTAATAAAGAAAGGATTGATTAGAAAATGTTTGTTGATAAAATATTTGAAAGAGCTACAATACGGGGAATAGCAGATTATCTGTTGTTTGGAATGGGACCGAATCAAGATAATCGGAGTTATGAGGAACGATTGGATGAACCATATATGAGGTTTGAGAAGGCTGTAGAGAAATATGATAAGTGTAAGACTTCAGATTTGCTGGATCTGTGTAATGAGGTGAGCAGTGAGATGGCCAGTGTGTATATGGAGATTGGATTGCAGGTAGGAGTACTAATAATCATGGATTTAATACAAAATATTAGTAATAATCAAAATAATGAAATATTCAAAAATAAATTTGAAAATACACAATGATAAATACTATAAAACTTATTTTAATATAATTTTTACGACTAATGGAGTATAATTGTATATGATTAAAAAGGTAAAAACAATTGGTGTATAGAGTGGTTGATAAGTAAGAGATTGAAATGGACACAAACATGTTGCGTATCCTTGTTAAAAAATATTAAAGATGTAAATAATGCATAATCAGTTTTATGTTAGTGCGCAGAGAAAATAAAAGTATTTAACTGATAATAAATATATAGGCTATTTAATTGTGATGGTGAAGTAAAATGAGAGGACAGAGTTTTTATTGCAAATTACGTTCAAACGGAATGCCAGTTCGGTTTCCTTGGTGGTGGCGGCAGAATGATCGTATCATAAAAAGTTTCCAGATCTGAAAAAGCTGACTGCAGCACAAGTTCATCTTTACTATGCCTGGTAACAGCTGTTCTCAGATTGTCCGGGACAAGATATTTAGGAACTGCCCCATAATAAGACAGTGCATGTACTGTGCCGGTAATAAAATGTGGAAGTTTTTCATCCGGAAAGATCTCTGCATAAACAAGGCTGCTAAAACCAAGTGTAGTCGTAAAAATATGAACTTTTCGAAGTTCGCCAGTAGTTGTGTCCAGTAGCAGTTCCGGCTGGTCGCCTATCCAGTCAATATACATCTTTTCACCAGGGATCCGCTCTACAGGCATAGATGTTTTTGAAGTACCATACGTATCTACCAGGAAATCACGATACAGCTTATAAAACTGAGCAAGCTGGTAACCGTTGGGATGCTCTTTTTTATAATCAATCCATAGAAAGCTCAAGTCGGCATGTTTTCCCATTTGGATCATCTGCTCATGTATTTTTTCGAAATCAGGTAATGGAATATCCTTATGTCGAAGGTTTTCTTTTGGATAGATGAGATCAACCACCTTTGAGGTTGGCATTTGTCGAAGATCATCCAATGATAAGCCTGAATCCTTGTAGCGGTTCATGATTAATGCAATCCCGCTTCGTCCAATCCGGTAACGTTTTTGTACGGCGTCATAACTGACTTTACTGAGTCGAAGTTCTATGACTCCAAGAATAGTATTGTAGTCGTGCATAATAGTTCCTCCTTTGCACTGTGATGAATAATAGTTACATCACAATAATAAAGGAAAAACGTACCGCTTTGAGCAGAAAACGCATACCGCTAAATCAGAATGGATGTACCGCTAATTTCAGAATAGGCGTACCGTTCGGGCAGAATTTGCATTTTTATGATTGGTGTATTGAAAATAATAGAGAAAATCTACTTTCAGAATGGGAATATAACAAAAATTATCCCTTAACACCACATAATTGTGCTAGAGGAACGAGTAAAAAGGTATGGTGGAAATGCAAAAAAGGACATGAGTGGCAAGCAAGTGTAGGTTATAGAGCAAAATTTGCAAGACCATGTCCGATATGTAATGGAACACATACATTAGTGACAGGAGTAAATGATCTTATGACTGTAAATCCTAAACTAGCAAATGAATGGGACTATGATTTGAATGGCGAATTAACACCATCTATGATATTGCCACGCTCTATGAAAAAAGTATGGTGGATTTGTGAAAAAGGACATCGATATCAGTCAACAGTTGATAATAGAACAAAGGGAAGTGGCTGCCCCATTTGTTCAAAAGAAAGAAAAACTTCAATGCCGGAAAAAGCAGTATACTTTTATGTATTAAAGTATTTTAAAGATGCGATCGACAATTATAAAGCCGTATGGCTCGGAAAATCAGAAATTGATATTTATGTTCCATCTTTAAGGCTGGCAATAGAATATGATGGTGAAAGATGGCATCAAGATGTAGAAAAGGATAAGAAAAAAGATTTGCTTTTAAAACAGCATGATATAGTGATTGTACGGTTTAGAGAGCCTAAATGTCCTAAATTAGAAGATGATAGTATTTGCATTATAACTGAAAAACCAACATCAAATGCTACGCATATGAATCATGCAATACAAAAAATGTTTAAATATATTAATAGTACATATAATTGTAATATTAACGCAGATGTAAATATAGACAGAGATTCTATAGAAATATTTAATATGTATCAACATGAAATGAAATTAGGCTCACTGGCGGTAGTTAATCCAATATTGGCTAAGGAATGGAACTATAATAAAAATGGGAAATTGATACCTGAAAAGGTGTTTGCAAATGCAGGAATTAAAGTATGGTGGAGGTGTAAAAATGGACATGAATGGATGGCGGTAATAGCTAGTAGAAATAATGGTGTTGGTTGTCCGTTCTGTTCTGGAAAAAGGTCATGGACAGGTTTTAATGATCTGAAAACAAAGTGTCCTGATGTAGCTAAAGAGTGGAATTATGAAAAAAATGAAATAAAAGGTCCAGAATATATAGCATATTCAAGTAATAAAAAGGTGTGGTGGAAATGTTCTGTATGTGGTTTTGAGTGGCAGAGCAAGGTAAATAATAGGACAAGTAATTTGCATACAGGATGCCCAAAGTGTGCAAAGAATTTAAATAAACAAGTTGAAACATCACGAGTCAATAGAATTAAAAAACGAGGAAGTCTTTTAAAACAGTATCCATTACTTTGTAGAGAATGGGATTATGATAAAAATTTAATTGCTCCGAGTGAAGTAACATCAGGCAGTAAATGTAAGGTGTGGTGGATATGCCCGAAAGGACATTCTTATCAGGCAGATGTAAATAAAAGGACAGGGAAAAAACCAACAGGTTGTCCATATTGTTCTGGAAGGAAAATATTGAGAGGGTATAATGATTTAGCTACAAGATATCCTACAATTGTAGAAGAGTGGGATTACGAGAAAAATATTATTTTACCTACAGCAATAGGAAGTGGCTCTAATAGAAAAGTGTGGTGGAAATGTAAAAAATGTGGCAGAGAATGGGAAGCAACACCGAATAAAAGAGTAGGAAGAAATCAAGGATGTCCATATTGTAGAAAGAAAAAAGATACAAAATAATAGTTTATGTAGGCCTATAAGTGCTTGTCAAATGAAAGTAGTTGTGGAAGACTTCTAAAGTTGGGGAGGTAAATGGATTGCACGTCATGAGGATAAGAGAGGTGCCCTCAATCGTGCTAAACCGTCCAGGGTTTGTAACGCATCTGCAACAAATTCCGGCTAAAGCCCCGTGTTTTCGCTATTCTCGGTTACCCAAACGTTAATCTTAGTTATCCAAGAGATAATCGACTGCTAAGACTATATCAAAATGTTTACAAACCCCGGAAAATCAAGGCTTAATAGTGACAAGTAACTATTTTGTCGCAGAGAACGGTGTGACCCGAAGGTCACGCCGTTTTTCTGCGTTCATAGGTTGTTTGTGTGACAATAGGCTCGGAAATAACGGGAATATCCACATCGTCCACAAAGTTGAAAAAAATCTTCACTTTCTGCTTGCGCTTGCCGCTGGACTTGTCCGGGGCATAGACAACGATCTTCTTGATATACTCGTTCACGATGGTCTGTGTCAGTTCCTCCACATCCACATATT
>OLRG01003281.1_pt1 | contig 10506 bp, 10 predicted proteins | sample 1672331 | NCBI WGS metagenome assembly OLRG01 (sample SAMEA3136672, study PRJEB25190) | human gut metagenome
CAGCCGCATGCTCTACCAACTGAGCTATTGAGGAATATAAATGCTGGTACACGCTGTTTGGATGTTTTATCGCAATCAGCTTATATATTATAGCGCGGATACAGCTTATTTGTCAATAGGTTTTGCAAATTTTTTTCGTAAGTTTTTTACTTCCGCGCAGAATGTCAAAAAGGGACCCTCTCGGGTCCCTTTTCAGGCTTTATTCGGTAACTTTCGTGCCGGTAACGATCGCCTTCGGCGAACCGGTGAGTTTTTTGCCAGTATACGGCGTGTTGATTCCCTTGGATTTATACGTTTCGTATACCTTCTCAGTATCCCAGTCCAGCAGCACCAGACGGGCGAAATTGCCTGCCTGCACAGCACGGTCGGTCAGACCGTAAATCTCGGCAGGAGCCTTACTCATGCGGTCAACAAGCTGCATCGGCGTGAGCTTTCCGGGCTGGACAAGGTAAGTATTGCACACCGAGAACGCGGTTTCCAAGCCGGTGATGCCGGACGGCGCCTTTGCGAACTCGCGGGCCTTCTCCTCGGCGGTGTGCGGTGCATGGTCGGTTGCCACCATGTCGATGGTGCCGTCCGCCAGAGCCGCAATCAGCGCCTGACGGTCAGCCTCCTTGCGGAGCGGCGGATTCATGCGCGCATAAGTGCCGTGTGCCGGCACATCATCCTCGGTCAGCGACAGATGATGCGGCGTGACCTCGGCGTAAATCTTCGCGCCCATCGCCTTGCCCGCTCGAATGAGCGCGACCGACTGCGCGGACGAAACGTGCTGGAACAGCACCCGTGCGCCGGTATCGAGCGCCAGCGCAATGTCACGGCCGATCATTGCAGATTCCGCGCTCGCCATTGCGCCCGGTACGCCGAAATGCTTGGCGGCCGCCGAGCCGTAGTTCACACCCGGGGACGGCACGAGCGACGGCTCCTCCTCGTGGAAGGATAGCAGCGTGCCGCGTTTGGCGGCTTCCGCCATGGCGGTGCGGCACAGCGCCGCACTCGTCAGATTGATGCCGTCATCGGTCAGGCACGGCGCACCCGCTTCAAGCAGTGCGTCAAAGTCGGTCAGCTCCTGCCCTTTCAGGCCCTTGGTGACCGAGCCTGCCTGCAAAACCTGCACCGGACAGTCCTTCGCCTTGTCGGTAACGTAGTGGATAATCTCGGGTGTGTCACAGGTCGGCACGGTGTTCGCCATGCAGATTACCGTGGCGTAGCCGCCCGCGGCTGCCGCCGCCGCACCGGTCAGCACATCCTCTTTCTGGGTCTGACCCGGATCGCGGAAGTGAACATGGCCGTCCACAAAGCCGGGAGATACCGTCAGCCCGTCGGCATCGTACACCGTGCAGCCTGCGGGTGCAGCAATGTGCTCGGCCACCTGCGCGATAACGCCGTCGTCACCGATCAGCACATCACACAGCGCATCCATCTGCGTATACGGGTCGAGAACCCGTCCGTTTTGAATCAACAGCATGGTAAAACCTCCGTTTTATCTCGTTTAATCGCGGTAGAACGCACCAAAGCCCTTGTATGCCATATACAGATCCAGCTTGGCAATGCACTCGAACGGTGCGTGCATGGAGAGCACCGGAACGCCTGCGTCTACGGTGTCAATGTTGCGGTTTGCAAGGTACATGGCAACCGTGCCGCCGCCGCCCTGATCGACCTTGCCAAGCTGACCGGTCTGCCAGATAACGCCCGCCTTGTCAAAGATGCAGCGAATGCGCGCCATCAGCTCGGCGGTTGCATCCGAGGTGCCGGACTTGCCGCGTGCGCCCGTGTACTTGACGAGCGCGAAGCCGCAGTTTGCGCGCGCATCGTTGCGCTTCTCGGAGACATCCGGATAGTTAGGGTCAAAGGCATTGCAAACGTCGGCAGACAGGCAGACCGAGTTCTCAAAGCACTCGTCGAGCAGCACGTCCTGGGCGCGGCAGAGATCTGCCATAAAGGTGTCGAACGCGCGGGACTGCATGCCGGTTACGCCGTCCGAGCCGATCTCCTCCTTGTCCACCAGCAGGCAGACGCCGGTATGTGCCGGAGTCTCGGTCAGGTCGAACAGAGAGGTTGCTGCCGGATAGGAACAAACGCGGTCGTCGTGGCCGTACGCGCCAACAAACGAGCGGTCAAAGCCGATGTCGCAGGCATTGAACGCCGGAACACAGCACAGCTCTGCAGACAGGAAATCCGCTTCGGTCATGCCGTACTCGCGGTTAAGGTGCTCCATAATGGCGAGTTTGATCTTCTCGCTGCACTTTTCGTCCACGGTTTCGCTCGGAACCGAGCCGATGAGGATGTTCAGACCCTCGCCCTTGATCACCTCGGTCGCCTTGCGGGTCATCTGTTCGGTAGCAAGGTGCGGCAGCAGGTCGGTGATAACGAACTTCGGGTCGGTCGGCTTGTCGCCTACGCGCACCTGCACGCGCTTGACCTCGCCGTTCTCGCACACGCAGACAACGCCGCGCAGCTCGAGCGGAATGGCCGTCCACTGATACTTCTTGATGCCGCCGTAGTAGTGGGTCTTGAAGAACGCCATGCCGTTGTCCTCGTACAGCGGCACGGTGCGGATATCAACACGCGGCGCATCGAGGTGCGCGGCGGTCAGGCGCACGCCCTCGGCGAGGCTCTTTTCGCCAATAACAGCCAGCATGATGCCCTTGTGACGGTTGATGCGGTAGATCTTGTCGCCCGGACGAAGCGTGTCATCGCGCGTCCAGGCACGGAAGCCCTTGCTCTCAGCCATGCGGGCGATTTCCAGCACAGCGTCACGCTCGGTTTTGCTCTCGTCAAGGAATTTTTTGTAACCCTCGGCGTAGGTCTGAATGCCCTGCTTGTCCTCGTCGGTCAGACGGTCAAAGCCGGTCTTTTTGTCGTAAAAAAGCTGTTCGGAAGTCATGTTGCATTCTCCTTTTTTAATCCGAATCACTTAATGAGTTGACTGTATAAAGCATCGGTGTCCCGATACAGCATATCGAGATCGCCGTTGTTTTCGATGATAAAATCGCATTTTTCGCGGTAAAACATGTCGTTCGGCTGCGCATCGATGCGGGCGCGTGCGGCTTCATTGGACAGACCGTCCCGCTCGATGATGCGGGCAACGCGCGTGTCGTGCGGCGCGAGCACAGCGATGATTTTGTCGCAGAAGTCATCCGCACCGGCTTCAAACAGGGTCGGCGCATCGTACAGCACGATGGGACACGCGCTCTGCGCGTGAATCGCATCGAGAGACGCCTTGCGGATATACGGTGTGGTGATTTCGTTGAGCTGCTGCAGCTTTGCAGGGTCGGAAAACACGATTTTCGCGAGTTTCGGACGGTCAAGTACGCCGTTCGCGTCGGTTACGCCGCCGAAGGCGGTATCGAGCGCGGACAGCATTTCTCGGTTCTCCGCACAGAGCGTGCGATAGACGGCATCCGCGTCCACCCAGCCCGCGCCGAGCGAGCGCATCCGCGCCGCGACCGTGCCTTTGCCTGTGCCGCTGCCGCCGGTCAAGCCGATGATTTTCATTAGTTTCACTTCCATTGCTCTACATATGGTTTGAAAACATCATATAAAAGTATGGTATATTTGATAAACCAGTTAAACTGATCTACCTTTTTTGTTTCGTCAAATATCGGAATATTTCTTTGCAAGCGAACACGACTTGCCTTCTTATTCGGCAGCGCCATCCACTCGAGTTGCATATCTATTTGAGCTTGAATATTTTCTCTATGTTTTTCTAAGTATTCAAAAAACTCTTGATCGTCACTGATATACAATTCTACACGTTGTTCATTGGTCTGTGTATTGACATTCAATGAAAGCGAATATCTCGATGCCCCAATGCTAAAAGTGTACCATGTCCTGACCGGAGGTTTTTTCAGCTTAAAATACTCGATAAACTTTTTGTTGCTTTGCGCATATTCGTTAAAATCTGTCCAGTAATTTAGTAATCGAGATTGCAATTGTCCTTCGGTTGCAGATATATTCTTTACTTGTTTTGCCCAATTATTAGGCTGTTCTAAAATATTAAAATGAACTGCCGGAGCCGAATCCCCGATTCTCCACAATTCCACTTCCACCAAGAAAAACGCCGTTTCATCGTCTGTATGCTCATTCAGCCATTCCATCGCTCGACGGTGTTCTTCTCGTGCCTGTTTGACAATCCATACAATGATTTTTGCGCTTTTACCAGCCGCATAGGTCAGCAATTGACCCAAATGTGTATGGTTGGAACTTTCCAGTTGATTTTCGATCACAACGGTATTATCGGTTCCTTCTTCAGAAGCCAATATATCCAAGCTGAACTTGCCTACGGCCGATTCACGCTCACGAAAACACAAATCAACACCGATAGCTTCGCCCAGTAAATTCAGATTATTTTCCAGCCAAGGTGTAAAATCGTATGCTTCATTAGGCCAAACCGTTCGCAAATCATATTCCCGCTTCAAATCAGCCAGTTGTATATTCATTTTTACACCTCAATAATCGAGAATCCCGCCGCCTTCTTAATCCGGTTCGCCACTGCAAGACCGAGACCTTCATCTGAGGGGCACTGCGCCCAAATCTGCGTTACGCTGGTATCATCGAACGCCCGCAGGCGGTCGAATACCTCGCGCGCCTGTGCACCAAGATCGTCCCTCGAGCCGAAGCACTCCACGATGCAGTTCGGGAACATATTCTTGTACTCATCAAAGCACAGCACGCCGGTGGAGTCCCCGATATGCGCTGCAATGTACTTTGCCGTGTCCTGCGGGTTGCCGCGCACGACCGTTACGGGCGCTTTCGGCGCATAATGTCGGTATTTCATGCCGGGCGCCGACACCTTCACGTCATCTCCGATCTTCTCGTACAGGGCGCGGTCAACATCCACCTCACCGAGCACCGAGCGCAGCTGCTCGAGCGTGATGCCGCCCGGACGCAGCAGGCGCGGACGCTCGAGCGCGAGCGTGATTACCGTGCTTTCCACACCGACGCCGCACGCGCCGCCGTCCAATACGGCCGCGATCTTGCCGTCCATATCGTGCATAACGTGCGCCGCCGTGGTCGTGGACGGTCTGCCCGAAGTATTCGCGGACGGTGCTGCCAGCGGTACGCCGCTCTCGTGAATGAGCGCCCGCGCCATCGGGTGCGACGGCAGGCGGATGCCCACGGTGTCCAGTCCGCACGAAACCTCGTCCGGGATGCAGTCGCCCTTGGGCACAATCATGGTCAGCGGACCCGGCCAGAATGCGTCTGCAAGCAGCTTGGCCTGCGGCGGAACCGCCGGACACAGGTCGTAAATCTGCTCAAAGTCCGCGATGTGGACGATGAGCGGGTTGTCCTGCGGGCGGCCTTTCGCGAGGAAAATTTTCTTTACCGCCTCGCCGTTCAGCGCATTCGCCGCAAGGCCGTATACGGTTTCGGTCGGCATACCGACTACTTCTCCCGCTCGAATGAGCTCTGCGGCGGTTTTTACCGCGTTTTCGTCGGTTTCCGGTGTCAAAAGAGTTGTTTTCATCAGTTTACACTTCCATTTATGGTATCAATGGTCTTTTTCTTCCACTTTGGTGACAATGCCGTTTTCCAGTGTCAAGTCGAGCGTTACCTCATCAAACGGCTGTGCAATGAGGTACGAAAGGCAGGTATCGGTATCCGCATAGTCCGGCGTGCCGAGCAGCTCACGCACCTCGTCCGCGTTCATGCCGACAAGTTCGGTGCTGTTTTGCAGGTCGCTGACCATGAAATGCCGCTGACTCGGTGCGGTTTTCGCCCAGTTTTCCACAGAAAACGTCTTTGGCACGCCGATACCGAGGTCAAAATAGCGGTTTGCGTTCCAGATGCCGTTTCCCACAAGCAGCATCGCCAGCACGCACGATATGCACCAGTGGACTTTCTTCGTCCTGCCCTGAAACAGCTGCACGCTCGCCGCAAGAAATACGGCGATACCCAGAACAAGTAAAATTACACCACTTCTTAACATGAAAATCCTCCTTTTATTATAAGGGTCTGCGACCCTTGTTTCCCACCAAAGAGAGGTTTATCGGACATTCACCATGCTATACTCCAATCATAAAAGAAAGGAGTGCTTCACATGGCAAAAAACAAGAACATTTTCGTCACGATCACCGGCTTTCAGCACTATTACGGACGTGAGCCGTTCCAGATCGGCAATCTCATCCGCTGTGCCAAGGAGCCGGGCAATCCGTACGACAGCGATGCCATCCGCGCGTTTCTGCCGTACATCGGCAAGGTCGGCTACATCGCCAACAGCCCGCAGACCAAGGCCGGCGGCACGGAGAGCGCGTCGCGCATTTACGAGCGCGTGCCCAAGCGGTTTTACGTCCGTGTGCTGTTCACCACCTGCACCAAGATCATCTGCCGCGTAGAATTCGGCGATATGTCCGATCTGAATGCTGAGTTGGAGAGCCAGACCGAGGACAAGTGGGACGACTGGGACGATGAGGATGACGAAATTCAGTTCTAAGGTTACATTTCGCTCTGCTCTTTCAGCTTTTCCGCTGTGTCAGCCGCGATGAGTGCGTCTAAAATCTCGTCCATATCGCCGTTCAGGAACTGATCCAGCTTGTAGATGGTCAGCTTGATGCGGTGATCGGACACGCGATTCTCCGGGAAATTGTAGGTGCGGATGCGCTCCGAACGGTCGCCGGTGCCGACCTGACTTTTGCGGTCAGCGGCGATGGCGGCACGCCGCTTTTCCACCTCGGCCTCGTACAGCCGCGAACGCAGCACAGACAGCGCTTTCTCCTTGTTCTTGTGCTGGCTGCGCTCGTCCTGACACTCGACGACCGTGTTGGTCGGGATATGTGTCACGCGGATGGCGGACGAGGTCTTGTTAATGTGCTGACCGCCCGCGCCGGAGGCGCGGAACGTGTCGATGCGTAAATCCTTCGGGTCGATATAGAAGTCGAGTTCCTCCGCTTCGGGAAGAACAGCCACGGTGGTTGTCGAGGTGTGCACGCGGCCCTGACTTTCGGTCTCGGGCACACGCTGCACGCGGTGTACGCCGCTCTCGAATTTGAGCCGCGAGTACACCTTGTCACCCGCCACGCGGAACACGATCTCCTTGTAGCCGCCCAGCTCGGTCTCGGATTTGTTCATGACCTCGGTCTGCCAGCCGCGCTTGTCGGCGTACATCGTGTACATGCGGTACAGGTCAGCGGCAAACAGCGCGCTTTCCTCGCCGCCCGCGCCGCCGCGAATCTCAACGTAGATGTTCTTCTCGTCGTTCGGGTCCTTGGGCAGCAGCAGGATCTTCAGCTCTCCCTCCAGACGGGCAATGTCGCTCTTGGCCTGCTGCAGCTCCTCCTGCGCCAACTCTTTCATGTCCGGGTCGGAGAGCATTTCGGTCGCGTCCGCGAGCGTGCGCTGTGCCTGCTCGTATTCGCGGAACGCGGTGACGATCGGCTCAAGTTCGTTGCGCTCACGCAGCAGCTTAGCCGCCCGGTCAGGGTCGTCGTATAAATCCGGCGCGGAAAGCCGCATTTCCAGCTCGTCCAGCCGCGCCGCTAAGACTTTCAGTTTTTCAAACATACTCTATCTCCAAATCGTGTGAAGCACGGAAAATTCATTAAAATTGCGTTTACCAGCGTCCGGTGAACATCAATCCCATGATGGAGCAGTATTCGCGGCACCTTACCGCCATCCACTGCCCCGGATACGGCGTTTTCGCGGGAACGCCTGCGTCACCCAGACCGGCATGCGCCAGCAGGCGGCGTGCGCGGACAAGATGATAATCATTTGTAATTACGGCAACAGCTGCGCCCTCGGGCAGCAGCTTTTTTGCGTTGGCGATATTCTGGATGGTCGTGCTCGACTTGTTCTCCAGGATTAGCCGTTCCGCATCTGCACCGTGCGCGACCATATAATCCTGCATGGCTGCAGCTTCGGTGCACGGCTCATCGCCGCCCTGACCGCCGCACAGGATGGCCTGACTGCCCGGATTGACGTTCAGCACCGCGATTGCCGTATCGCACCGTGCTGCCAGAGCCGCCGACGGCTGTCCGTTCGGATTGACGAGCGCACCCAGCACCAGATAGTAATCCGCCTGCGGCGCAGCTGACGGGTCATCCTCGTCGAATGCTATGCCGATTACAAACACCTGCACCGCCGCAAACGACAGCACGAACAATGCAAACAGTACGCGTCCCACGCGCGACAAAATGCGGCACGCCTTATGCTTTTCACGTCCGCGCAGCATCAGCCATTCCCCCATACAGCCGATGGCAAGCGCCAGCAGGAAAATACCGCCGAACCGCGACGGCTTCCAGAACAGCTGCGGCACGCCAATGATAGCAAACAGCACCGCAAGCCCTATCCATACCCTTTTTTCTTTCATTGCAGTTCCTCCAGCTCGGCCGCAACGGCTTCCCATTCATCCATTTTTGCGGCGAGTTTTTCGTCACAGGCTTCTTTTTCGGTCATCAGCTCGAGCAGCTTGCCGGAATCCGATGCCGCGTCCACCATCTGCTGTTCGAGGTCGGACGACTGGGTTTCCAGCTGCGAAATCTCGCGCTCGAGCGTGTTCAGCAGCTTCTGCAGATTCTTGGTGCCGCCGGTGCGCTTTGGCTTCTCAGGCGGCTTGGGCACATCGTCCAGCGTCGGCACAGCGGCCTTTTTCTTCTTGGGCGCCGGTGCAGGAGTCGCTTCCGGCAGTGCGCCGCCGCCCTTGGCTCGCCAGTCAAGGAACGCGCTGTACGAGCCGATAAAATCGGTCAGGTGACCGTTTTCGAGATACAGCACGCGGGTTGCAAAGCGCTCGACGAAGTAGCGGTCATGCGAAACAAACAGCAGCGTGCCGTCGAATGCCTCAACCGCCTCCTCAATCCACTCGCGGGATGCAAGGTCAAGGTGGTTGGTCGGCTCGTCGAGGATGAGCAGATTGAGCGGATCGTACATCAGCTCGCATAGGCGCAAACGGCTTTTCTCACCGCCGGACAGCATATCTACGGTTTTCAGCTGGGTTTCACCGGTAAACTGGAACGAACCGAGCCGGTTTCGCGCCACCTGCATGGATACATTCTTGTCGTAGATGAGCGTGTCGATGAGGTTGCGGTGCGGATTGGCAAAATACACCTGCTGCGGCAGATACGCCGGCTTGAGTCCAACGCCCTTGCGGATGACGCCGCCATCCGGCACTTCCTCGCCGAGCAGGATTTTCAGCATAGTGGTCTTTCCGGCACCGTTTGCGCCAAGCAGCGCAACGCGCTCGCGGTTGCGGATGTTGAACGATACATTGTGTAATATTTCTCGTCCGTCATAACTTTTTGTAATATCGCGAATCTTGAGCACTTCCTCGGTCTCGTAGTTCGGGTCACCAAACGTGACGGTCATCTTTTTGTCGGTCTTGGGTCGGTCAGTGACCTTCATACGCGCAATGCGCTTCTCGATAGACGCGGCACGCTTCGCCAGATGCTCGGTGCCGTGCTCGTGCATGGAACGCGCGGTCGCCTCCAGACGTTTTTTCTCGGCCAGCTCATGCTCGTGGTGCTTGAGCTGCTCCTCACGGCGGCGCTCGCGCTCAACTGCATAATACGAGTAGTTGCCGTTGTAGAAATCGCAGGTGCAATCGTGGATTTCAATCACGCGGTCGCAGCACTGATCGATAAACCAGCGGTCATGCGAGATAATGAGCACGGTGCCGCGGTAATTCTCGAGGTAATTGCCCAGCCAGTCCACAGCGTCCATATCGAGGTGGTTGGTCGGCTCATCGAGCAGCAGCACATCGGTCTGCTCAAGAATGATGCGGGCGAGGTTGATGCGCGTTTTTTCGCCGCCGGAGAGCAGACTGAACTTCTGCGAGCGCATCTCCTGCGGAATTTCCAGACCGTTGCACACGCGGTTGATCTCGTAATCGCGATTGTAGCCGCCGAGGATCTCGAGGCGGGTCTCGAGCTGCGCGTAGCGCTTGAGCAGAGAGGCATCGTCCGGCTTGCGCGTCATTTCGTCGGTCAGCTCGTCCATTGCTGCCGCGACCTCGTCGGATTCCTTGAACGCGAGCCGGAGGATGTCCTCCACCGTGCATTCGGGCGGGAAATCCGGCATCTGGTCGATGACGCCCGCCGTGCGGCCCTGTCCGAAGCCGACGTGGCCGCCGTCATACGGCAGACGTCCGGTCAGGATGTTGAGGAGCGTGGTTTTTCCGGCGCCGTTCGCGCCCAGAATGGCGACCTTCTCGCCCGGCTGTATGTCAAAGGAAATATCCTTCAAAATCAGGCGGTCGCCGTAGTATTTGGTCAGGTTCTGTACGGTAATATCAGCCACAGAGGGAAACCCCTTTCATTGCATTCTTATTCAGAATATATTATAGCACAGGATGCACGCAAATAGGAGATAAAAAGCAGGCAAAAAGCAAAAAAGACAGCCGCAATCAAGCAGCTGTCTTTCTCTTTTCGGTTTCAGGCGGAACTCAGCCCTCGTAATCGGCCTCGTTCTCCCAGTTGTGCCAGACGGCCTGAACGTCGTCGTTATCCTCGAGACCATCGAGCAGCTTGCGCATCTGGGCCATATCCTCTTCCTTCTCGAGGGTGATGTAGTTCT
>OLRG01003282.1_pt1 | contig 10505 bp, 10 predicted proteins | sample 1672331 | NCBI WGS metagenome assembly OLRG01 (sample SAMEA3136672, study PRJEB25190) | human gut metagenome
CTTGACCCGCTTCGCGCTGTCACCGGCGAGGACTGGATTCCCGGCAAGCGTTACAAGGTGCGTGGCTTCTGGGTTGCTGATGCAAAAACCATGTGCTTTGACCTCAATGAAGGGGTTCAGGAGGACTTTCGCCCTGTTACGCCGAGCAATGACGCAGAATAATCCCTGATATTCAGGGAGAAAAGGTAGAGCAAAAGAGTGGCGGCAAGCCGCCTGAGCGAGAAAGCCATCTCTTCCTTTTCTCCCTCGCTGCGGCTATGGAAACCGTGGAAAACCGAAAAAACGGTTTACACACCGTTCCCACAGCCTGCTCTCACCATCTTTTTCCTCTCTGACTTTCTCCCCATACAGAGAAAAGTTTTCATTTTTACTCCAAGAGCGCGCAGTTACCGTGATGGGTAGAGCGCAGTATGTCAATACGGCATAGAAAAACGAACGGCACATAGGCGATTTTATCCTCGAAAGAAGCCCCGAAACGCAACACAAAAGAAGCCCAGCACCACGCCGTTTGACGTGATGCTGGGCTGTTCCTGATTACAGCGATTTTCAGCGGATGAAGCAATGCTCTGCTTGCAGATAGCTCTTTCGCATTTTGCTGCATGGCGTGGGAATGTACTGTTTCGCAAAATCTCACGCGCAGAAGTGTACCGTGTACGCTCCATCGCGCTTTACTTTCCGATGTGCTTTTTTCGTGCAGGGAGAAAGAACTTTACTGTTTTCACTACACTCGATTTTAGCACGGCGTTTTTACTGCCTCATAGTCAATTCACTCAGCAATTAAGCCAAAATGCCACAGCGCATCCTTGATTGCCTCGACCTTTTCGGGCGGGCAGGGATGATACTCATGTTTTCTCTGCTCCACCGCATTCGGTGCTTTGTGCATATCCAGTCCGACCATACGTTTTACCTAGGCAATATATGCCGTATGGACTTTGAAGCCGTACTTTTCCAGCACATACTCCTGAATACGCTTATAGGTCGGATGCTCCTTGGCCTCGCCGGTTTCCACTTTCATTCTGACCTCAACCGTCAGTGGATTTGTTTTCCGTGACAAGAGGACCACCGTCTCCACATGCTTCGTCTGCGGGAACAGGTCTACCGGGCAGAACTTGGCGGCGCGCCAGCCGAGGCGGGTGAAGGCGGCGACGTCGCGGGCGAGGGTCTCGGGGTCGCAGCTGACATAGACGACGCGGCGCGGCTTCATTTTGTTGACTGCCGCGATGCACTCCGGCGTACTGCCCGCGCGGGGCGGGTCAAGGAACACTACATCCGGGTGCAGGCCCTCCCCGGCCGCGGCGGCCATCCATTCGGTGGCGTCGGCGCAGACAAAGCGGGCATTTGCAATTTTGTTGCGGCGGGCGTTGGCGGCGGCGTCCTTCACGGCGGCGGGGTTGCGCTCAACACCGATGACCTGTTTGGCCAGCGGCGCAGCGCAGAGGCCAATCGTGCCGATGCCGCAGTAAGCGTCAATAACCGTCTCGCGGCCCGTCAGCTTGGCAAGCTCCAGCGCTTTCTTGTACAAAACCTCGGTCTGTGTGCGGTTGACCTGGTAAAAGCTGCGGGACGAAATGGCAAACTGCGTGTCGCACAGCGTATCCAGCACAAAGCCGGGGCCGTAGAGCGTTTTCTCGCGGCTGCCCAGCACGGCGCTGGAGCGAGTGGGGTTGATATTCTGCACGATGCTGACGACCCAAGGCGCTTGTTTGCGCAGAGCCGTGCAGAAATTCTTGCTGCCGGGCAGGTCGGGGCCGGGCGTGACCAACGTGACCAGCACCTTACCGCTGCAGGAGCTGCGCAGCACGGTATGGCGCAAAAGACCGGTGCCGCGGTCCTCATCGTAGGCGGCCCAGCGGCAGGCGCGGGCGGCGTCCAGCACGGCGGCGAGCGTCTTATTCAAAATTTCCTCCTGCAAAAGGCAGTCTGCGCCGGGCAGGACGCGGTGGGTGCCCTCGGCATACAGGCCGCAGACGAGTTTGCCGCGCTGGGTGGCAAAGCTGGCAATGGCCTTGTTGCGGTAGTGCAGCGGCTCGGCCATGCCCTGCACGGCCTTGACCGGGGCAAGCCCGCCCAGCAGCTCCTGCAGGCGGGCCTGTTTTTGGGCAAGCTGTTCACGGTAGGGCAGCGCCAGCAGCGGGCAGCCGCCGCATTTTTTCTCGTAATTGATACAGATGTTGGGCATAGGGAACGGCCTTTCTCTTGCACATCGTTTGCAAGGCGTGCTACAATGGTAATAAGAGCAAATCCAAAACGGAGGTACTTACTATGAATGTATTGTTGATCAACGGCAGTCCGCACAAAAACGGCTGCACCAACGCAGCCCTGACCGAGATGGCCAAGGTGCTGAACGAAGCGGGCATCGAGACGACGATTTTCCACATCGGCTCTGCGCCGGTGGGCGGCTGTGTGGGCTGCGGCGGTTGCAGCAAGGCGGGCAAATGCGTGTTCGGCGGCCCTGTGGCCGACGTGCTGCCGCTGGTCGAGAAGGCCGACGGCATCGTGTTCGGCGCGCCGGTCCACTACGCCACGGCGGCGGCCAGCATGCTGGGCTTTATGCACCGGCTGGCCATCAGCGGCGGCAAATATCTGCGCCACAAGCCCGCGGCTGTCGTGACAAGCGCCCGCCGCGCGGGCACGACGACGGCGCTGGAGGCCATGGAGAAAGTGCCGCAGTTCTTTGAGATGCCGCTCATCAGCTCTACCTACTGGCCGATGGTCCACGGCGGCAAGGCCGAGGAGGTTCTCGCCGACGAGGAGGGCCTGCAGATCATGCGCAACCTGGGCCGCAACATGGCGTGGATGCTCAGGTGCATCGAGGCCGGCAAGGCGGCGGGCATTGCGGCACCTGTGGCGGAGAATGACAAGCGGACGAATTTCATCCGGTAAATTTGGCAAATAAAACGGGAGGTCAGAGACCTCCAGCGGGCGGCAGAGCCCCTCAGGCCTCGCGCGCTCGGCCAGCTCCCCACTTCGTGAGGAGCCTTTTGCGCGGGCAAGGCCCACGGAAAGCCTCCCCTGTAAGGGGAGGTGGTCGAGCGCAGCGATGACCGGAGGGGCTTTTGCCGCTTTGCCTTTACGCCAAACTCTTGCTCCGGCCCCCGTTGACGTCGTCCTCGGTCACGGCCTTGGTCGTTTTATCGGCGGTCTGGGCGTTTTCCGGGGCATGGCCGGTGGGCCAGACGTTCTGCAAAAGTGCGATGATCGGCTCATAATCCTGCGTGCGGGCAGCGGCCGTGACATAGATCGTCTCGCCGCAATCGTAGTCGATCTGGGCAAAGATCGTCTGGTAGCTGCCGCAGTCATAGCGCACTGCCGACACAGCGGCATCGGGTACGGTAAATCCGATATCATACCGGACCGTGCCGGTCGTTTCCTCCAACTCCTGCCCCGACTGGGCAAGAAAATCCGTGTAGGTGTCGGTGGTCTGCAAAAGCACCACCGTGTAACTCAGCTGGTTGCCCGTGGTCAGCGACAGCGTGTCGTCCTGCGCCATGACGGGCTGCTCCCATTGGTTCTGGTCATAGACGACAGTCACGCCGTTGTCGCCGTCGCAGGTGGTGTAGTCCGGCTCGGCGCTTGTCACAAAGCTGTCGCCGCCGTAGAGGTAGAGCATCACATCCTGAAAGCTGCACCCGGTCAAGATCAGGGCAGTCAGCGCGGCGAGGGCCGCAGCGGTCCATTTTTTCATAAGTCTGTTCCTTTTTATAATAGCATAATGGCGTAAAAGCCCAGCGCCGACGCGGCCAGCACAAAGGCGTTCCAGCCAAGCACGGCAAAGACGCTGCCGAATGCGAGACCAGCCAGCACGTCGCTGATATAGTGTACGCCGGTCACGACGCGGGAAATCGCAATGAGAACGCCCAGCACGGCCAGCACCGCGCCGAGCGGCGGCAGCACGTACCACGCCGTCCCGGCAATGGCCGCCGCCGAAAAGCAGTGGCGGCTGGGCATACTCTGGCCGGTCTTGTCCTTGGGGAAAAGCGGCGTAAAGCCCAGCGCCGTGTAGGGCCGCGGGCGGTCAATGAGCTTGCGCACCAGCGTGCCGACGACGAACGCCGACGCGGGCACGACGAGCGCGGGCCAAAGCTGTCCCATCCGGTGCCACGCCAGCCAGGCCAGCATACCCAGGTACAGCAGGTAGACGAGCGCCACGGCGCTGCGGCTGACGAGCCGCAGCGCCTTTTTGGCGGCTGGCCGTGCATTGAACCACCCGATGACGGCGCGATATTGCTCTGCGTTCATAGGGGCATCCTCCCGGAAATAATTGTACAGTATAAGAATAACATTCTGCAAAAGGCTTGTCAAACGACGGGTGGAATGTTTATAATGTGTTTACACACTAGCCCCGCATGGGTGGCTGGAAAAGCCTTGTTTCCGCCCGAAGCATTTCGGATTACCGCAGGGCTCTCTCCCCCACGCAGAGGGGGCCAAGAAGGAAAACGGGAGGTTTGTCCCTTTGTTTGGTTTTGCAAATGGGCTGCTGGCGTTTCTGGCGCTGGCGGCTGTGCTTGATTTTCTGCCCGTGCTGCGGCACAGGCGCGTCCCTGCTGTCTGGTGGGGCGAGGAACGGCTGCTGTTCACCACGCGCTATGCGTCGGTGCGCCAAAAATACGGTGCATGGGCGTTTTTGCTGGGCGTGATGGTGTATGAGTTCATCGTTGTGTTCAACAACAGCATGGCGCGGGAAAACTGGCCCTGGCTGCAGACGCGGGTCTCCCCCGTGCTGGACTGGGTCATGTATCTCTGCTTCGGCTTTAAGATCCTGCTGGGCACAAAATACAATGGCCGCAGCATGGTCTGCGCCGGGCTGCTGTACTTTGTGGCGCGGTGGGTCTACTTCAACGGGCAGAACATCTGGTGGCTGGGGCTTTGCGTGGCCCTGCTGGCCGCCAAGGACGTGCCGCTGCGCCGTGTGATGAAGGCATTTCTGGCCTGCGGCGTGCCGACGCTGGCGCTGGTGGAGCTGCTGCACTTTGCGGGCATCATCGCGCCCGACGCGGCCAGTGAGCGCAACGGCAGCTACCGCCTGATGTTCGGCTATGGCCACCCCAACACCTTCGGCGGGGTGATGTTCGGCCTGCTGCTGGCATGGGTGCTGCTGCGCCGCGCCAGGCTGACCTGGCCGGAACTGGCGGGCGTGGCCGCCGTGGGCGTGTTCCTGATGGTCGGCCCCAAGTCCCGGTCCGCGGCGCTCTGCACGTTTTTGCTCGTTTTGCTGCTGGCACTGGCAAAGCTGCGCACCCGCAGGGGGCTACACCCGGGCAGCAGACCGCTGGCAGCTCTCTGCGCGGCCACGGTGCCGGTGCTGGCCGCGGTCAGTTATATTTTACCGCTGTTCGTCGTAAAAATCGGGCCGTGGGCCAACGACATCGGCCCCGGCTGGCTGAAGAAGCTCGACGACCTGCTGACCTGCCGCATCTCGCTGGCATGGGCGGCATACCGGGTGTTCGACATAAAAATTGCGGGCCAGATGCTCCCGGACTGGCCCGCGCTGGACAATATTTTTGTGTATCTGCTCTACCTGACCGGCCCCGTGATGGTCGTGCTGGTCTGCGCGCTGATGATGACGGCGCTGTACGGCTATGCCCGACGCGGGCAGTGGCAAGCCGTGGCCTGCCTTCTGGTCATGCTGGCCTATGGCTACATGGAGAGCCAGGTCACCCACCTGACAAGCGACCCCGCTCTGCTGCTGCTCTGCGGCGCGGTGTTTGCGCTGCCGCGGGAGCGGTGGTTGGATGAATAAAAGGCAGCCGACGTAAAGCTCCGCGGGCGGATATGGAATCCGCCCCTACGGCGTGTGCGTGGGCGAGCAATGCCCGCCCGCGCAGCGTCCACAGCGTTTACTCCTCCGGGTAGGCGTCGGCGGAAATTTCCACGGTTTCCTCCTCCGAAGCGGCTTCGGCGCCGGCCTTGGCGGCAGTGATAAGCCCTGTCACCTCGCCGGACGGCTTTTGCAGTAAATATGCCCCTACGGCCTTAGCCTTGTAGACCAGCAGCACACAGTAGGTGTCATGGTCGCCCGTAGAGAGCTCCGGGCAGAGCACAGTCCACTTTTCCACGGTCTTGCCCTTGTAATCGGCCAGGTCAAGGCCGCTTTCCTGCACGATCTGGTTGAAGGCGGCAAAGCTGTCATCCCACTTTTTGGGGATCTTCACTTTGTCCACCGCCGCACTGGCCAGGTCGGTGTCAAAGCCGTAGCCGGTAAAATAAGTCCCGATGTCCTGCGTGGTCTCGATGCCCGGCACCGCCGCGGCGGACGCCGTGACTGCCCCACCGGAAAAATGCACCGCCGCGGCCACCGTGCCGCACAGGCAGACGGCGCACAGAGCCAGCGCGCCCGCCTGCCGCAGACCGGGTTTTGTAACGGTAAATAAAAACATAAGCGCAGCCCCCTCACACATTGTCAATGCAATGTATGCGGGGGCTGCGCGTTTTATGTATTCAGTGCGCGGCGGGTGGCGGGCGCATATTGAATGCGCCCCTACGACGAAACGCGGCACCCTTTCCGCAGGGGCGGATTCCATATCCGCCCGCAATGGCAACCGCCATACGCATTACTTATACTGCTGTTTCGGCGCGTACCACTGGAAAATGACCGCGTCGTTCTCGGCCTCGAGCTTCCGGGTGTCGTGCTCGGGCAGGGCGGTCCACATGACCATCATGGCACCCAGGCGCGCGCAGAGACGCACGGCCCAGTTGCGCTTTTCGGGGCACCAGGCGATAAAATCAGGCCGCCCCAAAAAGTTGCCCAAACAGTGGGAGAACACGAACGCGGGCACGGGATGCGCACCGGTCTTGCGGTAGCTCCGGTAGCTGTCGGCCAGCTGACCGCGCAGCAGACCGGGGGCCTGCCGCCGCACGATGCCCACGACGCGGGGGTCGAAGCTCTCGATGCAGTAGGGGCCGGGGTAGGTTTTCAGCTCGGCAATCGTTGCGCGGCAAAGCTCCTCCAGATAGGTATGCTTGTACTCGCTGCGGCTCTTGATCTCGACGATCAGCGGCGTGTCGGGGTTGGCCTCGGCGACGGTGCGCAGCATATCGGCAAACAGAGGCGGGTGCTCGTCGCTGCCGGCCAGCGGCTGGGCCGAGAACTCCGCCCAAGGCATATCATGGACAAAGCCTTTGGCCGGGGTCATACGATCCAGCGTATCATCGTGGAAAACCACAAGCCGCCGGTCCGCGGTAAACTGTACATCCAGCTCAATGCCGTAGCCGTTTTTGGCTGCCGCGGCAAAGGCGGGCAGGCTGTTCTCCGGCGGGCGCTGATCCTTGCCGAAGAACCCGCGGTGTGCGCAGTTACGGCCCAGAAACGGCGCACGCAGGGCGTCCCGCCGCTTGCCCGGCCAGACGGCGAACAGCGTCAGAACCACCAGAAGTAAGACAATGCAAAGCAGAATTTTCATAATCGCTCACGCTCCTGCCGTCATTGTACCGCGTACAGCGGCAAAATGCAACAGGTTTTGCAAAAAGGGTGCACTTCCGTAAAGTTATATGGCAGGACCCGGATATAAGCAAACATTTTTATAAAAATTTTATTTTTTTTCACAATTCTTCCACTCTTGCATTGTATTGTGGTAATATAGACGTATAAGGAGGGCATTCCTATGGCTAAAATTCTGATCGTGGATGATGAGCCGCGCATCCGGGACCTCATCCGCGAGCATCTGCAATATGCGGGCTTTACCTGTGAGGAGGCCGGCGACGGCACCGCCGCGCTGAGCGTGCTGAGCCAGGGCGGCATTGATCTGGTAATTCTTGACATTATGATGCCGTTTATGGACGGCATGACCTGCCTGCGGGAGATGCGCACCCGCAAGATCATGACCCCCGTGATCATGCTGACCGCCCGCAGTGAGGAATACGACAAGCTGACCGGGCTGGAGAGCGGTGCCGATGACTATGTCGTCAAGCCGTTCTCCCCGCGGGAGCTGGTCGCCCGTGTCAAGGCCGTGCTGGCCCGCACGATGCCCAAGCCCGCCGAGGCCACTGGGAGCTATACCTTCGGCGATTTGTCCATCGACACGGCCAGCCACAGCGTAAAGGTGGCCGGGCAGGAGGCGTCGTTGACCCCGAAGGAGTTTGATCTGCTGGTTTTTCTGGTCAGCAACAAGGGCATTGCGCTGAGCCGCGAAAAGATCCTGCAAAAGGTCTGGAACTATGACTATTACGGCGAGGACCGCACCGTCGATACCCACGTCAAGATGCTGCGCGGCCATCTGGGTGCCTGCCGTAAGATGATCGTGACCGTGTGGGGCATCGGGTACAAGTTTGACCCGGACGCTGTATGAAAAAGGACGAAATAAAGCAAAAGCGCCCCTTTGCGCCCGGCATCCAATGGCAGCTGATGCTCTTTATCGGCGGCATCACGCTCTTTACGCTGCTGCTGGTGTGGGGGATCATCACCTACGCGCTGGAGCCGCAGTACAACCGCAATATTCGCGCCAAGCTGGACAACAAGGCTGCCGCCATCACAGCGCTGATCGACCAGTCGGACGCGGAAATTTCAAGCCGCACCTATCAGGGGCTCTATCTGAACGATGAATTCTGGAGCGGCGTGAGCCAGACGTTCCGGGACAAAAAAATCAACGTTGACGGCAACTGCGTGGATTTCTCCGATTCAACGCTGCGCTGCCTGAAAGCCTACGAGAGCATGTACCCCTGCCTGCTGCATGAGAGCACCGGCGCGTTCGGCGGGGAGTTTGGCTACAATCTGGACACCCGCATTGCCATTCAGCTGCGGCAAAAGCTGTTTCAGGACGGCTCGCTGTACCAGATCGTAAAGATCGGCTCCTCGATGCAGATGTGCGTCGGGCGGCTCTCCGCCGACGGGCAGTACGGGGTTATTGTCTCGGCAAGTCTGGCGCAGATCACGACGGCTGCCGAGGTGCTGCGCGCGATCCTTGGGCCTGTCGCGTTGATTCTGCTGGTGCTGGACCTGCTGCTGGCGATACTTTTCAGCCGCTGGTTCACGAACCCGATCCGCAAGCTGTCCAACGGCGCGCAGGAGATCGCCTCCGGCAACTACGATGTGCAGATCAAGGTTGAACGCCACGATGAGATCGGACGTCTGGCCGAGGATTTCAACCACATGGCCGCCGAGGTCAAGCGCAGCGCCCAGCTCGAAAAGGACATTCTGGCGAACGTCAGCCACGACCTGCGCACCCCGCTGACCCTGATAAAGGGCTACGCCGAGACCGTGCGCGACCTGACCGGCAGCGACGACGCCAAGCGTACCGAGCAGTGCAACATCATTGTCGATGAGACGAATCGGCTTTCCACGCTCGTCAACAGCGTGATGGAGCTGAGTAAAGTGCAGAGCGGTGCGGAAAGGCCGAATCTTGTTGACTTTGACATGAGCGACCTCTGCTTTGAGGTCGCGGGCCGCTACGACGCACTGTGCGACAAAAATCACTGGCAGCTTGATTTGCAGGCCAACGAGCCCTGCCCGGTCAGCGCCGACCCAGCCATGATGGAGCGGGTCATGCACAACCTGCTGGGCAATGCGTTCCACCACATCGGCGCGGACGGTGTCGTTGTGCTGCGGGCCATCCCGCAGGAGAAGGGCTGCCGCATTGAAATCGAGGATCACGGCCCCGGTATCCCGCCGGAGGATCTGCCTTACATTTTTGACCGCTACTATCGTGCGCGGCAGGACAGCGGGCGTACCGGCACCGGCTTGGGCCTGTCCATCACGAAGGCAATTTTACAGCAGCACGGCTTCGCCTTCGGCGTTGACAGCGCCGTTGGCCGCGGCTCGACCTTCTGGTTTGAGATGAAGGATACGCGGAAATAGCAACCCTGCTGCCGCGTAGGGGCTGGGCATGCCCGGCCCGAAGCCTTCCCGCAAGTGCCCGTTTACCGTACACGTCAGGGCCGGACATGTCCGGCCCCTACAAACCTACCTAAAGGGAGTACGCTATGGAAAACCTAAACACACAAATGGACGACCAGCTGAAAAACCGCGTTGCGGAGCTGAACCGCACCAACGACGAAAACCGCGACGGCAGGCTGGACGCCGCCGACCTGAAGGCGCAGCTCAACCGCATTGAGGCCCAGCTGGAATTACAGGATCAGCAGAACCGCGGCATCATTGCCAACCAGCGCAAGCGCATGGTGCTGAGCGTCGTGCTCTGCGTGATCATTCTGGCGGCGCTGGCGTTCTTCAGCTGGCGGATGAACGAGGCCTACGTCAACGTTATGGACGCCTGCAACCGCGTGAACGATCTGGCCGACACCGTCCAGACCAGTCTGGACACACTGGATCAGGCCCAGCTGGACAGCATGATGCAGGATCTGCCGGAAATCACCGCACAGCTGAAAAAGGTCGATGTTGACGCCCTGAACAAGGTCCTGACCGAGCTTCCCGCCCTGATGGACACCGTCAACAGCCTGCAGACCCAGGTACAGAACATCTCGAACTGGTTCAGCAGCTTAGGGTCGGTGTTTGGGCGGTAAATTAAAGGCAATACCGCATAATTCTAAGTGCCGATACGGCGAGCGAGGTGCGG
>OLRG01003290.1_pt1 | contig 10494 bp, 9 predicted proteins | sample 1672331 | NCBI WGS metagenome assembly OLRG01 (sample SAMEA3136672, study PRJEB25190) | human gut metagenome
ATCTTTATCATGTGGTTAGTGTATTCTAATTTTGGTTAGATGTCAATAACTTTATCGAAATTTTTATTGATAAAGTTTTTCAACTTCAAACATTAATAAAGTTTTTCAATTATTTATCACTGTCTGAATGGTTATTTACACATTCTGCAAAGCGATCATTCTTCTGTTGTCAGATTTTATCAGCAGCGTGCTTCCAGGATTCCGTTCAGTGCGTTGCCGCTGCTGGTGTGGCAGCGTACGATATCTGTGGAAGATCCAACTTCATCTAACGCACATTTTACCATCTTGTGGGATACTGTGTTTGTGAAAAGAACTAAAAGATCCGGACATCCGATCTTCTTGCTGAAGTCTGCCTCCATCTGTGTGAATACTTTGCATTTGCATTTATAAGATTTACAGATTTTCTTGTACTGTGCAACCATACGGTCATGTCCGCCTACGATTACGATACTCATAATTTTGTCCTCCTTGTTATCCTTTCATATCTGTACGTGGGTTTCTTTATAACCATATACTGTATAAACAGTTGTATATGTTATAACCTTGGTTCAGACTCTTATCTATATGATATGTCTGTTTGGATAGTTATTTATCTCTAACTGTAAGTTAGTATAAACTAACATTATGTTTTTGTCAATACTCTCCTGTAATTTTCTCAAAATAATATAAATCCTATCAAAATAATAGAGTATTTATAATCGTCAGCAGATATGTAAAGCTATACTACTATATCTGTGATGGTTTCTCCCTCATCCAGCTGGAGAACACCGGGAGCGGCTTTTCTGAACCCCAAAAAAGAAGCGACTATTATAGCCAGCCCTCCGTCTGTACAATAATCTCTTCTTTTCCTGATTTTCTATATCTGTTTTTCTTTATCTGTTTTTCTGCATTTCGTTTCTTATTTCTGTTTTTACTTTTTCTGTTTTTTTACTTTATTCCTCTACGGAAGTGCGACATGCTCCAGGATTCCTGTCAGATGTGCGATCGTCACCCCATAGTTAGTCATTGGCACTTTCTGCTCTCTGGCTCTGTCAATGCGGTACATTACATATTTCCTGTTGAACATGCAGGCCCCGCACTGAATGATGAGATCATAAGAAGTCAGGTCTTCCGGGAAGTCTGTTCCGCTTACCAGATCCACCTGAAGGCTTTCTCCGAAACGTTTTTTCAGCATCCGCGGAATTTTCACACGTCCGATGTCTTCTTTGAGAGGTGCATGTGTACAGCATTCCGCGATCAGTACGCGTGAATGCTCATTCAGACTGTCGATCTGTGCAGCACCTTCTATATAGTAAGGCAGATCTCCCTTATATGCTGCAAACAGCACGGAAAAAGAAGTCAGCATGCTCTCTGTCGGTTTATGCTCATATACATATGGAAATACCTGTGAATCTGTAATGATCAGTTTCGGCGGCGCAGCTAATGTCTGCAAGGCGGCCAGATACTGGTCCGTCGTAACACTCATCACCAGACATTTTTTGTCCAGAAGTTCTCTTAATGTCTGTACCTGCGGCAGGATAAGCCTTCCCTTAGGCGCCTGAATATCCTGTGGCATGACAAGAAGGACCAGATCCTTTTCGGAAACCAGGCTTCCTGTGATCATTCTGGTGCCGTATCCTTCCGGAATCCTGCGCGCCAGTTCTTCTTTTAACGCCCGAATTCCCTCTCCTGTCGCTGCACTGATCTGACAGACATTTGTCCCTGTATTCTTTCGGATCAGCCCCGCCAGGTCTGCTCTCTGTTCCTGCGTACAGAGGTCAGCTTTACTCAGAACCGGGATCACAGGTGTCTGTTTTTCCTTAAAATAACGGTACCATTTCAGTTCCTGCTCCATTTCTTCTTCACAGAAAAGAATAATCGCAAGGTCTGTTTTCTGTGCCGCCAGCTCTGTCTTCTCAATTCTTAAAGCTCCAAGCTCTCCTTCATCATCAAAACCTGCGGTATCGATCAGGACACAGGGACCAAGAGGATAAATTTCCATGGCTTTATACACAGGGTCTGTAGTAGTTCCCGGAACATCTGCTACAATCGATACTTTCTGTCCCGAAAAAGCATTGATAAATGAAGATTTTCCACTGTTGGTCTTTCCGAAAATCCCGATATGCAGGCGGTTTCCGGAAGGAGTTTCATTTAAAGTCACTGTCATAAGCATTTCCTTTCTTTTCGGTCAGGAGTCTTTCGCTGCTTTCCGATTATAGCAATCCTCGTAAATAATGCATTTAAGACAGTTCAGCAGAGGGTGAAAGACAAGGAAGATATCTGCAGGCGTGCTGACGCACGGCAAAGATATCTGACGCAGGATTTCACCCTCTGATGGACTGTCTTAAGATGCGTTATTTTAGAGGATCGCTATAGTATTCTTCTGCAACCATTCAGCACTCTGCTGCCCTGCAAAGTATCTGCCAGTCACATTATTTTATATAATCGCCTCTGGCGGTTATTACTTCATAACCGATACTACTCATCCGCGCAGCCATACAGGCTTTACATTCTGCCGCCTCGTCTCCTGTGCAGATTTTATTATCATAGAGGGTATATTTTCCCCTTACATTAACCGGAGATAAATTCGGCATGACGACATTGGCACCTGCAAGGATTCCTTTTTCCCTGCCTTTGGGATCAATGGTTCCCAGCGCAGTGGTGGAAGGAAGGAGTACATGCGGATGGATCAGGCGGATGATTGCAAGAAGCCGCAGGGTCGTCTCCACAGTTCCCGCAGGTTCCTCAGCAAAAGGAGTATCCTTGTGCGGAATAAATGGTCCGATTCCTGCCATTTCCGGCTGTAGTTCTTTGATAAACATCAGATCCTCAAAAAGTGTATCTACAGTTTGTCCCGGTGAACCCACCATGAATCCGCATCCGGTCTGATATCCTATTTTCTTCAGGATTTTCAGACAATTTTTTCGATAAAATAAAGACATCTGCTCTGGATGTAATTTCCGGTAATGTGCTTCATCTGCTGTCTCATGGCGCAGAAGATAGCGGTCCGCTCCGGCATCAAAATATGCCTGATAGCTCTCCTCACTTTTCTCTCCAATAGAAAGCGTCACTGCACATTCCAGATATCTTTTCTTGATCTCCCGGACAATTTCACAGATTCTGTCATCCGTAAAATAAGGATCTTCCCCGCCCTGGAGTACAAAGGTGCGAAATCCCAGATTCCATCCTGTCTCACAGCAGGATAAAATCTGTTCCATCGTAAGGCGGTAACGCTCTGCCTGTTTGTTGGCACAGCGGATTCCACAATAATAGCAGTTATTTTTACAGTAATTTGTAAATTCAATCAGACCGCGGATGTAGATTTTGTTGCCATAATGCGCAACCGCCGTTTCCCGCGCCCGTCTGTAAAGTTCCTCTGTCAGAGAGGAATCTTCAGAAGTAAGAAGTACTTCCAGTTCCTCTCTGGTAATGTTTTGTGTATTCTGTATGTGTTCCAGAATCTTAAAATCTGATTTTGATCTTGTCATACTCTGCTGTCTTTTCCTCACTTGATTCGGTTCAAGTTATCAGAAACGGTGCCATTTCATTCAGGGAAGAAAGGGCACCGTTTCCGGTCATTCGGCCTGCAGCCTTTTTTAGTCTCAGAGTTTCTTAATCTTAATATTCCTCGTATGATACACTTCCGTCAGAATAGGTGATCTCATAATAACCATGACCGCTTCCATCACAGTCATCATACTGCTGGCGGCTTACTTCATATGGCTGTTCCGGCTCTGCTGTCTGAGAATTGTCCGGTTCTTCTGCATAAGAAGTATCAGAAGTATCATAGGAGGTGTCATAAGAAGAATCAGAAGAAGAGGAAGCTGCACTTTCTGCTGCCGCCTGTGCCTGTGCCGCTGCCTGAGCTGCTGCTTCTGCTGCCGCTTTTTCTTTTGCGTCTTTTTCCTCTTTTACTTTAGCATCTGCTGCTTCTTTATTCTCTGTGATATAAGAATGGTAAATATAACCTGTGATATCATCTGCCTGAACTTTGATCCATTCCGGAACGATTGCAACTGCTTTCACTTCTGTTCCTGTTGAAAGAACTTTCAGTGACTTGCTCTCTTTATCTGCCTGCTCACGTACATTTACATTGGATAACAGATACATGGTGACCGGAGATTCCCATTCTTTCTCATCTGCAGTCTCAGCAATCTCCTGATCTTTCTTCTGTGCATCCTGATATTTGATATAAAGGAAACCATACTCATCATAAATAACCGGGTCTGTCCAGGAATCCGGATCCACATTTTCAAAGATATGTTCTGTTCCGTCTTCAGCAGTTACTGTAAAGACTTTTCCTGTGGAAGCGTCCTCTTTCTTTTCTGTATCTTTCTCTGCTTCTGCATCCTTGTCTGCCTCTGTATCTTTCAGTTCTCCTGCAGTCAGTGCATATCCGGCCTGATTTTTAACAGTTACTTCCTGTGTATCTGTTTTGATAGTCAAATCTTCCACTTTGTCTTCTGCAGTGTCTGTTTCCTCTGTATCCTGTGCTTCAGAAGTCTGTGCAGTATCCTCAGATGCCGCAAATGCAGCCGCCGGTGCAAACGCCATTGCTCCTGCTACAGAAAGACTCAAAAGTGCTGTGATCATTTTTCTTTTCATTGTATAAGTTCCTCCTCAATGATGTTTTTATAAATATTTAAATATTTATCATCTTTTTTTATCAGTATTTCCAGATCATTCCCATCTGCTGCTGCCAATTCGGACGGAAGATAAAGGCAGAAACCATTATCATTCAGTTCCTCTCCCTGTGCAACATCCATAGGAAACGCTTCATATACTGCTCCGTTGATTCTGAGATAAATCTGAGAATCTGTATCCAGATAACCTTCTCTGATGCATCCGCTTACCTGCACTACTGTTCCCTGCGGTTTCATTTTTACATCTGTCGCTCCATCTTCTGCCAGAATCTCTTCTTCTGCCTCCAAAGTAACCTCGCTGGCAGCCAGTACAGGCGGAAACTGCGACATTTCCGGAAGAAAACGTTCTGCTCTTTCTATGATCACAGTATCTGCTGCGTTTGTATCCACATCGTTTAACTGATACGGAATTCCTCTTGAAAAATATGCATCTGCATAAGCATCTGCCATATATGGAAGAAGAGCATTTCCAAAAGAATCCCTGTACATGACAAGACTTCCTTCTTTTACAGGATTTACAGTTGTGATACGAGGATCAAAATTGCTGCCAATCTCTCCGACTACCGCATAAGTCATTTCCTTATCGTAGTATACCTCATCATCCGCAGTTGTTGCAAGCGGATAAAGCATGGTATCCAGATCTCCTGTAGAATCTCTGCGTACTTCATAAGGTTCGTTTTCGTAAGAATCATGTTCTTTATCCAGCATACTCATCAGAACATCAGCTGCCAGGGCTGCACCTTTATTATTCCAGTGCGAATCCCTTGCATGATAAAGAACCTCATCCTGTTCTGTAAACGCCTGGTACAAGTCTGCATAGGAAACGCCCTCCTGCTTCAGAACCTGTGTCAGTCTTTTCCGGTTTGTCTCATCCGTCACTTTCAGGCTGTCATAATAAGGCATATTTTCACCATAGAGAGAGTTCTTATTTGGTGCTATGGTAAACAGGAATTTAACCCCTTTTTCATTCAGGGTTTCCTGTGTCATGAACAGCATATGTGCAATATTATACAGGCTTCTGTCAGACAGAAGGTTCTGCCCCAGATAATCATCCAGTGAATCCTTATAATACAGCCAGTCATTTTTTCCCTGGATCACACCATCCGCCGTGGATGTCTGCAGAACTTTTCCATGAAGCAGGGCGTTTCCGGTAACCAGTTCATTTCTGAATGCAAAATGCTCCTGAAAATAATCTCCCACCTGGGAAAGCCATTCTACATTCCATTTGCCTTCCTCCGTTTTGACAGAAGGAAATTCCGAAAGCTGGCGGTTTTCGGAAGAAGTTTCCGGCTTTGTGATCAGCATGCCCACAGAGGGGCAGAGGCAGACGGCAAAAAACAAAATACTGTAAATTAATTTACCTTTTTTCATCTTTTGTCCTCCCTAAAATCTGAAATAAATAAATGGATTATAAGTTCCGCTCGCAAGACTCAGGATGCAGACAACCAGTCCAAGCAGGCTGCATACATATGCAAGTGGAGCATACCAGTTCTTATTATTTACAGTTTTTATAACAGGACAGCATGCGATCAGCGCACCTGCCAGGGTAACCAGAAATACCGGTGTCATCTGCTGCAGGGCAAAGCTCATAGCCGCTGCATTCCACTGAAATCCCGTGAACATCTTTTTCACCCAGAATACCCCCTGTGCCATGGTTTCCGCTCTGAAGAACACGAAACCAATGCAGACAACCAGAAGGGTATAGATGTGCTGAAATACAGCTTTTAATCCGGAACCTTTTCTGCCAATCCACGGCACATATTCCTCAAGCATCAGGAAACATCCGTGATAAACGCCCCAGAACAGGAAATTTACAGCTGCTCCGTGCCAAATACCTGTACACAGAAATACGATCATCTTATTTACGACTGTACGGAATTTTCCTTTCCGGTTCCCGCCCAGCGGAATATAAAGATATTCCAGAAACCATCCGGACAGGGAAATATGCCATCTTCTCCAGAAATCACGGATGCTTCCACTGATATACGGATAATTAAAGTTCTCTTTGAAATGGAATCCGAACATCCAGCCCAGACCGATCGCCATATCGCTGTATCCGCTGAAGTCAAAATAAATCTGCAGCATATAGGAAACCGCTCCCAGCCATGCCCCTGCTGCGTTAATGTTTCCGGCAGATGCTCCAAAAAGCTGATCCGCTACAAGTCCCATGGTATTGGAAATCAGAACCTTTTTACAGAGTCCGGCTGAGAATCTGCGGATCCCCAGTGCGATCCCATCCAGTGACTGGGTACGATGATCAATTTCCCATGCCACATCATGATATTTGACAATCGGACCAGCGATCAGCTGCGGGAAGAAAGATATGTACAGCAGTACCTTTGCATAATTTTTCTGTGCTTTCGTTGTACCGCGGTATACATCGATCACATAGGACATCGCCTGAAACGTAAAGAAGGAAATACCGATCGGCATCCGGATCTGTGGAAGCGGCAGATTCAGTCCCAGCAGGCCGTTGACTGTTCCCAGGATAAAATCTGTATATTTAAATACGATAAGGATTCCCAGATTACAGATAACAGCCAGTATCAGTACACCTTTTTTATATCTGCTGCCCTCGATCAAACGGGCACAGAAATAATTCAACAGTGTTGAAATAAACAACAGAATAATATATACGGGTTCTCCATATGCGTAGAAGAACACACTTGCAAGCAAGAGCAGTGCATTCTTCATCCATATTCCCGGCAGGACACAGTGTAGAATAAACACAACCGGCAAAAACACGCACATAAAAAACATTGAACTAAAAACCATAGTATTTCTTTTTCATCATTTTAATTGTCTGATTGATTTTACAATTATTCTCTTTCATTTTCCTGAACCTTTGCTTTATTCGCTCCGGTTTTCTTCGCCTTAATTGTTCAAAACACTTAAAATGACTTCTACTCCTTTTGCATTTTTGCCTGTATTTAATACGAAATTCGGATAATAGATCAGATATTCTTTTCCACTGCCATAGCAGCCATTGAGAGACTCTGTTTTCTTCGCCTTACCCAGAAGTTTCTTTAACTGTGCGGCTTTTTTTTCGTATCCATATGCCCTTCTCAGGCTGGAACTTCTGGCACTGTCAAATGTTCCGTTACTGGAAAAAACATAAAATTTCTCATTAATAAAATAAGTTCCCTTCAGCATTTTGGCATCCACACCAAAACCATAATATTTACCGTCAATCTTCTTAACTGCAGGTGTTTTCACTCCCAGTTTCTCAGAACCCGCATAAGCTGCTCCGTTCTTTCCGAAATAATATCTGCTGTAAGATGTCTTTCCATTTTTTGTGACTTTTACTGTTTTCCATTTTTCTGTTACTTTTACAGATTTTCCTGCTTTGTTCACTGCATAATAGTAATATTTTCCGTTCTCTTTTACCAGTCCCTGTTTCACACTCGCAGCTTCTGCGGTGACCGGAGTCATCCAGCATACAGCAGTTGTGGAAACAAACAGAAGACAAAAGATCATCAGAAACATTTTTATCTGTTTTTTTATCATACCTGTTTTCCTCTCTTCTTCTTTTTTTATTATCCTGAAAACCTGCTCAGAAATTCACATAGTAAGTTTTCTGTGTTTTATAAACTTTTCCTTCCATGGAAGTGCGTTTCTGCATAAACCATTTGCCTTTTCTTAAAGAAGAAAATCTGTTGGCATTCGTGTCAAATGTATACCATTTACCGGAAATTTTGATTTCCACCCAGCCATGGTTCTGCCATACAGAAGAATTGAATACTTTTCCGGTTCCAACGCAGATTCTTACCGGAAGCCCTGTGGCACGTCTTGCAAGAAAAGCAAAGGCTGCCGCATCATGGTAACAGCTTCCCTTCTTTGTCTGAAGCATTTCTTTTGCAAACTGTGTGTACCAGCCTGATGCAGATGGAACGCCCATATATCTCTGATATCCAAATGCTTTTTTTGTATAATTAAATAATTTCTGTAACTTCTTTGTATTAGTTGTCTTTTTGGTGAATTTCTGTGCTTTGATCACCTTGTCCAGATTTTTCTTAAGAGTCGCATCCAGCTTCATCGCTGTGGCAGATGCCGCCTCAACCTGAACGGTCTCCATGACTGCCGGTACTTCCGATTCTGCTGATGCCGCAGATACAGATGCTGAAGAGCAAGTCAGTACAGCCACTGAACAAAGTATTGCCAGTTTCTTCATAAATTTGTTTTTCATCTTTTCTTTCTCCTTTACTTTTTAGAACTTCTTAAAATTTACAACCCTCTGGATCTGATGTGCGATCGGATAATAGTCATATCCGTAGACTCCTGACATCCATCCTGCATAATGTGCTTCCGGATCATAATAAAGGCCATCAATTTCTACCCAGCAATGGCGGGTAAATCCGTCTGCTGCACCATCTCTTGTCCCCGGTACTCTTCCGCAGATCATATAAGGTGTATAACCGATTTCCCTTGCCAGTGCCGCAAAGATACAGGAAAATCCGTAGCAGTTTCCTACTCCGGTGTTAAACATTCTTAATGCTTCATTCCGTGCCCATCCGCTCTCATCAAGATTCGGATCCGGACCTCCATAGTAAAAGCCACCGTCTGAAACCACATATCTCCAGCAGGCATACAACTTCTGACTCTGAGTCATTCCCGGGCTTGTAATAGCGGAAACGATCTGCATGGTGCGCATTTTCAGCAAAGCATTATAGTCTCTGCGCGCAGCTCCTGAACTGGTAAAATAAATCTGTCCATACTGTTTGGAGCAATTTCTGTAAAGCCTTCCCTTCGGGTCTGCATAATACAGGTTATCCTGGTAAATAAAATATCCGGTTGCAACACGTCCTTTTGCCGTTGTAACATAATAACGGTTGGATTCCACGTTTACAATACTGTTTGCCTTATTTTCAATCAGACGGCCCTTTGCATCAAAAACATAAGCAACATTGTTAATAATGGCACCTCCACGGGCAGCATAACCTTTGGGTCCAAAATAGTATTTGTAACCTTGATATCTCTTCCAGCAGTTTTTTACCATCTTACCATTATAATAGTAGGAAATTTTGTTTCCTTTCACCACAAGTTTACGTGTGGCTCCTGCCGGAAGTGCAAGATCATTCCCGTAAGAACTGTCAATCTCAGGGACTCCCGTTTCTGCCTTTGCCTGTACCGGCAGAGTCAGTGACAGCATCAGTGCCATGACACACAGAATTGTCTTTAATTTTTTCATTGCTTTTCTCCTTCTTATTTTTTATAACGCATTCCATACACAGGTATTGCCGTCTGCCGTTTTCTCATCCATACTGCATTTTTATGCACCATCGTTTCCTTTCAGCAGAAGTTTCCGCCTGTTGTATAGATGCTATATCATTAAGACAATTGTATCAAAACTCTTACACTTTTTCCATATTTTTATAAAATTTCCGTCAAAAAATACTGCCATGAGAGGAGAAAACTCATTTCTTCTCCAACCACAGCAGTATCCTGTTTTATTCTTGTTTATTCTTATTTTATTCCTGTTATGTTCTTGCTGTTATTTCTCAGAAAAATTATCAGCCTAATTTCTTACCTGTCAGCATTTCATAGCTCTGGAGATATTTCTCAATTGTCTTGTCTACGATATCCTGTGGCAGGGTCCAGTCATTGTCCGGATTTGCTTTCAGCCAGTCGCGGGCAAACTGTTTGTCAAAGGATGGCTGTCCGTGTCCTGGTTCATATCCTTCTGCCGGCCAGAAACGGGAGCTGTCCGGTGTCAGCATCTCATCACCGACTACCATGTTGCCGTTTTCATCCAGACCAAATTCAAATTTGGTATCTGCGATGATGATTCCTTTGCTCAGTGCATATTCTGCACATTTTTTATAAAGTGCAATTGTATTATCACGAAGTTTTGCAGCTAATTCCTCTCCTCTGC
>OLRG01003294.1_pt1 | contig 10482 bp, 6 predicted proteins | sample 1672331 | NCBI WGS metagenome assembly OLRG01 (sample SAMEA3136672, study PRJEB25190) | human gut metagenome
ATATACCTGAATACCAGTTCCCGGATCGTCGGCATCTGCTTTCTGACCCTCTCGGATCATATTGACTAACGGTTCCTTTTCTTCCAGTGCTGAGATCAGCTCGCTGGCTTTTCCGGAATCGGAAAGCTCGGGGTATTTAAAGATGTTGGTTGCTCCGCTTGTGTATATCGGAACTTCATCTTCCTCCGTTGAGATCGCCTCTGCCACTGCATCTACAACGCTGGCGATCACGCCGCTGTGGATGCCGGCCTCTTCTTTCATCTTGGTAATCAGTCCAAGGCTGATTTCTTCGATGGTCAGACCGTTCAGACGGGTATTTAACAGAAGATTGAGTTTTAACAGCTGATCTTCATCTACCGGTTCGTCCAAATCAATGATCTGGTTGCGGACGATATTGCCATCGCTGACGATCACGGCCAAAAGCTGCATCTCGTGTACACGGGAGAGCTGGATAAATTTCAGCTTGGTGTTGTGCAGGCTCGGACCGGTGATCATCGTCGCATAATTGGTATTGGATGCGAGGACTTTGACAACCTGCTGTAGCATTTTTTCCATACGGTCGGTCTTGTTGATCATCAGCTGTTTGATCTCGGATACTTCCTGATCCTTACTGCGGATGATTTCGTCTACATACAGACGGTAACCGAGATCGGACGGAATCCTGCCTGCGGAGGTATGTGGCTGTACGATGTACCCCATCTCTTCAAGATCTGCCATCTCATTACGGATGGTAGCGGAACTTAAGTTCAGGTCGGTATATTTTGATATCGTACGGGAGCCTACCGGTTCGCCTGTCTCGAGATAGGTACGGATGATCGCATCCAGGATTTTCTGTTTTCTCTCGCTCAGTTCCACGCCGGCGCCTCCTTTCTCTTCTTCTGTTTGTTAGCACTCATTTAATTGGAGTGCTAACATCTAGCTATAAAATAGCACCACCCCTCACAAGTGTCAAGGGAATTTTGAAATATTTTTATGATTTTTCCAATTTTCTATGTATTGTTTTTCTGTACCTAATAGTCTGATACTATAACTGTTTATCTATCTTTGTTATTGGACTGTTTTCATAGGAATATGGTAGGATATCGGAAGTAGATTTTGGTTTTTGCTGCTGATCTGCTTTTTTCTGAGTATGAAGGATTGAAACGAAAACGAACAGGATAACTTAAAATCCAGTTTTACGAGCTACAATCTGTTTTTACAAATAAATATTGAGGAGGATTTACCCATGACATATAAAACAGATACCGTGTGTGTACACGGACAGAATATATACTGTCGCCAGCATCCGTATGGAGCTGTAGCGACTCCGATCTATCAGACAGCTACGTTTTCACATCCGGCTGTCGGCTCTTCTACGGGATTTGACTATTCAAGGGAAAGCAATCCCACACGTTCTGAACTGGAAGAAACAATCAATGGACTGGAACATGCAGTGCTGAGCCTGGCGTGTTCAAGCGGTATGGCAGCATTAACACTGTGTCTGGAACTGTTTGACTCCGGAGATCATATTCTGTGTACGGAAGATCTGTATGGTGGTTCTGTCCGACTGTTTTCTTCGCTTGGAAAAAAGAGAGGGATTTCTTTTTCTTATGCGGATACTTCTAATATAGAAGAAACTCGGGCAAGGATCACACCACAGACAAAGGCACTGTATATTGAAACGCCAAGCAATCCGACGATGGGTGTGACAGATATCCGGGCGATGAAGAAGCTGGCGGATGAATATTCACTGCTTCTGATTGCGGACAATACATTTCTGTCACCGTATTTCCAGCGGCCATTTGAACTGGGAGCCGATATCATTCTGCACAGCGGAACAAAGTTCTTAAGCGGACATAACGATACGCTGGCCGGATTCATCGTGGTAAATACACCGGAGCTTTCGGAGAAATTACGATATATCATAAAGACGACAGGCGCGGGACTTGCGCCATTTGACAGCTGGCTGGTGCTTCGTGGCATCAAGACACTGCCAATCCGTATGGAGAAGGCACAGGAAAATGCACAGGCGATCGTGGAATTCCTGTTGCAGGAGAAGAAAGTAAAGAATGTCTATTATCCGGGAATACCGGGAACAAATAATTATGAGGTCTGTAAGAGCCAGGCGAGTGGATTTGGAAGCATGTTGACATTTGAAGTGGAGAGCAAGGAGCTGGCACTCCATATACTGGAATCCCTAAAGCTGATCCCATTTGCAGAAAGTCTCGGCGGCGTAGAGACCTTGATCACATATCCGACGACACAGACTCATGCGGATGTACCGGAGGAAATCCGTATAAAGAACGGTATTACAGACAGTGTTCTGCGTCTGTCGGCAGGAATCGAAGATAAGAAGGATCTGATCGCGGATCTGAAACAGGCAATTGATTCTTTTCGGGAATAAAACAGTGTAATATATGAATAATGATGAAAAAGTAATTTGCCTGAAAAATATTTTGATATGGAAATATATTTACAGCATAGGATCTGAGACATAACGGGAGGATAATTATGGAAGAAAAAAACCTGAATTTTGATGAAGTAATAGATAGAAGAAATACAGACTGTTTGAAATTTGACTTTGCAGAGCGGAGAGGAAAGCCTGCGGATGTACTTCCTCTCTGGGTTGCAGATATGGATTTTAAGACGTCGAGTCTGGTCCTGGATGCGTTGACAGAGCGTGTACAGCATGGAATTTTTGGCTATACGGAGAGCAGAGAGAGTTATTTCGAGGCGGTCAGCAAATGGATGGAAGCTCACCATGACTGGAAGGTGGAACGAAGCTGGCTGACAAAGACACCGGGTGTTGTATTTGCACTGGCGATGGCGGTCAAAGCATATTCCAAGGCAGGGGATGCCGTTCTGATTCAGCAGCCGGTCTATTATCCGTTTTCAGAAGTGATCCGTGACAATAACCGGAAGCTTGTGAGCAATGATCTGGTACTTGGGGATGATGGAAAATATCACATCGATTTTGATGATTTTGAGAAACAGATCGTTGACAATCATGTTGTGCTGTTCCTGTTGTGCAGTCCGCATAATCCGGTCAGTCGTGTATGGACGGCAGAGGAGCTTACGAAGATGGGTGATATCTGTATCAAGCATGGCGTTACGGTTGTAAGTGATGAGATACATGAGGATTTTGTTTTCGGAGACCACCAGCACACGGTATTTGCGACGATCAAGAAAGAATTCGAACAGAACTCCGTTACCTGTACTTCTCCTGCAAAGACCTTCAATCTGGCAGGACTTCAGGTGTCGAATATCTTTATTCCAAATGGAACTCTGCGCGCAGTATTTCGTAAGCAGGTGGATGCGGCGGGCTACAGTCAGTTAAATGCAATGGGACTTACCGCCTGTGAAGCAGCGTATACTCATGGCGAGACATGGTATCAGGCAATGATGAGATATGTAGAGAGTAATATCGCATTTGTGCGTGATTACCTGAAAAAGGAACTTCCACAGATCAAGCTGATCGAGCCGGAAGGAACTTATCTGCTGTGGCTGGATTTCAGGGCACTCGGAATGACAGAGAAGGAACGGGAGAACCTGATCGTGAATCAGGCAAAGCTGTGGCTTGACAGCGGTGCGATCTTTGGGCAGGTAGGCGAAGGCTTTGAACGTATCAATGTGGCATGTCCGAGAGCAACGATCAAGGAGGCGCTTGACCGTCTGAAAGCAGTGATCACAGCATAACCACAGGCAAGTATGATGGTTTTGCAGAAAACATTAAAGGCGTGAATCGCAATGTAATAGCGTTAGCCGGTGCAACTGTTATAAGAGTTACAGATTGGTTCGGTTATAAGCTGTGGTTATAGCCAGTTAAAATATTTTGACTGGTTGACAAATTATGGAACTGTCACTATAATATGCACATAACATATAAAACCTACTTTAATACTATGATAAAGAAACGCTATAAGATGTGCCGGATGAGAAAATCATTTATCCAGAGTTGGATGGTGACTGACAAACAGACATTTACCCGGAGGTTGATGCTTCCGGGTTTTATAACGACAACAAAACATACTAACCAGATAGGAAAAGGGAGAAATAGAAAAATGGCAAATATTCATTCATCAATTACAGAACTTGTAGGACATACCCCATTGGTAGAATTCGTAAATTATGAAAAAGAGTTAGGGCTGAACGCCCACCTCCTTGGTAAGCTGGAGTATTTCAATCCATCAGGAAGCGTAAAGGACCGTGCAGCCCTTAACATGATCTTAGAGGCAGAGAAATCAGGTAAACTGAAGCCGGGCGGAACGATCCTTGATTTTACAAGCGGAAATACAGGAATTGCAACAGCAGCATTTGCAAATGCCAGAGGATATAAATATGTAGTAGTGATTCAGCCGGGAGTATCGGTAGAACGTACACTGATCTTAAAAGCATATGGTGTAGAGCTGCTTCAGGCAGCTGATGTGCCGGGCTTCCTGGAGATGCTGCAGAATGGTGGCTTAAGCATGGCGAAGCTTACCGTTATCATGAACAAATATGCAGATGAGCATGGTTACTTCTATATCGATCAGGGAACAAATCCGGATAACCCGGAAGCACACTACCGTACAACAGGACCTGAGATATGGGAGGACACAGACGGAAAGGTTGATTATGTGGTAGCACTGGTCGGAACCGGTGGAACACTGGCTGGTCTGTCCAGATATTTCAGAGAGAAAAATTCTGATATCAAGATCATCGGTGCACAGCCGGCAGTACAGTCCAGAAAGAATGTCAATCATCCGGAAGCAAATACGATCGACGGCGTACTTGCATTTAACGATGTTCCGGCACAGAGTGTTCCGGTATTCTTCGATCCGGAGCAGGTCCCATATGATGAATGTCTGGATATCGTAGCAGAGGATGCCTATGAGACAGGAAGAAGACTGGTAAAGAGTGATGGCGTATTTCTCGGACAGTCAGCGGCAGCAGCCTTAAAAGCAGCAACGATCATAGCTGAACGTCCGGAAGCAGCAGGAAAGAATATTGCGATCATCATGGCTGACAACGCATTCAAATATCTGTCAACCAGGATGTATGCAGGGGAATAAAAGAAACGAGTGGGAGCGCCCTCTGTTTGGTAAGGTCAAGAACATATATACGTAATATAAAACATAGAACAGGAAGGAGACAACATGGCAGACTATCTTACATATGCGAAAGAAACCATGAATTTTATAAACAGCCGGAAGAAACAGGGACCGGAAGGTATCTGCTGGTCTTTGCAGGATGCGGCAGAAGGAAGATCCATCTATTATGATGAGATCTGTATGTATGCCGGGGCGTCCGGAATCATCGTATTTCTTCTGGGATTATATCAGACAACGAATGATGTGAGCTATCTGCAGGAGGCAGAAGAAGCAGCCACATATATCCGTTATCGTTTTGATCATGACCGGGATCTGAAAAGGAACTTTTCAAAATATGCATTTTCCAGTGGATGGAGCGGAGCAGGCTTTGCCATGATACAGCTCTATAAGGCAACCGGAAATGAGAAATATAAAACATTTGTGGCAGATATTATTGAGTCTGCAAAGGCAGATGCAAAGCCCGGAAAAAACGGCAAAGGTTATAGCTGGACTTCATTTCCGGGTATCGTAGGAGATGCCGGAACGGTTCTGTTCTTCTTATATGCAGCAAAAGCATTTGGCAGAGAGGACTGGACAGCATTTGCCGCAAAAGCAGGAGAGAATTTCCTCGAGCAGAGGCATGATGCAGGAAACGGAACCTGTTGGTATCCGGGTGTAGATCCTGTCTACTTCGGAGCAAAAGAAGATTATATCGATCCGAACTTTCCGATGGGAACCGGAGGAATAGGATTTGTATTGCTGAATCTGTACGAAGCATCCGGTGATCAGAAGTTCTTGGATGCGACAAAGGGAATCGCGGATTTCATGATCGCACAGGCGGTTAAGATGAAGGCAGGAAGCCTGATCCCACATGGTTTGCCGGATCGTAAGAATCTGTTCTATCTTGGCTATTGTCATGGCCCGGCGGGAACAAATCGTTTCTTCTATAAATTATATGAGATGACAGGAGAAGACCGGTATAAGCGGTATATCGATATGCTGACACAGGGTGTAATTGATACAGGCGCACCTGAGGTTCGGACGGAAGGATACTGGAATACTTACAATATCTGCTGCGGAACTGCGGGCCTGTTAAATATGTATCTGGGTCTGTGGGCTGCATTTGGTGATGAGACTTATCTGGAACAGGCAAAGAGGTGCGGTAAGGTCATCACAGACGGAGCAACGATCACAGACGGTACGGAAGGAAGAGAGTGCACATGGAGATTTGCACTTGACCGTGTCGCACCGGATGTATTAAGTACACCGATCGGTTTATTCGATGGTGCAGCAGGTATCGGAGCTGTATTGCTGCAGCTTGCTTCTGCAGAAAAGGGTCAGTTCCATGCGACAAGAATGCTGGACGATCCATTTCCGGAGAAGAACAAACTATGATAAAACGATTGAAGATTTTATATGCGTAAATAACAGTGATTATTTTACTCGGTGAATGATTTTTTCGTTTCATAATTAATCAAAAACTTACGTTGAGAGGAGACACATAAGATGAGTCAGATAAATAACAACATTGATCCTGACAGCAGGGATTATGATTTGAAATCAATAGAGCCGGATGAGCGTTTCACCCAGACAACAAAGGAATTCTGGATCACGCTTGGAACCTATCTGGTATTTATGGTGATGATGATCGCCAACCTGTATCTGGTGGGCGGTAAGGATGTATCAAAGTACAAATACATTCTTGGATTTCCACAGTGGATTTTTAATGAGATCATTATTTTGATCGCAATGGTAGTAGCGGTTATTCTGGTTGTAACATTTGTATATCGTGACATGGATGTTACTCCAAACGGAAAATTAAAAGAAAGAAAACATAAGGAGGGCAAATAGAGATGAACTTATCTACAAATCAGAGAATTATAATCATTACTGTATTTGCCGCATATACGATTTTCCAGTTGGTATACAGTCTTGTTACCAGAAAAGCAATGGCAAATGGAAAAGGTGATTACCTGAGCAAATTCTATACCGGCGGTAGAAGCGGTGGTGTGCTTGTAACTGCCATGATGGTATCAGCCGGTGTTGCCGGTGCCGGAGTATTTATGGGTGTACCGGGTTATACATATACATTTGGTGCGACCTGGATGGTCTGCTGTTTCTGGTCCATGTGCACGAACTTCATGGTACTCGGACTGATCGGTAAGCGTGTCGGTATCGTAGCCAGAAGAACGGATTCCAAGACATTTGTTGAACTTCTGATGCACAGATATAACAACAGTAAGATCGTTGGTGCGCTCTGCGGACTGGTTATTCTGTTCTTCCTTGGCGCATTTGCTGTATCTACAATTACCGGCGGCGGAAGAATCTTCCAGATCTTAACCGGTCAGGATTATCGTATCGGACTTGCTATTTTCACTGTACTGGTTATAATCGCAGCTATCACGGGTGGTATTAAAGGCATTGCATCTGCGATCGTTTTTCAGGGAATTATCATGACAGTTTCCGTTATTATCTTATTTATCATGGGCATCAACGGAACAGATCTCAGCTATACAGAGACAATCCAGTCATTAGTTAAGAGTAATCCGGACTGGTTCGTACCTGCAAGTGTAAAGACGGTTCTTTCATTTGCATTCTTATGGGGTATCACAACCTGTACAATGCCTCATGTAACAATGACAACGCTTACTTATAAGGATACACAGACTCTGCATCGTGCGATCAAGGTTGGTGCGGTTGTAGTTGCAATCTGGCTCATTGGCTTGAATGGTCTGTGCTTCACGATCAAATATATGTTCCCGGAAGGAAGCCTTGCAACTCCTGACCTTGGTATTCCGACACTTGCAGTAAGTGTAATGCCTGCATGGGCAGCAGGTCTGGTTCTCGCCGGTGTATGTGGTGCGGTTCAGTCATCTGTTGGTGGAATGATCGTATCTCTTGCAGGAACGATCGTCAGTGATCTGTACAAGAACCTGTTCAATAAAGATGCAAAGCAGGAGACATTAAAGAAGTTAAATGTTATCAGTGTTATCGTTGTTGCACTAGTTGTTTTCTTATTTGCATGTGATCCACCGGAACTTCTGGCTTCATTGATCACTTATGCTACCGGTGGTATGACAGTAGCATTTCTTCATACTTTGCTTCTCGGACTGTTCTGGAAGCGGGCAAATGAGTATGGCGCGATCGCAGGTATCATCAGTGGTATTGGCTTATATCTCCTGATCGATATGGGCGTTCTGCCAATCTCACTTGGTTTCAATTCCTGTATCGTTGCCTGTCTGATCTCCACGATCATCATGGTGGTTGTCAGCCTTGCAACACCGAAGTGCCCATACCGCGTGATCGCCACATGGTTCGGCAAGGAGTATCCGGCAGATGCATCCATAGCAGAGTAACTTTGAAACAAAATGAACGTTGCCATTACCTATTATTTCGTAAGACGCTTTCGCTCTAATCCACGTGCAGCGGTACATAAGGTTGCAAAGTACGCAACCTAAGTACCGGCCGTGGATAAAAGGCTTACTACATAATAGTAATGGCAGCGTTCATTTTATTTTTTTACAGTTAACTCCCTGTGGTTCCTATGAAATTCATATCCCCTATTCGCAAATGTTCCTGTGCAACTCGCCCTGATGGGCTAAGACAAGCACTCACATTTGCCGGCATATGCATTTCATAACGAAATCCTCGTGGATGTCATAGTGCAGCGATCTAGTCAACAGCCAGACAGGCTATATTTGTGTTTGTATATGTGAGTTATTGCTTGATGATGCTTGATTTCTGGGTATGGCAATGGATGAGTAAGTATGATACCCGAGGCGTCTGGTTAGATGAGGGTATGGAATGAAAAATAAGCGCACGATACCCACAAGGCAGGCTAGATGAGGATATGGAATGGAAAATGAGCGCACGATACCCACAAGGCAGGCTAGATGAGGGTATGGAATGGAAAATGAGCGCACGATACCCACAAGGCAGGCTAGATGAGGGTATGGAATGGAAAATAAGCGCACGATACCCACAAGGCAGGCTAGATATGGGTATGGAATGGAAAATAAGCGCACGATACCCACAAGGACAAGTCTGCTGCGGGTATTAGGAAGAATGTTGGGGGAAAATACCCTACGAAGCTAAATAAATTTGGTATGAAGACGAAAAAACAGGTGCGATACCCAATGGTAGCATATAATAGAGGGTATAAGTGTAAGAATATAGAGATTATACCCATGATTCGGGAAGCTCTTTTTCACAGGTTGACACTGTGAGGGGATAAGGCTAAAATGAGACTGGCAGGCGATGTGCCTGACTATACAGGTAAGGCTGGTAATTAAAATGAAAACCATAGTAGCGAAAGCTGATCTGGAAAACGAAGAATTATTCCGGAAGGCTTCGGATATATTAAAAAGTGGTGGACTGGTTGCATTTCCGACAGAAACCGTATATGGACTAGGTGGAGATGCGTTAAATCCAAAGGCATCCGAAAAAATTTACAGTGCCAAGGGAAGACCATCGGATAATCCGTTGATCGTACATATTGCTGATACGGCAAGTGTATGGGAGTTGGCGGCAGAGGTATCCACACAGGCACAGATGCTGATGGAAGCGTTCTGGCCGGGGCCACTGACGATCATTTTCAAAAAGAAAGACATTGTACCGCATGAGACAACCGGCGGTTTGGAAACGGTAGCGATTCGTATGCCATCACATCCGGCAGCTATGAAGCTGATCAAAGATTCAGGTGTGTATATTGCAGCACCGAGTGCAAATCTGTCCGGAAGACCATCACCGACAACAGCAGCACCGAGTGCGAATACTTCGGGAAGGCCAAGTCCAACATTGGCATCTCATGTGTATGAAGATATGCAGGGAAGAATTCCATTGATTCTTGATGGAGGGGCTGTTGGAATCGGAATTGAGTCCACGATCGTAGATGTGACAGGCGATCGTCCGACAATTTTACGTCCGGGTTATATCTCAGCGGATATGATCAAGAATATCTTAGGAGATGTCATGATCGATCCGGCACTGGAAAGCGTGGATATGAAGGTCAGACCAAAAGCTCCGGGTATGAAATACACACATTATGCACCGAAGGGAAAACTCACGATCGTAGAGGGTGAGCGGGAAAAGGTTGCCGCAAAGATTGCAGAGCTGGTTGCTTGTAAGCAGGCAGAAGGATATAAGACGGCAGTTCTGTGTGATACAGAAAATACGGATTTATATTCCTGTGAAAATGTCCTTGATGCGGGAAGCAAAAAGAATGAAATTACGGTATCTTCATCCCTGTACCGGCTGCTTCGTTTGTGTGATGATATCGGCGCAGACTATATTTACAGTGAATCCTTCCGGGAAGGTGATATGGGATATGCGATCATGAACCGACTGATCAAAGCAGCAGGACATAGAATTATATCGGTGTGATATAATGAACGCAAAATTATTTGCTCGCAAGGATGCTGATTTTGCGGAATGC
>OLRG01003296.1_pt1 | contig 10476 bp, 10 predicted proteins | sample 1672331 | NCBI WGS metagenome assembly OLRG01 (sample SAMEA3136672, study PRJEB25190) | human gut metagenome
ATACTGGGTACATACCATGGCCAGCGGCGGCGTGTGGTCATTACCCGGGCCATGATTACAAACCCCAAGTTTGTGGTCTGCGACGAGCCGGTTTCCGCACTGGACGTATCCGTTCGGGCGCAGGTGCTGAACCTAATGAAGAAGGTGCAGCAGGACACCGACGTGGCCTATTTGTTTATCTCTCACGCCCTGTCCGTGGTAAAGTACATCTCTCCAGTGGATCGACCTTAGCTGTCTGGAACTGAGTCAGGAGAAGCTGATGGAGCTGCTGGAATCCGCGTTGATCCTTGTGAACAACGGCGAGAAGTTCGGCGCAGCAGGAAAGGGACATATCCGCTTCAATCTGGCCTGCCCCACAAAGTGCATCGAGGATGCAATGGAGCGGCTGGAGGAACAAATCCATAAAGCCAAATAAATTGGGCGGGTCGGCCTCCTCCCTGCTTGGCTTCCAATGCGGTTTGAGGTGAAAAGCGCTTGTGCATTAAATTAGATGGACAATGGCATCTCTTCCTGGTTGTGTGGCTGAAAGCCGGCGCATTCGACTGCGCCGTGGGTTTTTCCGGCAATAGTACCTGCCAGTGTGGCACGCCATGCATCATAGGCCTGAAAGCGGTTTTGAGAGCATTCCGCATAGTGCTCCCGAAACCTGCGCAGCAGCAGCTCCGGATCCCTAGCGCTCAGGGCGTCCACAAAGCCCCGGTGGGCCTGAAAGGAGTGGCGGCGAATGGCGGGATCGAGATACCGGTTGATACAGACAAAATCCCAGTAATGGGGCAGCATATCTACAATTTCAAGGGTGTAAGGCAGAGAGGTACAGTGATTGATCTGGTCATGGATCTCCTGACAGCACCGGGCAATCTTGGGGTGCTCCAGCTCACCCTGTGCAAGAAGCAGGTCGATCTCATCGGCAAGGGAATAGAGATGCGACAGAAGCGCCGGTGTTACCTGCGGCAGGATATGCTTTAGAAGCAGTTCCTGCGCAGCGATGTGCAGCCGGTAGTATTCGCGCATATCCTTCAGCAAGGGCAGTGTTACATAGATTCCGTGCCCCGGGATGTTTTCCAGATATCCCATCTGCGTCAGCGTGCCAATGGCGGAGCGCATGGGCGTCCGGCTTACGTGATAGGCATCAGCCAGCTCTGTTTCGAGGATCCGTGTATTTACCGGAATGATATCCCTCTGGATGTCCAGCCGAAGCGTATCATAGATGGTCTGCTTCAAAGATTTTGACATGCCGCTTCCTCCTGTTGCATAAGCGCCGAGATATTTACGGCCATTATACAATGAAGAACCGGAAAATTCAATTGGTTCAAGAGGTATACATAACGCAGTAAGAGCTCCGCCGGGTCTTGGCGGGGCTCTTACTGAATGGAAGGAAATGGCCTTATCCTTTGGCCTTGAAGCGATCATATTTCAGGTGTTCGATGGGGATCGTGGTGGGAATGCCCTGAACCAGTTCACTGACAGTCAGTCCTACTGCCGGACAAATTCCAAACCCATGGCCGGTAAAGGCGCAGGCCAGCACAAGTCCGGGAACCTCGGATACCGTATCAATGACAGGAACACCGTCTACGCAGTAGTCGGCCCAGCCGGCCCAGCTGCGGACAATTTTGGCGTGCTCCAATGCAGGAAAGTATTTCATAATGCCGCGGCATATGGCGGAGGCAGTCAATGGCTTGCTGGTGGTATCATAGGTAGGCTCCTGATAATTTTCCATGCCGCTGTGACCGCCGAAGGCGAAAGAGCCATGCTGGGTCTGATGCCCATAGAAATCGGCCTCAGCGGTTCCAAGCATTTGCCAGAACATGGGGGGCTCCATTTCGGTAACCAGACACTCTTCCATGTGCTTGAACATGGGAATGTCCAGTTCCACAGTATGCGCCAGAGCACGGGACTCATAGCCTGCGCAGAGCACTACCGTCTCGGCCTCGTAGATCCCGTCAGAAGTAATGACCTGCCGGATGTGCCCCCGTATCTTTTTCAATGCAGTGACTTCAATCCCGGTAATGAAATGTACGCCGAGCCGCCGGGCGGCACGATAAAAGGCCAGCGTGGTGCGCATGGGGTTTGCATGCCCATCAGTGGGGCACCAGGAGGCACCGATAACCTCGTGGGACATATAGGGGCAGATATCCCGTGCCTCATCGCCGGAGATCATGCGAACATCCAGACCGGCGGCGGTGCTTTTGTCCACCAGCGCCTGAAGCGTTTTCAGGTGTGCCTCAGTTTTTCCAAGCCGCAGATTACCCTTTTTATAATATTCTACGTCCATATCCAGCTCCTCGGACAGCGTGGGCCACATGTTCTCTATGGCATACATGGCCAGCGGCAGCTCGCGGACATCACGGGCAGATTGGCGGACGCCGCCGCCGTTTCGGGAGGATCCGCCGTGGCCGATGACCTCACGTTCCAGAACAAGAATGCTGGCTTCGGGGCGTGCTTTTTTCAGATAGTAGGCAGAGGCGCAGCCAATGACGCCGCCGCCAATGATGATTACGTCTGCATTCATTGCGCTTACCTCTCTTCGTTCTGATAGCTTTTCATTTCGATGGGGCGAACAGGGCCTCGGGGGCGGTTCATTTCAAGCTCTGTCACGGGAATGCCCAGTTCTTTTGCAATGATCGGGCGAACCAGACGTCCGCAGGTCTGCCCCTGACACAGTCCCATACCGGCACGGAGATAGCGCTTGACCTCCACCATGGTATACATGCCCTCGTGAACGGCCCGACGGATCTCCCCTTTCGTGATCTCTTCGCAGCGGCAAATAATCAAATCGTCATCCGGCTGGGAGACGAAGGGGCCAATGTCACGATCTCGATCCATTTTACAGTTCATTGCTTAACCCTCCTTCTTGAAAAAGCGAGCCCGGCTTGCCATATGGGCCGGAATCTTCATGGTAAGCACAACAGTACCGTCTGTGGCATGATTTTTCTGCACACGAATGATTTCGGCCGGGCACAGCTCTGCGCCGCCACGATCCAATGCAATACCTGTTTCGCCAACAGAAGGCAGCGGCAAAAATTCGTAGGGCAGAGAGACTGTGGCATAGCCGGGCGCATAATCCTCATCCAATAGGAAAATTGCCTGTCCGGAGCAGGTGGCAACGCAAAGACCACAGCCCATACATTTGGCGGAGGCGTTGATGACAGGCAGCCGTGTGATGGTACTTCCTACAGAAATACAGCCGAACTTACAGGCGTCCTGACATGGATTGCAGGGGATATTCTGGGTGCACTCAATCACGGGGTGTACGCCGGCTTTCTTCGGGGCGGCGGCGGGGAAACACTCCAGCTCTCTTGGTTCCAGATAGCCCTGTTTCAGCAGTGTCTGGCTGAGCGGATACCCCTCATCGGTTTCGGTGAGGTCGGTGCGTCCGCGATTGTCTTTTGAAAACATCCCCATGCGAAGCTGCTCCAGCGAATGCCGCAGAGCAGTACACTGCGTGTCAAAAGCGGCTTGCTCCAAATAGCCACTCCGAAGTGCTGCTGCAAGACCGGCGATGCGTCCGCCGATCATGGCGCTGGATGCCTCCTCGATTCCGGCAACATCACCGGCGGCAAAAATGCCGGGGATCGAGGTGGCGCCGACCGCATCTACCTTTGGTACAAGACCGCCGGGGCTGTCCATCATCTCACAACCTGCAATTCGAGACAGCTGACTCATAGGGGAAAGACCGACTGCGATACAGATGGTATCCACGTCCAGATGCTGCTCGGTGCCCGGAATGGGCGAAAAGTGACTGTCCACCTGTGCAATGACGGCGCCAGTTACATGATCCGTTCCCTCGGCTTTGATGACGGTGTGGCTCATGAGAAACGGAACACCGGTGCGTGCGACCTTGGCGGCATGAACCCCATACCCGCCCACCCGGGGGGCTGCGTCGATGACGGCGGCAACCTGACAGCCGGCCTGAAGGAGCTGGAAGGATACCACAAGCCCTACATTGCCGCTGCCCACCATGAGGATCTTTTCGCCGGGCTGAACGCCGTGAAGATTCATCATGGTCTGTGCGGCGCCTGCACCAATAACACCCGGGAGCGTCCAGCCCTCAAAGGGGATCATGTTCTCAGCGGCGCCTGTGGCGATTACGATATTATCGGCTTTGTAGTGAATAATGGAGTCCTGATAATGGAATACAACCTCTTTTTCTTCATAGATGCTCATAACCTCGGCATTCAGCAGCACCTGTACACCGGTGTCCGTTGCCTCCTGTAATAATTCTTGACCGATGCGGAAGCCCCGGATTTTTGCTTTGTGCTCTTTGGAGCCGAAAAACTTGTGGATCTGCTTAAAGAGTTGCCCACCTGGGCGGGCATTTTCGTCCAGCACCAGTGTGCGCATACCGCATTTTGCGGCTTCAATGGCCGCAGAGAGACCGGCGGGGCCTGCACCAATGACAATGAGTTCGTAGCGTTCCATTTAATGCTCCTCCTTCGGCCGGACGCCGTACTGTGTTTGAATTTTCATTCCTTCTTTTAACGGTGTGATACAGGTGCGGGTATTGGGACGGCCATCAACAATCATTACACAGTCGGTGCAGCGGCCAATGGCACAAAAGATACCGCGAGGTTTATGCTCCTTGGCGGTGTACCGGTGCACCATGACACCGGCGGCTTTTAATGCAGCAGCAATTGGCTCCCCCTCACAGCCTGTCAGGGTTTTGCCGTCCAGCGTGAACTGGACCGTGCGCCCCTTTTCATAAGTACCCAGTATGGGATGCTCCTCAATTCTCATGCTCAACACCTGCTTCTTTCTCTGATAGAGTGATTTTGCGGCAATGACACGATTGGCCGCGGCAAATTACAAAAAGACGGCAATGGTGCATGCAACTTTCATGACACCATTGCCGTTTCAAAAACATTTGCAATTCTAGAACACAAATCCTGCAAAGTCAAGAGGGAACGATGTACTAAAAATAATACATTGAAAAGGGGAAAAAACTGAAAATAGTGCTTGATTTTTATGTTTCGCGGGAATATAATGTGAAACATCCTAAAACATTATGGCGAGACAACAAAGGCGTTGAATGCAAGAAATCATTCAACGCCTTTTGCTTATTTTGAAGGAATACGTATGAGAATATGCATAAAAGGAGGGATACACATGGGAGATTTGTACGACTTTAACAGCCTCCTTGCGCGGAGAAATACAGATTGCACCAAATGGGATGCCTTAATGCGGGATTATGGAAGAGACGATCTAATGCCCTTCTGGGTGGCAGATATGGATTTCCCGGTATTGCCGGAAATCTCTGAAGCGATCCGAAACCGGGCTGCACCGGGGCAGACCTTTGGCTATACTTTTACGGGCCATTCCTATCTCCAGAGTGTTATTGGATGGAATCTGCGCCGCCATGATCTCCGGTTAACAGAAGAGGAGATTCTTCCTGTTCCCGGTGTGGTGACGGCAATGGCTATCATCCTGATGGCGCTGACGCAAAAGGGGGATCGGGTGGTCATCAATCCGCCGGTGTATCCGCCATTTTATCAGGTGGTGGGACGACTGGGCCGGGAGCTGGTTCCGGTGCCGCTGGTAAAAAAGCAGCGATATGAGCTGGACTTTGAAGCACTGGAGCGGGAGTTCCGCAAGGGCGTACAGGCGTATCTCTTTTGCAGCCCGCACAATCCGGTGGGACGTGTGTGGACGGAGCAGGAACTGATGATGTTGACGGCGCTTTGCCGAAAATATCACGTTTTGATGGTCTCTGATGAGATACACAGCGATATCGTCTATACGGGAAGCAGCCATACCACGATACTAAAATGCATGGAAGAAGCCATTGCGCTGACGGCACCCAGTAAAACCTTTAATCTGGCGGGATTGAAGTCCTCTACCATGCTGATACGGGATCCAGCGCTGAGGCAACAGGTGGGAGGCATGATGGAGACGCTTCATCTCTATTGTAATCTGTTTTCCTATTGCGCTGCGGAGGCGGCCTATACCAGCGGGGACCGCTGGGTGGATGAGCTGAATCAATACCTGAAGGAGAACGCTGAAACGGTGTGCGGATTTCTGAAGGACCGACTGCCGACTGTGGCTGCCTATGTACCCGAAGGCACTTACCTGATGTGGCTGGATTTTTCCAAAACCGGGCTGGCCGGAGAAGCCCTTCAAAAGCAGCTGGTGGAAAAGGCGGGTCTTGCGCTAAACGCCGGCAGCAGCTTTGGACAGAGCTATGGGGGATTTGCCCGCATGAATATTGCAGCGCCAAGAAGCTATCTGATCAAAGGACTGGAAAAGATGGCTGCGGCATTCTAAAAAATAAGATGAAACAAACAGGGAAGGCCCCAAGGGAGACCTTCTGTTTGCATAAAACTCAAGAAAAGGGGATTTTCGCATGAAAAACTGGATTCGCCTTACGGCAGCAGCACTGGCTCTGACCATGCTGGCAGGGTGTGGAGGTGGAAAAACTGCCTCGTCTTCCACAGGCAGCGCAGCGGCAAGTGCAGCAAGCACCGTCAGCACATCTGCGGCGGCGGAGACCGCTCAAAGCGGAAATGTCAAGGATAATGTAACGGTGGTGCTCAAGGGTGAGCCCTCCAATATCGATCCCCATGGGAACACAGAGCTGGTAGCCATGGAGACGCAGGTTCAGATTTTTGAGACATTGGTCATAAAGGATGAAAGCGGTGAGATCGTTCCCTGCCTGGCGAAGAGCTGGGAGCAGATCGATGACTGTACTACACGGTTTTATCTGCGGGATGATGTGACCTTCCACAACGGTGAAAAGCTGACGGCGGACGATGTGGTCTATACCATCAAGCGTGCTACGGAGATGCCCTCCAGCGCTGCGATTTTCGCTGCATTTGACGGCGAGAATACCAAGGCTGTGGATGATCTTACCGTGGATGTAGTAACAAAGGAGCCCTTTGCGGCAGTGCTCAATTATCTGGCTTCCACCAGAGGCGGCATTGTCTGCAAGAAGGCCGTGGAAGAAATGGGGGATGACGCCTTTGGGCGTGCCCCTGTGGGAACCGGTCCCTTCATGTTTGACAACTGGGTAACCGGTACCAGCATTACCCTCAAGCGCAATGACAACTACTGGGGTGATAAGCCTGCATACAGCACCCTGACGCTGAAGTTTATTACCGAGACTGCGAACCGTGCGCTGGAAATCGAGGCGGGGAACGCTGACATCGTATTGGATCCCGACACTACTGATTTGGATCGCATCAAGTCGGAGGATGGTATTGAAGTGGTGACCGGCGACAGCTATGGCATTTCCTATATCATTCTCACCATGGATGATCCGGCCTTTGAGGATATCCGGGTGCGGCAGGCACTGTCCCTTGCCATCGACATGGATTCTGTGGTAAAGAGCGTATACGGCGACTATGCTACGGTTGCAGAGAGCGTGATCCCCAAGACGATCTTTGCCTACAAATCGCAGGGCGGCCATGAATACGACGTGGAAAAGGCCAAGGAACTGCTGGCAGAAGCTGGTGTCAGTGATTTGACCCTTCAGATGAATCTGCCTTCCGGCTCCGAGCAGCAGAACATCGGTGTTATCGTTCAGAATATGTGGCAGCAGATCGGCGTGAATGCTGAGATTTCCACAGCATCTACCTCTGAGGTGATTGCAGCGGGACGCCGGGGCGACAATCAGGTAACCATCATGTCCGGTACCTACTCCACCGGTGACCCCGGCCATGCACTGGCTGACTTCGATACCCGCAGTGATGGGTTCTTCCGTCCCAATGATACAAAGATCGATGATTATCTGGATCAGGGCGCTGCGACCTATGATTCGGATGCCCGCGCCGAGATCTATGCAGAGGCCCAGGACTACATTTATCACCAGTACTTTATGATCCCGGTAGCCAGCAAGACGGTCAACTATCTGATTACCGAACAGGTGGAGGGATTCTATTGTGATCCCGGTGATATTCCGTCCTTTGCCAATGTGGTGGTTTACGAATAAAATTGACGAAGCAGATACTTCGGCGTGGGCGCATAAGCAGCCCACGCCGGATGTAATACAGATGAGGTGTAATATCATGGAAAAGTTGATCATAAACCGAATGACATGGCCGGAGCTGAATGCAGAGCTGGAACATATTAAGGTTGCGCTGGTTCCGGTGGGCTCCTGTGAGCAGCACGGCCCCAATACTACGTTTGCAACAGATGCGGCAAGGGCGGAGGCCTATGCAGAGCGGCTTGCGGAGCGCTGCGGCAACAAGGTCGTAGTGTTTCCCTGTGTAAACTATGGACTGTCGCTGCATCATATGGACTTTCCTGGGACGGTGACGCTTCGCGTTAAGACTATGATGAGTTTGCTGGAGGATATCGGCGTTGCAATTGCGCAGCATGGAATCAAGAAAATTCTGTTTCTCAATGCCCACGGCGGTAATTTCCCGGCGCTGGAGGGAGCGATCATCACGTTGAAGCAGGAGCATGGGATCGAAGCCTACTGGTCGGCCATCGGCTCAGAGATCTCTCTGGGGGGGCTCACGGGTCTGCCAAAGCTGATCGGTCATGCCTGCGAGGTGGAGACAAGCTCCTGTATATATCTCTGCCCGGAGGTGGTCAGAGAAAAGCGGGAAAAGGGACAGGTACAGGACAGCATGCTGACCCACGACTCCTTTATCAAGGGCGGCGCAGCCTGGAGCTGGAAGAATGATGCATCACTGAACGGCGCGCTGGGAGATGCCAGAAAGGCAAGCTTTGAGGTCGGCAAGCGCATGACGGAAGAATCTCTGGACTATATGGAAAAACTGGTGGATGAGATCATTGCACGATAAGGTGAACCGGTAGTCCGGCATTAGAACCTGCCCTATGGGGGCGTTACCCGGAGGAAGCATTATGATACGCTATATCATCAAACGAATTTTATCCATGATCCCGGTGCTGCTGGGCGTTTCGCTGATTATATTCAGCCTGCTCTATTTTACGCCCGGCGATCCTGCGGAATATATGCTGGGAATGGACGCATCACAGGAAAACATTGATGCGCTCCATGAGGAATTAGGGCTGGATCAGCCGTTCCTCGTGCGATATGTCCATTATATTGGGGACATTGTCACAAAGTTTGACTTTGGCAAATCCTACACCACCCGACAGTCTGTAACAGACGAGATCTTGCAGCGGCTCCCGGCAACATTGACGCTGGCGGTGCTCAGCGTCCTGTTTGCGGCGATCGTGGGAGTGACCACCGGAGTCATTGCGGCGGTAGAGCAGTACTCGATTTTTGATAAGGCGGCAACGGTGGTGGCGCTGACCGGCGTATCCATGCCGAACTTCTGGACCGGACTAATGCTGATCATTGTATTTTCCGTGAATTTGGGATGGCTGCCGCCATCCGGCTTTGATACGCCGCTCCATTGGATCTTGCCGACCCTCACTGTAGGCATGGCTTCGTCCGCCACGATCATGCGGCAGACCCGTTCGGCAATGCTGGAGGTGATCCGGCAGGATTATATCACAACGGCCAGAGCCAAGGGGCAGAAGGAGATCATAATTGTCCTGCGGCACGCCCTGCGGAATGCGTTGATCCCGATTATTACCGTCATCGGTATTTCCTTTGGTGGTATGCTGGGCGGTGCAATCCTGGCGGAGTCCATTTTTTCCATTCCGGGCATTGGCAAATTGATGGTAGATGCAATCAACGTGAAAAATTATCCCATGGTTCAGGGCGGCGTATTGTTTATTGCCTTTGGGTTTTCTGTTGTAAATCTGCTGGTAGATATTATTTACGCCTTTGTGGACCCCAGAATCAAATCCCAGTATCGATCCGGCGGAAAAAAACGCCGGAAGAAGACGGAGAATAGAAAGGAGGCGGCCTGAGCATGGCAGCGGGAACAGCGGGAATGAACTATGAAAGCTACAAAAAAGAAGGGCTGCTGAAGCAGACGTGGCAGGGGCTGAGAAAAAACCGGCTGGCCATGTTTGGATTTTGCCTGCTGCTGGCGCTGATCCTGACGGCGATTTTTGCCAATGTTCTTGCGCCATATCCCGAGGAGGCGCAGGATCTGACGGCTTCCTTCCAGCCGCCTTCTGCCCAGCACTTTTTTGGCACGGACGAATACGGAAGAGACATTTTCAGCCGCTTGATCTATGGAAGCCGGATCTCTATTGCAATCGGTGCGGTGGCGGCAACACTGTCAGCTCTGATCGGCATTGTGATCGGGTCACTGGCGGGGTTCTATGGAGGCAAGGTGGATAACGTTCTGATGCGGCTCATCGACATTATGATGGCGATTCCAAGCACGTTGCTGGGCATTTCCATTGTGGCGGCGCTGGGCAACGGGATCCGAAATGTCATTATTGCGGTGGCCATTGGCGCAGTGCCCTCCTATGCCAGAATTGTTAAGGCGTCGATTTTGTCCGTGAAGGAGCAGGTATTTGTGGACATGACTACAAAGACTGTATTCAAGGCAGATATTCCATCTGAGGGGATCTATAACCGTAATGGAAAACTGATCCAGGGAGATGTACTGGAAAATGGAGAGATGGTAAAGATCTATGGAGATTCGGTGA
>OLRG01003309.1_pt1 | contig 10453 bp, 12 predicted proteins | sample 1672331 | NCBI WGS metagenome assembly OLRG01 (sample SAMEA3136672, study PRJEB25190) | human gut metagenome
ACCGACCGGACCGGACATATCATTGATGCTCGCCTGACCGGTAAAGAGCATTTTAATACTCTCGATTGTCAGCTGAATCCAATATTTTACTTCATAGGCACTGTATTTCAAGGTGCCGAGGATACCGCATTTTTCGCGGTAATTGGAACTGCAGCTGATACCGAAAATGTAGCGACCGCTCTCATTTGCAACCGGATCCATCTGAACGGTGATATCTTTGCCGTCGCGTTCTACCGTCATCGTCACGGACTGTTTCTGATGAAAAGTCACATAGTTGGTTACTTCTCTTGCCACATGGATATTGCTGTGATTGATCTTTTTAACAATATCGCCTTCTTTCAGGCCTGCTTCTGCTGCCGGGTATCCGTCACTCACCTGCAGGATTACCGGTTTATCGTACCCGATACTTCCTATAATAAACATAGACAGTACAAATGCCAGGATAAAGTTAAATACCGGACCTGCTGCAATAACTGAAATCCTTGCCCATACGGATGCCGCTGCAAATGCTCCCGGTTCCATCGTTCCTTCATCTTCTCCAAGCATCATGCAGGAACCGCCAAACGGCAGAAGTTTCCAGGAATATTTTGTTCCTCCTTTGTCAAAGCTTAACAGTCTCGGTCCCATTCCCAGAGAAAATTCCACAACCGTAATGCCATTTTTCTTCGCCAGCAGAAAATGTCCGAATTCGTGAAAAAGAACAATCAGGCTGAAGATCAACAATGCTATAATTATGCTCAATTTACCACCTGCTTTCAATCATTTCATAAGTTTCCTGTTCACACTGCAGGATCTGTTCCACCGTTGGAGCTTCAATCACTTTGTGTGCATCCATACAGGTTTTGATGATCTCGTAAATATCCAGAAAACCGATCTTGCGGTTCAAAAATTTGCTGACTGCACGCTCGTTTGCCGCATTAAATACAGTCGGCATGGAGCCGCCTGCTTTTGCCGCTGCAAAGGCCAGCGGAAGTCCTTCGAAATTCTCCATATCCGGTTTTTCGAAGGTGATCTGTGACAGGCTCCAGAAATCCAGACGTTCTCCGGCCAGATATTCCCGATCTGGATAGAACAGTGCATACTGGATCGGAAGCTTCATATCCGGGGTTCCAAGCTGGGCGATCACCGCACCGTCTTTGTACTGCACCATGGAATGGATGATGCTCTGCGGCTGGATCACAACCTGGATCTGATCCAGTTCCACATCAAACAGCCATTTTGCCTCCATCACTTCCAGTCCTTTGTTTACCATACTCGCAGAATCGATCGTGATCTTATGTCCCATCGACCAGTTTGGATGTTTCAGTGCATCCTCAAGCTGCACATGTTTCAGAAATGCTTTATCTTTTCCGCGGAACGGACCGCCGGATGCTGTCAGCAGGATTTTGTCGATCTGTGTTTTCTTTTCTCCGTTTAAGGACTGGAAAATCGCACTGTGCTCGCTGTCCACCGGCAGCAGCGGGTGACCCGCTTTTTTCGCCGCCTCCGTCACCAGTTCGCCGCCCGCGACGAGCGGCTCCTTGTTGGCCAGCAGCACGCGTTTGCCGCAGGCAAGCGTTTCCATCACCGCCGTCAGACCGACCACGCCCACGACCGAGACAAGCACATCGTCCGCATCGCACGCATGCACCACATCCAGCAGCACGTTTTCGCCGAACATCCACTGGCAGCTGTTTTTGATATCCGCCGGAATTTCCTTCGGCTCGACGGAAAGCGCCGCAATCTTCGGATGGAACTGGCGCACCTGTTCAAAGAGCTTTTCGCTTGAGCTGTGCGCCACCAACGCGGTGACGGCAAAGCGGTCGCTGTGGCGCGCCGCCACGTCGAGCGCCTGCGTGCCAATGGAACCCGTAGAACCCAATATCGCCAACTTTCGCATATTTGCCTCCGTTTTTCGCATAAGCCATGCGTATTTCAGCCGCATATACCGCTTTAAAGCACCAGCGTGTAGCAATACATCACAATCAGGGTGAAAATCACGCTGTCAAACCTGTCCATCACGCCGCCGTGGCCGGGGAAAATCTTGCCGTAATCCTTGATTCCGCTGTGGCGCTTGAGCAGCGACGCGGAAAGGTCGCCGATTTCGCCCGCCACCGAGCCGATCAGGCCCAGCGCAATGGCCGCCGGAATCCCCGGCATCGGCATGTGGAACGCGTATACAAACACCGCGCGGCAGATCAGGCCGCCGATTGTGCCGCCAACCACGCCGAAAATCGCGCCTTCCACCGTCTTTTTGGGGCTGACGTTCGGGCAGAGCTTGTGTTTACCCATCGCCCGGCCGCCGAAATACGCCGCGCCGTCGCCGACATAGGCAATCGCAAACGCCATCGTAATCAGCGCAATACCCGGCACCACGCCGTAGGTGCTATTCATCATCATCATAAACATGGACATCGGCAGAAAGCAGGTGAACAGCGGGTATACCGACGCCGCCGCATCCGGGAACGTCGGCTTTTCTCGCAGCATGACACCCGTCATCGAAATGCCCATCGCCGCCACAACCAGCAGCAGCGGATCGAGCACGCCCATCACGCGGCTCAGCGGCCACATCGCGACCGCCGCCGCATAGCCGCCCCATGTGCAGACGTTGTAGCCCGCTTTGCCCAGCGCGCGATAGCACTCCCGCATCGCGATGATCGTCAGCAGGGCGATCACCAGCTCGGCGAACCAGCCGCGCACGACCAGCACAAAGATGAGAAACGGCACGCCGACAGCCGCGGTAATCAGGCGAGTCTTCATAAAATCCTTCTTTCTTATACGCCGCCGAACCGGCGATTTCTTTTCGCATACGCCAGCAGCGCTTCATCATAAGCATGACGGTCGAAATCCGGCCAGAGCGTATCGGTCTGATAAAACTCCGCATATGCCAGCTGATAGAGCAGGAAATTGCTCAGCCGCATCTCTCCGCTCGTCCGAATCAGAAAATCCACATCCGGCAGTCCGGCCGTATACAATTCGCTTTCAAACGCTTTGCGGTCGATGTCCTCCGGCTTCATGTCGCCGTTTGCCACATGTTCCGCCAGTTTCTGCGCCGCGCGGATGATTTCCTGCTGACCGCCGTAATTCAGCGCGATATTCAGCTGCAACCCCGTGTTCCCGTGCGTGCGGCGGATGGCGGCGTGCAGCGCGTCCTGCTGCTTTTCCAGCCCCTTGGGCATGCCGTCAATGTCGCCCAGAATGCGAATACGCACGTTTTTCTCGTTCAGTTCGTCGATCTCACTGGTAAAGTATTGCAGCAAAAGCCGCATCAGCGCGCCGACTTCCTCGGCCGAGCGCTTCCAGTTTTCAGCCGAAAACGCATAAATGGTCAGCGCCTCGATGCCCAGTTCGTCGGAATACTTGATGATTTCACGCAGCGCCTCTACGCCGGCCTTGTGGCCGAATGTGCGCGGCATGCCGCGCTTCTGCGCCCAGCGGCCGTTGCCGTCCATGATGATCGCCACGTGGCGCGGCAGAAATTCCCTGTCCAGCTCCTTTGCCGAGACGACAGGCGCTTTGCTTTCATTTTGGCCCATAACTGCCATATCTATCCCCCTGCCGCCGCGCTCATCTGCAATCGGCGGTCCTTATTTTTGTTTTAATCCAAAAGGCGGGCCTCGCAGAGCGCCGCTCCGACGAAACCCGCCGTGTCTGTCTGTTTACGGTTGCGGATCGGAAATCGGGTCGAGAAACCGCGCGGCCACGAGCTTTTTGCCGTCGTCCGAGGCATACACAACGCGCAATTTGCCTCCGTCCCGCTTTTCGCGGCGCGGCGCGTACGTTTCGCTTACCTGCGGATGAACGCCTTCTTCGCTCAGAATCGCCTCAGCCTGCTTCAAAGGAAGCCCAAGCAGCTGCGTTCTCATTTGACCTCCATGATCTCCTTTTCCTTCTCGGCGTCGATCTTGTCGATGTCCTTGATCGCCGCGTCGGTCAGCTTCTGGATGTCCTCTTCGGCCTTCTTCTGGTCGTCCTCGGTGATTTCGCTGTTCTTCTTGAGCTTCTTCACCTGATCGACCGCGTCGCGGCGGATGGAACGGATCGCCACCTTGCTTTCCTCAGAGGTCTTGCGCACGAGCTTGGTCAGCTCCTTGCGGCGCTCCTCGGTCAACTCCGGCAGCAGCAGGCGGATCACCTTGCCATCGTTGGACGGCGTAAGCCCCAGGTCGCTGGCCTGAATCGCCTTGGAGATATCCTTCACCATCTTCGCGTCCCACGGATTGATCTGGAGGATGCGCGGTTCCGGCGCGGAGATGTTGGCCACGTTTTTAAGCGGGGTCGGCGTGCCGTAGTAATCCACTGTGATGCGATCGAGCAGCTGCGGGTTCGCACGTCCGGCGCGGATGGCCATCAGGTCGCTGCGAAGCACGTCCTTGGTCTTTTCCATCTTGGTTTTTGCGTTATTCTGGATTTCGGTAATCGTCATGGGAGATACCTCCTCGAATTTCTTTTTCTATATTTTACCCCACAACCCTATCATTTGGCAAGCCCTTTTGCGCAAACAATCAAAACAGCCGAAGCGAATGCCCCGGCTGTTTGAAAGAAACCCTTTTGTATGCTCACGGATGCACGACTGTGCCCATCATGTCGCCTTCGATAACGCGCAGAATGTTCTGCGGATCATCCAGGCCGAACACACGGATGCACGGCACCTTGTTCTCGCGGCAGATCGTGATTGCGGACGCATCCATCACCTTCAGGTCGCGCTCCTGCACCTCCTGATACGTGATGTCGCGCAGCAGCTTCGCCTCCGGATTGACGCGCGGATCGCTGTCGTACACGCCGTCCACGTTCTTTGCCAGCAGAATCGCGTCCGCACCGATTTCAACCGCGCGCAACGCCGCCGCCGTATCGGTGGAGAAGAACGGATTGCCCGTGCCGCAGGCAAAGATGACCACACGTCCCTTTTCCAGATGACGCACAGCCCGGCGATAGGTATACGGCTCGCAGAAGCGCGTCATTTCCACCGCGCTCATCACGCGGCTGGCAATGCCCTGACGCTCTACGGCGTCCTGCATTGCGATGGAATTGATGGCCGTGCCGAGCATGCCCATGTGATCCGCATTGACGGCGGTCATCTTCGCCGCCGGGCCCTGACGGCCGCGCCAGATGTTGCCCGCGCCGATTACGATAGCGATTTCCGCGCCCGTCTCGTGCAGCTGGCGAATGACGTCGGCCACGCGGTCAATCTGCTCAAAATCAAACAGGCGGCCATGATCGCCCAGCGCCTCGCCGCTGAGCTTGATGAGAACGCGCTTATACTTTGCCATAAGTTTCTCCTCTCCTGCCCTAAACGTTCAAATTGCTTCAAAAAAGGGGCAATGCTTGCGCATGCCCCTGTGTGGGAAGAAATTACTTCTTCATCTTGGCCTGCTCAGCCGCGATGTCCGCCGCGAGGTTGTCCTGACGCTTCTCAAGACCCTCGCCGCGCTCAAAGCGCACAAAGCGAACGACGTCGGCCTTGCCGCCGAGCATCTTGGTCACATTGATGTCCGGATCCTTGACGAACGGCTGTTCGAGGAGGCAGACTTCCTTGTAGTACTTCTCGATGCGGCCCTCGACCATGCGCTCGACGATCTTCGCCGGCTTGCCCTCATTGAGAGCCTGCTGGGTCAGAACCTCGCGCTCCTTTTCGAGGTTGTCGGTCGGCACTTCGTCGCGGCGCACGAACTGCGGGTTCGCGGCGGCAATGTGCATGACGAGGTCATGGCTCAGCGCCTTCACTTCATCGTTGACTTCCGGGCAGGACAGCTCAACCATGACGCCGATGCGGCCGCCCATGTGGTTGTAGGTATCCACCATGCCGTGCTCAGCCACAAAGCGGGCAAAGCGGCGCACGGAAATCTTTTCGCCAATGGAGGCGGTCGCCTCGCCGATCAGATCGTTGACGGTCTTGCTGGCGTCCGCATAGAACGGCTGCGCAAGCATCTCTTCAACGGTCGCCGGGGCGGCGGCAGCGATGTGCTTGGCGAAATCGCGGCACAGCTCCTTGAAGCGGTCGGTGTTGGCCACGAAGTCGGTCTCGCAGTTGACCTCGACGGTCACGCCCACGCCGTTCTCATCCACAAAGGAATCCACCATGCCTTCGGCGGCGATGCGGCCGGCCTTCTTGGCGGCGGCGGCGAGACCCTTCTCGCGCAGGAAGTCGATGGCCTTGTCCATGTCGCCGTCGCACTCGACGAGCGCCTTCTTGCAGTCCATCATGCCGGCGCCGGTGCGCTCACGCAGTTCCTTAACCAGGGCAGCAGTAATATTAGCCATAATAGCTTCGGTCGATTACTTCGCTTCGGCGGCCGGCTCAGCCTGCTCGCCCTGCTTGCCTTCCAGCACCGCGTCCGCCATCTTGCCCGCGATGAGCTTCACCGCGCGGATCGCATCGTCGTTGCCCGGAATCACATAATCGATCTCGTCCGGATCGCAGTTGGTATCCACGATCGCCACAACCGGAATGCCCAGCGCGCGCGCCTCAGACACGGCGATGTGCTCCTTGCGCGGGTCAACCACGAACAGGCAGCCCGGCAGGTTCTTCATCTCGCGGATGCCGCCCAGGTTCTCCAGGAGCTTCTCGCGCTCGGCCATCAGCTTGATAACTTCCTTCTTCGGCAGCACTTCAAACTCGCCGCGCTCTTCCATCGCGTCGATGGCGTTCAGGCGGGCGATACGGGTCTTGATGGTGCGGAAGTTGGTCATCATGCCGCCCAGCCAGCGGTTGTTGACATAATACATGTTGCAGCGCTTGGCCTCGGTCTCGATGGACTCCTGCGCCTGCTTCTTCGTGCCGACGAACAGCACGCTCTTGCCTTCCATCGCCACAGAGCGGACGAACGCATACGCCTCGTCGATCTTGCGGACGGTCTTCTGAAGGTCAATGATGTAGATGCCGTTGCGCTCGGTAAAGATGTACTGCGCCATTTTCGGGTTCCAGCGGCGGGTCTGATGGCCGAAGTGAACGCCGGCCTCCAGCAGCTGCTTCATAGATACGACTGCCATAGTTTTATTTCCTCCTTTAAGTTGTCCCGCCACCCCAATCATCTCCCCGCCAGACCTTGCGGCACCATGGCGGAAATCCTTGGGTGTGTGTGGTACTCTGTCTATGCAGAGCCTTTAGATTATACTACATCTTGTGTCCCATTGCAAGGAAAATATACATTTTTTCAAAAGAATTTTTTCTTCCGGCAGGGCTTTTTTATCTTTTCCAGCTCTACCTCCACCAGAATAATGTCGCTGCCCATGCGCCGGATGCAGCACCAAGGGATGATATAGTCCTCTTCCCGTCCAAACAGCCCGAAAAACCGGGCCTTTCCGGGTACGATCAGCGCAATTACATTGCCTCCCGTACAGTCCAGCTCCAGATCCGACACAAATCCGATCCGGCAGCCGTCACAGATATTGATGACCTCTCTGCATTTCAGCTCCGACATTCTCACCGTCATTTCCCCGCCTCCTGCCGTCTATGGCTCCGCCGCAATGGCCCGTCTGATCTGGGAGATTGCCCCTTTCTCCAGCCGTGACACCTGTGCCTGCGAGATCCCCACCTCTCCGGCCACCTCCATCTGTGTCCTTCCGTCATAAAACCGCAGGGCAAGGATCCGCTTCTCTCGGTCGGTGAGGCCCTTCATGGCCTCCCGCAGCGCAATATGCTCGATCCACCGCTCATCGGTATTCTTGGTATCCCGCACCTGATCCATGACGGTCAGCGGTTCTCCCCCATCGGAATAGATGGGATCATAGAGGCTCACCGGAGAAGCAATGGCATCCATGGCAAAGTTCACCTCTTCAATGGGCAGCTCCAGCTTTTTTGCGATCTCCTCCATGGTAGGCTCCTTCTGGTTCTCCCGCATCAGGCTTTCTCTGGTCTGGAGCACCCGATATGCCGTGTCCCGGAGGCTCCGGCTGACCCGGATGGGGCTGTTGTCCCGCAGAAACCGCCTTACCTCTCCGGAAATCATGGGGACCCCGTAGGTGGAAAATTTCGTATTCATGCTGATATCAAAGTTTTCAATGGCCTTCAGCAGTCCGATGCAGCCCACCTGAAACAGATCGTCCGGGCTCTCTCCGCTGTTGGAAAAGCGTTGTATCACGCTGAGTACCAGCCGGAGATTCCCCTCCACCAGCGCATTTCTGGCCTCCATATCGCCGTTTTTATACCGCTTCATCAGCGCCATCATTTCCTCGTTGCGCAGCACCTTTAATTTTGAGGTGTTCACGCCGCAGATTTCAACCTTCCCAAGCATATGAAAAACCTCCCGGAAAAATTCCTGTTAGAATTTTTCCCGAGAGGCGTAATTTCATTCTGCCGAAAAAGGGAACTTCTGCGTGCCTGCGCTTATTCTGCCGCTGTCACTAGAAATCCATAGACGGCCCAGCCCTGATAGGCTTCTGTATTCCACGTTCCGGATACGGTATACACCACATCCTCGTCGCTCTGGAGCAAAGCAATGCTGCCATCGGCCTCCACGGGGATCTGGGTGCCGGGATCCTCCGGGTCAGACCGCAGGTAGGCCGTCACCGTTATATCCTCCGGTGCTGCCGCAAAGGTCAGCGTTACGGTGTCAAATCCCGCCCGGGTCAGGGTATTGTATTCGTCATAGACCCAGTCCTGGGGCTTCTGACCGTCCAAGACTGCATTGGTCATGCCGCCCTGCTGGGCTCCGTCATCCCCATAGCTCCACGATCCCGTGTGGTAGGGGATCATCTGGCTGACCTGACCGTACTGGCTTCGATACTGAATGGATAGATCTGGTACCTGATTGACAACCTCCGGCTCCCACCATTTTCCGCTGCCCCGATCCGGAATCTCATTTTCCGCCGGAACATCCGCCGGTGCTTCCGCAGACACGACAATTTTAGTGGCGGAAATCTGCGCAGGAATGCTCATGGTCACCATCCCCGGGAATGTGACCTGAAGGATGCTGCCCCGGGCCATGTCAGAAAGCGCCACCGGGTTGCCGGCTGCATCCTCCATGGTTGCATTGTCCGTATATACTTTGATATAGTCTCCGCCCAGCGAATCAATCCCCGATTGATCTCTGCACGCCGCCATAATGGAGCCGTCCTTCAGATCGAGATAATAGATCATTGTCACCGTATCGCTCTGCTGATCCAGTGATGCGCCTGCTTCTGCATCACTGGCGCTCTGTGCAGCGTCGACGGAAGACGGCGCCTCCGGTGCCGAAGGCAATGCGCTCTGGCTGCTGCCCGCAGACTGGGAACTGCCGCAGCCTGCGGCGGTTACTGCTAACCCCAGCGCCATTAGAAGTGCAACAAATCTTTTCATATAGAAACTACCTCCTTGTGGTATCTGCTCTTTCAGACGCACCATCTCCAAAAAGGTTCCATCCAAATTGGCCGGAAACTTTCATGCACCGCTTGGGCAGTCCGATGCCGTGGAGCGCAAATTATCCAAAGTGCAGGCAGCTTGCCTCCGCAATGGCGGAATAGGCCCAGAAGGTCTCCGGTACATCCGTAAAGAAATTCTCTGCCGTCATCCACGCCGGGGGCGTGTCATTCCTGCCGAAGAAGCGGTTGAGCATCACCACTGCCTCGGCCCGGGTAACATTCTTTTGTGGCCGGAAGCTGCCGTCTCCATAGCCATGGATGACCCCTGCCTGTGCCAGTCGGCGGACGCTCTGGGCGTACCATGGGCCGCCGCTGTCGGGGACATCCGTAAAGGAAACCGTTTCGGTGCACTCCAGCTCCATGCCCACGGCATCGGCATACTGGGCCAGCATCGCCGCAAACTCCGCCCGGGTAATGCTGCCGCTGCCCTTGAAAAGCCCTCCGGGATATCCCTTCATGTATCCGGCCGCATAGGCTGAGGCCACATAGCCTCTGGCCCATCCAGCCACATCGGAAAACGGGCATTCCCACGGCTCCAGCACTTCCGTATCGCTCACCGCCACCAGCAGCTTTGCCGCCTGCTCCCGGGTCAGATTCCCGTTGGGCTTAAAATGCTCGGAATCCACGCCCTGAATATAGGGGGTATGCACCGGAATGTCATGGCACTGCTCCGCCAGTGTACAGGATACCGCAGTACCGATTTCCAGCGTCCTGCGCCACGGATACCAGCAATCCTCCAGCTGTGCCTGAGACAGTCCCCGCTGGGCAAAAGGCTCCAGCGAGACGATCATGTTACTGCGGCTAAAATTCTCCATCAGATCTTTTGTGGCATCCTCCATGCGAATCATCAGCTGCCATTGCAGGGCCCGCAGCTTCTGCAAATGATACGCCATGGTAGCTAGGGTTAGCTTCGGAGATCCATGGATATCTTCCAGATGCTTTCCAGTCGAATTTTCCTCCGTCTACGATTACGCCGCCGATTGCTGTACCATGTCCGCCGATAAATTTCGTTGCTGAATGTACGACAATGTCTGCGCCGTATTCAATCGGACGGATCAGGTAAGGTGTTGCGAAAGTAGAATCTACTACTAGCGGAAGACCATGCTTATGAGCAATTTCTGCAATCTTTGCAATG
>OLRG01003314.1_pt1 | contig 10432 bp, 7 predicted proteins | sample 1672331 | NCBI WGS metagenome assembly OLRG01 (sample SAMEA3136672, study PRJEB25190) | human gut metagenome
ATGCATTCCAGCATATCAACGTTGGTGATCCGTTAAATCCAGAAACTCAGATGGGTGCTCAGATCAACAGACGTCAGGCAGACAAAATCCTCTCCTACGTACAGATTGCCAAAGAAGAAGGCGCAACCATCGCATGCGGCGGTAACTATTATACAGAAAACGGCTGTGAAAAGGGAAGTTTCGTTCAGCCGACACTGATCACAAACGTTACCAACGATATGCGTGTGGCTCAGGAAGAAATCTTTGGACCGGTACTTCCAATACTGACTTATGATTCACTGGATGAAGCTATTGTGAACATTAATTCCATGGCACATCCGCTGGCCTTATACATCTTTACTTCCAATAAAGAAGTTGCTGAAAAAGTAACCTCCCACTGCGGTTTCGGCGGTGGCTGTGTAAATGATACTATCATTCATCTGGCTACCAGTGAGATGGGATTTGGAGGCTTCGGAGAAAGCGGTATGGGATCCTACCATGGAAAAGATGGCTTCAATACTTTCTCTCATTACAAGAGTATTGTAGACAAAAAAACATGGCTGGACCTCCCGATGAGATACCAGCCATATAGAAAAGTTTATGAAAAACTGCTCAGAAAGTTCCTGAAATAAGGGAACTTTCTTTTTTCACCAATTCTCACACCGCATCTTTATAGACTCTCTGGATATGCATTGCCAGATACCCAATCTCCGTCTCGTCCAGCTTATGCCCGATACATCCTTCCAGATTCTTACAGATATCATCCGCAATCTCATACGCCTGTGGATACTGTTCCAGCATATACTCATTCATATCCAGGTTCAGTTTCTCTCCTGTAGACGCACGCGCCACCATATATTTCATATGATTCATCAGACGATTATAAGACAGTGACAGTACATCAATCGGCTTGCCTGTCGCTTTCTCAATCATGTCGATGCACTCTCTCACAGCTCTTGCAGTCTGCATGGCAACAGATACTTTCTCATCACCAATTGCAGAATGAATATGCAATGCCACGTACCCTACCTCATGATCATCAATCTCTATCTGAAGTCTCTCTTTCAGGATTGTTTTCAGTGTTTCCGCAACTTTAAATTCACTGTAGAAAAGAACCTTGATATCTTCAGTCAGTGGATTGCTGATCTGCTCGTTTCTGCGGATTCTGGCCACAGCAAAGGAGATATGGTCTGCAAGTGGAAAGAGAATTCCTCTGTCTATGGAATCTCCAAATACTTTCTGCGCCTCTGTCAGGATCGCATCTGCAATTTCCAGATATTCCGGCTCGATTCCCTTTACCAGCTCCTTCGCAGATCCACGTTCCGTCTCCTGTGCCAGGCGGTACATGGTACACTCCTGTGGCTTATCAAAACGCTGGCTGACCTTTTTCCCAAATCCAACACCCTTGCCCAGGATCACATATTCCTGGTTTTCGTCCATATCAATGGCTATGACACCGTTGTTGTTTAATACTTTACTCACTCTGTACATCTCGTTGTAATCCCCTCATTTTATATTGATTAGCTAAGACATTTACCTATTTTTCCTGTTCCATCTGTCTCATCAGCTTATTTTCTCTAATTGGTTCTTTAACAGTAATTGTTCGATTAGCCTTATTCCCATATTCTCTGGCAACTTGGATTCCTTCTGCAATTTCGCATGCCTGCTGATAATAATATTTTACTGCTGTTTGAAATACCTCTGGGCGTTTTCTTTGTAGCAGATCCGGACTAATACGTATTTCTTTTTTATATGGAATATTTTCCTCTTCATAACGGATAAAATTTTTCTGTGTTTTCAGATTAATTATTAGTTTAGGAGAATCACCAATATATAACTTTTCTCCATCCAATTCCACGTTATATTCTCCTGCACGCCATTTCATAAGCAGCTTCCTTTCACCAATATTTTTCCCTTTTCCAAATTTTCTTTCCTTCCAGAAAAAGCTGAAGATACTCAATTTTTTGTTCGATAGTTTCCGCAATTTTCTCTGCGCGCTGTTCTGGCATTTTTGTATATTTCAGGAGGAGTTCTTCGGATTCTTCCGGAAAATCCTGAAGCTTTTGTATATCAATTATATCTTTATTTTTTATATAGGAAAGCATAGCAGTTTCTTTTTTGCAGAAAGAATTTACTCTGATATTTAATAATCCGGATTTCACCGGAACCGGATCTTCGCTATAAAACAGACAGTTTCCTGTATCATATATAGGAGCCATTTTTATCAGACAATGTTCTCTATTACTGTACAGAAATCCAAAATTGTTGTAATGTCTGTCTGTATTGCTCAGAATAAAATCTGTCATAATAGTATATTCCAGTTGTGTTCTTACCTCATCTTCATCCAGTCCTGCTTTTACAGCCAATTGGATAATCGCTTCATATTCAGACAAATCATTGGGGACTTTATAGTTTCCGATCAACTGATATGCTGATACCAGTTCCATATCCAAAGATGTAAACAATTCATTCAGACTACACGGAAATTCTTCTCCCTCTATCTTTGTTCTGCCAATTTCATATGGAATATAATTTTTCCATCCCATCCGTTCATGAAGCCGCGATGCGATTTTCTCATTTACAGCCTGCTGCCCATAATTATTGGTATTTATTTTCATCAGATAGCGTTTGCCATCTCTGATGATCCATTTCTTTTTCATTTCTCCATTTACAGAAGATGCCGGGGAAAAACGTGAAATATGTCCTTCTACATCTATGCGCCCGGTATCTGTCAGTAAATCGCCCAACTCATCAGAAAAATCATTTTCAAAAAAATTAATGTCCTTCCAGTACAATTCTCTGGAAACAGGCTGCATCCAGTAATGGTCTGTCAGGCTCAGACCATAAGCCGCTAACATTAGAGACTGACTCGTCTCCTCATTCAAAACTCTCAGTGCCTGCTGGATTCCTTTTCTTGTATCAGGAACTGCCCGCATATTCCACCATTCTATGAGTCCGGTACCATCAGAACCACATCCGACTGGAAGTTCTTCCGGCAGATATATTTCCAGAATATATTCAATTCTTCCAGAAAAAGTACTAATCTTTACCATGGCTACGTCCAAGTCTTTGTACTTTAGTATATACAATTCTTCTTTAACCATAAAGCCCCTCCTTCCAGCTCCAATATTATCATCTACATTCAATACTTATATGATTTAAGCGAACTGTTTTATGCTGCCAATGCATTTGCATTTATCTGGTCGATTGTCTTTCTGATTCCAATCCAGACATTTAAATCTGTAAATATGTCTACAATACTTCCCTGATCCGTGAATGGCGTTTCCTGAAGAACAGATAAGTCTTTCATCATTCCATTATGCACAATATATTCTATGATCTGATTTACAAAATAAATCTGTCTGCTGTCCAGATTACTTCCTTCCAGATATTGTGAAAATGCAGCTTTGGCAGCCGTCATATCAAGTCCTACTATTTCACGCACAAATTCTCCTAACGGTTTTTGACCATATTCAGCTTCATAGTCCTGCTTTGTCCCCAATTCACTCCACAAAATATTTTCCAGCACCCTCACATCATCTTCTGTCAACGGAACATTCGTTTTTAATTTCGCAATCACCTCATTATCCTGGTGCTGTCGGACATAATACTCCGCTTTCGCTTTATAATTTTTCAAATCATCACTTTCCAGATCTGAATCTTTCCATTCTATACTGAGGATTTCGTCATCAAAATTAGTATCATAAATTGTCTTTTTCGTATCCGAAATATATTTCATCAAATCACGAAGATTCTCTCTGATATGTTCAAATTCATTGATTCCCGCATTATCAAGATATCCTGTATGAAGAATCTGATCAATCAGTTCTGCCTGCATCATGATTTCCGGTATGTTAGAAATACTTGCCAGTACTGAAACTTTTTTCAGCAGATCTTTTCGCGCACGCCCATGTTTCTTTCCAGCCAGATAAGCCAGTTCAATTCCATATAACAGCGCGTCAAAACGTAATGCTTTTGTATCATCATTTTCCGGCTCAATCAGTGGAGACAGCTCATCTCTGACTGCCAGTGTATCCTCATAAGTAAGAACTTTATAATTATCCAGTACTGCATATGTATCCACATATTTCAAATGCTGTCTTACTACAAAGTTTTCTCTATTTAATTCCCGCACTTTTGTAACCATATGTTCTACCAATGATTTCCGATATGCAATTAAACGTTCTGTCTGATATGCAGCTCCCTGTAATTTATATACAATTTCAAATTCCAACTGAAAAATTGCTCCTTGCAAGGCAATCATATTTGCAGTTGCACGTCCTTTATTCATGCGGAAAAATTCAAAATTACCACAAAAATCAAAAATATAAAACTTCTGCTTATCGGCTCCGTCCAACAGTCCTGGGCATAAACGCGTACCACGACCAATCATCTGCCAGAATTTTGCTTTGCTCATAACCTTTTTAAAAAATACAAGGTTCAGAATTTCAGGCACATCAATTCCCGTATCGAGCATATCAACAGAAATGGCAATCTGCGGTAATTTCTTTGGATCAGCAAACTCATCAATCGCACTCTGCGAATAGTTCAGATAATTATCAATCACTTTTGCATATCCCACAAGATGAGGATATTCTTTTCCAAATACTTCAAATATTTTTTCTGCATGGCGATGATTTTTCGCAAAAATAATGCTCTTACCGATTTTATTTCCATAATCTACTTTCAACCCATTTGTCATAAGAATATGAAGTACTTTTTTAATCGTATCCTCATTGAAAATCCAGTCATTCAATGCTGACGAATCTATACTGTCCGGAATCTCTCCGTTTTCATCCTCGAAAGTATTTTCATATGTTTTTTTATCTTCCTCAGACAACTCATCATATACAAGTCCATTCTGGATAAACTTCAATGTCGTCTCTACAGACATAAAATCAACCAGATATCCATCTTTTACTGCCTGTGCAAGTTCGTATCCATAAGTTGGTACTCCATTTTCCAGTTCAAATGTTTCGTAAGTATTTTTGTCAATTTCATCCTTAGGTGTCGCTGTCAACCCCACCAGTGGGGCATCAAAATAATTAAAAATATCCTTATATTTGTTGTAAATGGAACGATGTGCTTCATCACAGATTACCAGATCAAAATGACCACAGGTAAATAACTTTCCATTCTCGTCACGGACAGCATCAATACAATTCATCATTGTCTGATAAGTAGAAAATACACAATGTGCTGTATAATTTTCTTTTTCTTCGCAAAGATTCGTCACCGATAAATCCGGCAGTAAATTGACAAAACTTCTCTTCGCCTGTGTCACGAGAGAATTACGGTCTGCAAGGAAAAGGATATTTCTTACCCATCCCTTTTCAAGCAGTACCTTACAAAGTGCGATTACTGTACGTGTTTTTCCAGATCCGGTTGCCATAACAAGTAATACCTTACGACGATTTCTTATGCCAAAGCTGTCACAAACCGCTTTAATTGCAGCCTCCTGATAATAGCGTCCTGCGATTTTTTTGTCTATGGAAATTTTATCCAGGCTTGAACGCATTTTTTTAAGATTAAACAGTTTTTCCAGATCCCGTTTTGAATAAATCGCAGCAATTTTTCTCTCCGGATACTGATTATCGCAAATAGAGACATCAAATCCATTTGTAAGAAATACAACTGGTCTTATTTCCTGCTGTTTCTCAATTAAATCTGCATAAAGTTTCGCCTGCTGTCTTCCTTTGGATGCATCTTCACACGTTCTCTTTGCCTCTACCACAGCCAGAACTTTCCCATCATCGCCAAACAACGCATAATCTGCGTATCCCACCTCTGATTTATTCGGCATCCCCTGAATTTTATATTCATTGATCCAATTCTGACCTTCTAGCCATCCTGCGTCCTGCAACATGGAATCAATGTAAATTTTACGTGTCTTATATTCAGAAATGTCCAGTGGTTTCGGCACATATGTATGCTGATGTGCTTCTCGACGGGCAGTGAGTTCTTTTTTAAGTGCGGCATTTTCCTTTATCAGCTGTTCCAGTTTTAAGTCAGTTACTGTCTGACCAATCACTTCTGAAGATTTATCCTGTAATAACTGAGGATTATAGATACTCTCTGTATAATTATCCGCATAACAATACGCAACAAAATCAAGAAAAACATGTAGATTTTGCAGGCATAATTCCGCCTGTTCTCTTTTTACCCTTTTCCCTGCATGCGCAGCAAAATTACCAGTCTTGCGTATAAATTCCATTCTCTTCAGAACACCCGCATCTATGATATCCCGGAATTCATCTGTACTCATCAATGTAACCAGCCTGTCATCCCATGGCATGACAAGTGAACTGTCCACGGAATACATCCATTTGACAGCAAATTCCATCGCCCGACGGCAATTAATCACAGATGCCGCACAATCAAGCGGTAAAATTTTCTCCGCTGAGATAGCTACGTCTGCAAAATTTTTAAATTTTGGTTCTTTTTTCAGGAAATCAAAATTAGTCATCACGACACCTCCCGAATTTTTAATGTATTTTCACCTTGATTGGGGTGATTTTGTGGTTTATTAGTTATGCAACCTTTGATTTGTTGACTTGTGTCTTAAACAAAACAAATCTCTCTTGATCGGACAATGGCGGCACCAGCACAGGTAACGCTCGTAACTGCTTCATGTTGATACTCGCAATTCCAGTTGTCTGCTTTGCGCACCCTAGAAAATAGCGTTTTGATCGTTGATGCTGAAGGTATTCTGCAAAAAATTCAGGGAGCATCATAGATTCATTTAGTCGTACCCGGAAAATATGGTTCTGATGGATACAATTTTTAAGAGGTTCTTTTATAATAGCACCGCGACCTACCTTATCTGGATCACCACCCTCGGTCATAAGTACATCGTTTGGAAGCAATCGGTATTGCGCAATTTCCTGTTGCGTTGCTTCTATTGTTTTTATTGTTCTCCAATCTATATAGCCATCTTTTACGTTAGATACAGACATGTACGGAACTTCGGTTAAATCTTCATTCCTTGTTTTTCTGCCCTTCGTGATGCCTGAAACAACATCTGCCATATTCTCCAATTTTGTTTCTGGCCATCCCTTGGAATTCAAATACATATCACCAAACATCTCAACAAATCGGGCTTTTATGAGATTATCTAAGTACTGTATCTCTCTTTTTCTTAATTCTATAATATTTTCTATTTTTAAAAGTGTATTAGCTATCGTATTTTGTTCATTGAATAAAGGCATATCTACTTCTAGGCTATTAAGTTCTTTTGCTGATAAATGTTTAACTGTTACAAATGCTGTTTTCTGTTCAATTTTCTTCAAACATTTTGACATTAAAAAGCGAATATACTCTTCATTTATCCCCTTTTTAGCAGTAAGTTTACACACTCGTTGATTCAACAATGCATCTCTATCTTTCCATCTTGCAATATTAAATTCTCCATCCATACCAATTAATAGTGCATCTTTATGCAATACATATTCTTTCGTATATTCTCCAGAATAAAATGTTTCAGAAAATCCTCTTTTTACATCTCTTATTCTTACCAAAGGTATATACTTACTATCTTCTGTAAAACGTGAAGAATCAAAAGCAAATCCATATTGAATCTCACATACATCTGTTAATTTTACTTTCATCTATTTTCTCCGAAAAATTGTAATTTTCATAATCCCAGTAACTCTTCTAACTCACTCATTTCTTCTCCAATTTTCATCTCGATTTCATGAAGTTCCGTCATTATCTCCTGAGTTGATGGATATTCTACTGGTACATATTCAATTTCTTTATATTTATTAATGCTTAAATCATAAGCATTTTCTGCAATTTCTTCTTTTGGTACAAAAAAGCTTTGTTCTGTACGTTTTCGTTCTGTTTCTTTGTCCAGATTTCTGAAACGTTCTATAATATCCGGAATATCATTTTCCTTTACTTCTGTTCTCTTATCATCGAGGCTGCGACCATCTGCTTTCATATCATAAAACCAGACTTTATCGGTGCCACCATGTCCGGTTTTAGTGAAGATTAAAATAGCTGTGGATACTCCTGCATATGGTTTAAACACACCAGAAGGCATGGAAATGACTGCTTCCAGACGATTTTCTTCTACCAGAGCTTTTCTGATTGCCTTATGCGCTGTTGAAGATCCAAATAATACTCCGTCTGGTACAATGCAGGCACATCTTCCACCAACTTTCAGCATACGGATAAATAATGCAAGAAACAGTAATTCTGTTTTCTTTGTTTTACATACTTTCAATAAATCTGCGCTTACAATATCGTAATCCAGACTTCCCTTAAATGGCGGATTAGCCAGAATCAAACTGTATTTTTCCTTGTCTGTATTCTGATCTGACAGACTGTCTCTGTACTCAATATATGGATTCTCCACACCATGGGTCATCATGTTCATTGCACCGATTCGAAGCATGGTTCTGTCCATATCATAACCATGGAACATGTGATTCATATAATGTTCCTTATTCTGTCTGTCAAAAAGAACCTCCTGCTTTTTTTTATCTCGCAGGTATTCACTTGCGGCAACCAGAAAACCAGACGTACCGCACGCCGGATCACAGATGATTTCATCTGCCTTAGGATCCATCATTTCCACCATCATTCGAATAATGTGCCTCGGTGTACGAAACTGACCATTTACACCTGCCGTAGCAAGTTTTGAAAGCAGATATTCATATACATCGCCCCGGGTGTCTGCTGACTTAATCTGTTCCATCTGCTCATAAATGGCATCCATAGTCGTCACAATCTTATCCAGCATCAAAGGGGTCGGTACTTTAAAAATGGCATCTCCCATGTATTTGGAATAGGCACTTTCCTTATCTCCATGGAGATTTTTTATAAAAGGAAATACCCACTCCTGCATAGTGCTGTACATTTTTGCAGCAGGAAAATCATGAAAAGTACTCCATTTCAGCTGGCTTCCATCAATTTTCCGGTCTCCGATCTGTATTTCTCCGGCAAATATACTCTTATGTGGCAAACCAAGCATTGCCGCCTCTTTTGCATGGACATTGTCTGCATCATCCAGATCGCGGATAAACATCAGATATGTCATCTGTTCAATTACATCCAGTGGATTAGTCAGTCCTCCTGTCCAGAATATTTCCCATAAATTATCAATTTTACTTTTTAATTCTCCGGTAACCATATCATTCGTTCTCCCTGTTCCAAACGTAAGAAGTATACCTTCCCCCGCCTATTTTTATTATCTGATTGTTCTTTAGTAATTCGTTCAGTGTTCGCTGTATGGTTGTCTGACTGATTTCCGGGCATTGAGCTACAATTTCCGCTTTCGTAATCCTGCCATAAGAGTTTCTGATAATTTCTCCAATACGATCAGATTTTGAAATTGTTTTGTCCGTAAGAATCTCCACCCTGTCCGCAAACTCCCGGTAAGCAGCAACTATAACCCCTAACATATATTTCACAAAAGGAGCATAATCATTTCTGCCTTCATGCCATTCCCATGAGCTTTCCTGCAAAGCTTCATAATAATTCTCTTTTGTGTCTGATATCAGTCTTTCAGTACTAATATACTGACCGACATAATATTCCGACTTATACAAAATCAATAAAGTCAGGAGACGGCTCATTCTTCTGTTTCCATCATTAAATGGATGAATGCAAAGAAAATCCAATATAAACATTGGAAGCAACAGCAGTATATCCATAAACTGCTTATTGACAGCATCCTTAAATGCATTGCATAAATCATTGACTGTTTCTGCTGTTTCCCATGCCGGAACCGGCTGAAATCTTACCCTTTTTGTTCCATCCGGAAGTTCTTCTGCGATTACATTATCCACAGACTTAAAATTCCCACCGTATCCATTGCCACTAAATTTATACAAATCTCTGTGCAGCTGCAGAATCATATTTGAACTGACAGGAATATATTCATAGTTTTCATGAATCGTTGCCAGAACATCCCTGTATCCGGCAATTTCTTTTTCACTCCTTGTCTTTGGCAATGTTTTCTCGCAGACAATTTTCTTCAACCGATCATCTGTTGTTATAATTCCCTCGATTCTGTTAGACGCTTCCGTACTTTGTATTCTGGCAATCTCCAGCAGTTCTGACAGTAATTCCTTTTGTACATTGTCTGCGGAATACCGGCCTCTATATTCATGAATCTGAGCAATATATGATACAATATCAGGAGTAAGCAATTTGCTGTATTCTTTCTCAAAATCAAAACTTCTCATCAATTATCCTCTCAGCGTGTAATGTCATTGTCTTGCTCCCATTTTATCATTAATTTAGTCATAGCGCAATTCAATTTAGTCATTTTGTGTACAAATGACTAAATTGAATTGCATATGGTGTAATTAAGATTTATCTATCTCACTCCCTCATAAATAAGCACCTTGTTCAGATTATTGCCCTATTATCCTGTTCAAAAATCCTTCATCCGGATACTCTGGAATTTCAAAGAATATATCTATTTTTCCAGGTTCTGCAGAAC
>OLRG01003315.1_pt1 | contig 10432 bp, 10 predicted proteins | sample 1672331 | NCBI WGS metagenome assembly OLRG01 (sample SAMEA3136672, study PRJEB25190) | human gut metagenome
CTGGTGGCAGTACGCACATTCTTTGCAATGACGCAGTCACCGATGGGCATAAAGTCGGGAGCAGTCATGCGGAAGCTCTCAGCCAGATCCTGACGGGGACGCATGCCGGAGGACATAACCACAACGTCGCAGGGAACAAACTGCTCGTTGCCGTCCTTATCTACGAAGCTGACACCCTCGGTGGTGATGCCGGTGCAGCGAGCGCCGGTATAGATGTCCACGCACTTCTCCATCTTGCCCAGCATCACGCCGCGGGTCAGGTGGAAGGTCTCGGGGCACAGCTCAGGCAGCATCTCAATGATGGATACCTTCTTGCCCTTTTCGGCCAGCGCCAGAGCGGTCTCACAGCCGACCTCGCCGCCGCCGATGAGAACCACACGCTCACCGATCTCATCGATGTGCTTGTAGCACTCCTCTGCGATCATGACATTGGAGCCATCGGTGCCGGGGATGGGGGGAACAAAGGCGTTTGCGCCCACAGCAGCCAGAACCCAGTCTGCCTTCTGTGCTTCGATCAGCTCGGGGGTCGCCTCGGTGTTCAGCAGAACCTTGATGCCCAGCTTCTTCACCAGATTGATCTGATAGTTCATGAACTTAGCCAGATCATACTTAAAGGAAACCTGCTCAGAGAATACCAGCTTGCCGCCCAAACGATCTGCCTTCTCGTAGATGGTAACATCATGGCCGCGCTTCGCAGCAATGATGGCAGCCTCCATGCCGGAGGGGCCGCCGCCGATGATAATGACCTTCTTGGGCGTAGTGGTCTCGGGGATCAGGTCCTTCAGCTGGTTCTCACGGCCCACAGTGGGGTTGACGGAACATGCAAAGGCCTTTGTGGAGGGCTTGGAATACTCCAGGCAGTGGAAGCACTTGATGCAGGGGATGATCTCGTCCTCCTGACCATGACGTGCCTTTTCGGGCATTTCCGGATCAGCGATGGTACCACGTGCCATGGCAACAAAGTCAGCGCCGCCAGTGGCCAGAGTCTCTTCAATGAACTTGGGATCCTGGAAAGCGCCCAGGGTCAGCACAGGCTGAGGAACACCCAGCTCTTTGATCTTCCGGGCAAAGCGGGCATTCTGGCCGGGCTTATGGAAGATCGTGGGATGCATAATGGCCTCGGTGCCGGGAATGGACATATTGCCTGCGGAAATATGGGCAATATCAATACGATCCCCTGCCATACGCAGGAACTCGGCAATATCCTCGGGCTTCAGCTGCTTGTCAGCATTGGGATAGCCAACCTCATCAGCCAGCTCACATCCGGAAATACGGTACTCAATGAGGATCTTGTGGCCAACTCTCTTGCGGATGGCATCCAGAATCATCATGGGGAACCGGCAGCGGTTCTCAAAGGAGCCGCCGAACTCATCGGTACGATGGTTGAACAGAGGGCTCATGAACCGGTTGATGACCAGACCATGGCCGCCGTGGATCAGAATGGAGTCGAAGCCCACAGCAACAGCCTGCTCGGCAACATTGGCATAATCCTCGGCAATGGCCTCCATGGCCTCACGGGTCAGCATGGGACGCTCGGAGCCGTCGGGGCCGGGAGTACCATCTACAGAGTAGAAGAAGTGCTCGCCCTCACCCTTCTTGCCGCCGGTCCAGCCGGAATAGAAGAAGGCCAGAAGCTCAATGGAAGCCTTGGCGCCATAGTAGTGGATCTGATCCACACACTTCTGCCAATAACGGTGATAAGTCGTCTGGCGCAGGTCAAGGTTATGCCAGCCGGGACGGAAGGGTGCCATGGAATTCATGTCATGGCCGGCAATGGTCACGGAAGCGGTGCCGCCGCGGGCCTTTTCCACATAATATGCACGATAGGCATCAGTGGGATAGGGCTCATCGGTCTGAAGCAGATGCGGCGTAGCAGGCGCCTGAAAAATGCGGTTTTTATACACCACATTGCCAACTCTCATGGGAGAGAACAGCGTGGGGTACTCAGGATGTGTCATGGTAGTATCCTCCTTGGCGTTATAATAAACGTTTCTATTTTACTCGATTATGCTTTCAAATGCAACTATTTTAGCGGGTCATTTTTGTATATCCTGTAACAAAATCTGCCTTCCATGAAAAACATGGATCATTACGGCAGCATAGATCACCCGTTTTTACCCACCAAATGTATATCCGGCCCGGATCAATGCCTCCTGTGCCGCAGCCATTTGCATTTCCTTCAAGAAGATATAGTCGGTGTTATAGGTGGATATCACAAAGATCCCCACCTGTGCCTCCGCAAGTACCCGGGAAATTCTGGCTAAAACGCCGATCATCGAAAAGTCCAGCGGCCCCTCATCTACCAAAAAGCACCGCCAGCCGTCTTCCCGGCGCAGGGTATCCGCCGGAACCTGCTCCATGGGGCAGACCAGAGAATACTCGTCCTCCGTTTTTCCGGTAAAGCACCACTCCCCTGTGACTGCCGATGCATTCTTGGGGAGCTGGCAAACAGTAAAGGGCTGCGCTAAAAATTTCAGACGCATAATCATACCTCCATAGGAAGAAAAGCCCCAATGCCGGAGCATTGGGGCTTTACAGCAAACAAAATTAGAATGCGTTGTACCAGTCGGGCTCGTTGGAGTGCTCGAAAACATAGGGGTTCTCGATCTCGCCGTTCTCGACCTTCTTGAACCACTCGCCAGCGTTCTTCGCCATGTTGGCCCAAGACTCGAGGGTCTGAGGAGCCTCCATGTCCTTGGTAGCGTAACGATAGTCGTTAACGCGGGAGATGTACTTCTCGTCCTGCTGAGCGGAGTTCTCGTCGCCCAGGGTGCCCTCTGCGATACGCAGCAGGGAGCCGTACTGCTCGGAAACAGTGTGCAGCTTCAGATCCTCAACGAAGAGCTTCTTCAGAGGACGCTTTGCCAGGTTAGCCATGATGCAGCGGTTCTCGTAGGGCATACGCTTCCACATACGAGCAATCTCCCATGCACGCTCAACAGCCTTACCCTTTTCAACTACCTCGGAGACCATGCCCCAATCCAGCATCTGCTGAGCAGTGAACTGACGGGTGGTCATCATGTAGTAGTTGCCGCGCTTGGTGCCCAGGAAATGCTGAGCCATCAGGCCCATGCCGTCGCCGGGAACCAGGCCGCCCTGAGCATGGGGAACCTCGATCTTGGTGTCCTCAGTTACGATGGTAACATCGCACAGGAAAGCGGAATCCCAGTGGAAGCCGGGGCCAGGCATAGCGCCGATGGTGGGAACGTCGATATCGAACACCATGTTCTTGATCAGGTTGGTGTCATCGAAGTACTGATGCTGGAAACGCTGAGTAGGCAGCTCGGAGTAGGTCTCCCAGCCGTTTGCATCGGACTCGATCATCCAGTTGTCGCCGATGTGGGTGAAGATGATGATCTCGTTCTTCCAGTCCATGGACAGGATACGGGTCAGCTGGCTGATTGCACGATGGGACATGCCGGAATGATGCATGGGGCCGTCATTGGTCTTCCAGGTGATCTGGAGAATGCCGTCCTCGCGCTTCATCTCTGCGAAATCCTTGAACCATTCTTTGTACTCTTCAAACTCGGGGAGCTTGACGTAAGGAGCCAAAGGCTGTGCCATAGTAAATTCCTCCTAAAATAAATGAAAAATTATTTAATAAACCTCTTTTGAGGATTTATCCAAATCAACATGGAGAATCGGCAAATTTCGCTGATCCACTCCATAAAAAGCTCCATCGGGAGCCAATATCATTATAACGGAACCGCTCACAAATTGCTTGTTTATTTCCGCAATTTACAGACATCGATTTGTTTAATTTGACAAGCCAAACATCCAAATCTTCGCCTGCTCAACGCTTTAATAATAGCAACATTCCTGTAAAATGTCAAGAGCTTCGTACTGTTCCAAAGTTGCCTTTCGGCGTGAAATGAGCCGCCGCAGAAGCGGCGGCTCAGAAGATCATTACTTTTTCTTCGTATAAGTATTATCGTTGTCCAGCGTTGCGTATGGCTCAGGCCACGGCACCGTATTCTGCACAGTCTGCGTCACGCTCCAGTTGCTGTGCAGCGGGCCGGGATCCTCGCAGTCCGGCATAGTTCTGAGTCCGCCGGGGCCACCAGGACCACCAGGGCCACCAGGGCCGCCTGGACCACCAGGGCCGCCGGGGCCACCAGGACCATCACCAGGGCCGCCCTTGGTTTTCAGATAATTTTCCATACCGGGGTTTCCTGCATCGCAGCCAATGCCCATGTCCGGGCAAACCTGCTCATGGAGGAACAGCCAGCAGCCGTCCTCGAAGATAAAGTCAGCGCCATAGCGCTCCCAGAGGCCGCTGCATCTGCGCTTCCCATTGTCGCTCACAGCGCTGGAGATCAGGCCGGGGGTCAGGAAGAAGGCGCGCGCAGTCTTTCCATCATCGGCGACCTCGATGATATCGGTTGCGAGGGAATGGAGGGACAGCTCCATCAGGGGACGGATATCAAAGCCGCCGATCTCCGGCATGGCCTCATAGGCCCCCTGAAAGCGCTGTGTTGCCTTGACATCATACAGGGTGACAGAGCCGTTCCACACGGACTTAAAGCCGCGCATACGGCCAAAGGCATGGGCCCAGCTGACATCCTCGTCCTGCGACCAGATCTGGCTCCATTCCTCTGTGGCATTGGCACGGGCATGGAGATAGGTATGGGTTGCGTGAACAAACTCAGCCTCCTGCGTTGCGGCGCAGTTCCAAATTCTCTGGCTGAGGCTCAGATTTCTGTTCATACTCCTTTGCCTCCTTTCAGCATGGGATGGCCTTCGGGCCCGTAGCTGTTTTCCAGCGTCAGGGTGTCATAAGGCTCCGGCATGGGCGGATAGTTATCAGCCCAGTTGTAGGTATTGTCATGAACATTCATGGGAATGGTGGGATTGCCAAACTCCACCGCAAGGGCATCGTCCTTGGGGTCAATGTAGGTATCTGCGTTATACTGGGTACCTGCCTGATAGTTCTGGTCGTTGGCCACCACAATATGATAGAGCTTGAACTTGCCGTCTTCCTTGACAAAGTCCGCACAAATCTTCAGGTACATCCACAGGCCGGAAGCAGTACCGTCCTCCTTGAGATCAGACTGCTGGCCAATGGAATACCAGATGCCCTTGGCGCTCTGGCCGTCCTTTGCGATACGGACGATGGAGGTGGACATGGGGCACATATACATGGAGCCGGCGCCCAGCAGCTTCTCGTCCTCGGGGACCCCCTGCTTCTCGCAGTAGGTTTTCAGCTGTGCCTTGCGCTTTGCCATGAACTCATCCACATACCAGCGCTGGACTTCGGACTTTCCATAATAGTAGCCATAGTTGGAGCCGTAGGACGCCTTTGCGGCATGGAGCGGCTGGGATACCCAGAGCTCGTCCAGCTCCTTCTGGCGAAGATCCGCAGCCTGATAGTAGGAGCGGAGGCTCATAAGATCCCGCACCTCCTCAATATCCGTGACCATCTGGATCATATCCGCATCGGAGAGCCGGGGCAGCGGATAATGCTTGGCAACATTGTGCTCAAACCATGCGGGAGCCTTTTTTGCATTCCAATCGATCATAATTCGCAGCCTCCTTCTCAAACGCCATAGCTGAAGGTATCAGCAAAGGTCTTATAGGGTTCCGGCACTCTGGGAGGCTTGGCGGGGCCGCGGGATGCGGAGTAGGTCTCATAGACGGTCTCCTTCACCGTGGGCTCCGGAAGCTTAATGCCCCGCAGTTCCTCAAACTCCGGCAGATCCGGGAAGTTATTCTCCGGCATGCCCCAGTCCACGCCATTGGGGCAGTGGACATCTTCTACCCGGAGCACATGCCACAGCTTCATGTGGCCATCCTCCCGGACAAAGTCTGCGCAGTAGTAGCCCCAGGACCAGTTGGTTACAGGCCCCTTTTCGGTGACGTCCGTAATGGAACCCTCTACCATCCAGATGGCCTTGGCCGTTTCGCCGTCCTCAGCCTCCTGCATATAGAAGCTGGTCAGCGGCTCAGCCTTGAAGGGGCCGACACCATAGAGCTCCTCATTGGAGAGCTGGCCCAGCTGCTGGGGGAATATCTTCTGAAGGCACTTGGACTTTTTCTCCGTAGCAGCACATACTGCATTGTAGTAGCCCTTTACGGCCTCCCGTCCCACATAGTAGCCATGATTGAAGCCAAGTGAAATATCATCCCGGCTGCAGAACAGGCTGTCTACAATGGTGTCTTCCTTGCAGAGCAGGCAAGTCGTTACATACTTGCCCATAATGTTCTTGATCTCACGGCGATCCTCAAACCGCTCGGTGAGCTGAAGCGTTGAAAGCATATCATTACTCCTTTCGGTGATGTTGCTTTTATTATATCGAGTCCACACCACTCCCGCCAATACCCATTTTCTATGCATGATAACCGACGGTTATAGGCCGCACCTCTCAAAAAAACTGCGGCAGAAAAATTCTGCCGCAGTCCAAGTCGTATATGTCGTATATTTAGTTGCCAAAGAAGTCAAAGGGATTGATGGTCTGGCCCTGCTGGCTCTGATCCTGCTGATCCTGCTGATCCTGCTGGGACTGATCCTCTGTCTGCTGGTTTTCAGTGGTAGTCTCCGCCTGCATCTCGTCAAAGGTGATGGTCACATCCAGCTTATCGCCGGTCTCGGTCCGGTAGATGCTGACTGTTGCGGTATCACCGGGGGTATAGTCCTTCAGCTTCTGCTTCAGCGCCGCAACGCTGGTAGTTTCGTCACCGTCGATTGCACAGATCAGATCGCCCTTCTGGATACCCGCATTGTCCGCCGCAGAGCCGGAGGTGACGTCTGCCACATACACGCCGGTAGGCAGGTTATAATACTGTGCTACCGTGTTGTCCATTGCCCGGACGGAAACGCCCATGGACACACGGCCCTTTACATAGCCGTACTGCATCAGGTCATTGACAATACTCATGGCGTCATTGATGGGGATGCAGAAGCCAATGCCCTCCACCGATGCGGAGTTGCTGTAGCCGGAGCTGCTGTATTTTGCGGTGGTAATGCCCACCACGTTGCCGTTCATATCAAAGATGGGGCCGCCGGAATTGCCGGAGTTGATGGCACAGTCGGTCTGGAACATATTGATGGTGGTGCCGGTGCTGCTCTCGGAGATCTCACGATCCAGTGCAGAAACATAACCGACGGTCAATGTATTGGTAAGCTCGCCCAGAGGGTTGCCGATGGCGCACACCTGCTGGCCTACTTCAATGTTATCGCTGTTGCCGATGGATACAGTGGGGAAATCCTCGCTCCCTTCGATCTTCAGCAGTGCCACATCATTGACCTCATCTGCACCAATCACAGTTGCATCGTACTCCTCGCCAGAGGTGGTCATCACGGTCAGCTTCTCAGCACCAGACACTACATGGTTGTTGGTAAGCACATAGCCGTCCTTGGAGATAATCATACCGCTGCCGGAGGATCTGGATTCCGTCTGGCCCCAATAGGTGGAGGTAGTGCCCTGATTGTAGACAAGCACCACCGCATTGACATAGTTCTCATAGACATCCTGCGGTGTCATTTTTGTGGATGTAGAGTTTGTGGTCACATCAATGGTGGTCTTATTGAATACGGTGGCATCCTTCGCAGAACCATTGTCCTCTTCCGTTTCCTGCACCTGTGCGGAGCTGCTATCCTCCGAATCGGTCACAACGCTGCCCCGGACTGCCGCTGCGATACCGCCGCCGCAGAGGCCGCCAACCAGTGCACATACCAGTGCAACTGCCACAACGCCCTTGCCGGTCATACCGCCCTTATGCTTTTTGGGAGGCTGGGGATTTTCCACATGATAGCCGGACATGGGATTCACTGGGGGAACGGCACCGCCGCCGCCCGTGTACGCATGATAGCCGCTCTGCTGCCCCGGTGCCTGATAGCCTTGGGTGCCGCCGGCCTCACCGGTCTGGCTCTGGGCGCTCTGCCCTGCTGTGGGGTCGGTATTCGGAGCGGCATAGCCATTCTGATAACCGCTGCTCTGAACATTTTCCGCTGCCCGGCCATTGGGGTCGCCGACACTGTGATAATAACCGGATGTATTGTTTTCCGGAACCTGCTGCTGATTCTGCTGGCTGGTGCCGGGATTGGAATCATAATCAAATTCATTGCTCATGATGGTACGCTCCTTTTTGCTTCTTTTTGTTTACGCTCATATGATAATTTCTAATTATGTCCAAAATATAGACAGACTCAAAACGTTATTTGAACAATCCTTGAAATAATTATGAGGAAACATCAACCCAGCTGAAACATTCCCGCGTCCAGCAGGGCCGACAGGCAGGCATCCACCTCTTCATCCGTAAACAGCGGCGCATATTTCCCCTGAATGACCAGCGCTTCTGTGGTCAAATCCAGCCGTCCCGCCTTTTTGAGCGGTTCAAACTGCCGCGTCATCTGTCCCCTGCGGAGCAGCTCCTTCACGGCCTGAGCGCCGCCAAGCTTTTCGGCCTGCTGAAGCAGCCTTGTCTCCTCCACACCTGTTACCTCCGCAGCGGTTTTCAGCTGCGCAATGAGCTGGGCCGTAAAGCCCGTTTCCAGTTTTGTCATACTGCGCCTCCTATGACATATTGCCCCGGCAGAATGTATTTCATTCCATACCGCCGGAAAACAAGGCGTACCCTTTCGAGTACGCCTTGTGTATGCTTACAGCCTTTCCAGTACGTCCGCAGCCGGTGCAATGGCATCCACCTTGGCATGCTCCAGCAGGCCCTCGTCCATGGCCTGCGCCACCATGGGATCAATGGGCAGCTTACACAGGACGGGAATGCCCAGCTCCTTTGCCACCGCATCGATCTTGCTCTTTCCAAAGACCTCGATCTTTTTGCCGCAGTCCGGGCAGGTGAGATAGCTGTAGTTCTCCACCAGACCCAGCACGGGAATATTCATCATCTCCGCCATCTTCACGGCCTTGGTCACGATCATGCTCACCAGATCCTGAGGCGATGTCACCACAATGATCCCGTCAATGGGCAGGCTCTGGAATACCGTCAGCGGCACATCACCGGTTCCGGGCGGCATGTCCACAAACAGAAAGTCTACGTCCTTCCATACCACATCCGTCCAGAACTGTTTTACCACACCTGCCAGTACCGGCCCACGCCAGATTACCGGATCCGTCTCGTTTTCCAGCAGCAGGTTAACACTCATCACATCGATGCCGGTCTCACTGCGCAGAGGGATCAGCCCCTCCTCACATCCGCCCGGATGACCGTGGACGTTAAATGCCGTGGGAATAGACGGGCCGGTGATATCTGCATCCATTACAGCCGTATGCTTGCCTCTGCGGCTGAGCTCCACCGCCAGCATGGAGGTCACAGTGGATTTACCCACACCGCCCTTGCCGCTGACAACACCAATGACTTTTTTTACGTTGGAAAGCGGATTTGCCTTGGCCAGAAGGCTCTCTTCCTTCCGGCTGGAGCAGCTCTCTCCGCAAGAGGAACACTGTCCGCTGCAATTTTCACTCATAGGATCTCTTCCTTCCTGATTTGATACAAAATGGAGGCTGAGTCATCAGCCTCCATTTATTCTACCCCATTTTGCAGGGATTTGAAAGCCCCATTTCAAAGAAAATCAGTTCTTCCGGAATCACGCCCTGATGCAGCACCTGCCGCTTCCCTCGAAGTGCAAATCCGCAGCTCTGATAAAGCGCCGCCGCCGGGCGGTTCCCTGCCGCTGTATCCAGCCGCAGAGCCTTCATCCCCTGCTTCCGCGCTTCGTCTATGGCGAAGTTCACCATGGTCCTTCCATAGCCGCGTCCTGCCCGGCTGGGCGGAATGCACAGTGTGTGGATCACCATGACCGCATCCGGTTCTGCTGGGATCTCCCACGGAATCTCCTGATAGTCCGCTGCCTGCCGATGATTCAGGATCATACTGCCGGCGAATCCGGCTTTGTCCACAAGCACCCACATATCCCCGAGATTCTCTTCCGCCCACGCCCGGTTGGGGTACACATCCAGTGCCCAGCCAGAATAGTTTTCCTCCGGCGGAATATTCCGGAGCAGTTCCCGATAGCTTTCCTCTATGGCGTCAAGGTCTGTCTGCGCCGCTTTCCGAATCTGCATAAGTGCCTCTCTTCAGCTTCCCCGCTGGAAGGCCGCCTTCACAAAGGCAAATACTTCCCGCAGGGTATAATTTACCCGATAGAACCAGCGATCCGTATGGGCCGGAACTGCACAGGTCTTAATATTGAGTCCATCTGCAATGAATGCCGCCCGGCGTTGGTGGAACTCACTGGTGATCAGTGCCACCGCATGTTTGCTGCCCCCCTGAGCCTCGATCATCGCCCAGCTGTTGCGCAGGTTTTCTCTGGTGGTGTGACTCTGGTCCTCCATCACAAGGCGGTTCGGATCAGCACCCATGGAAACCAGCGTATCATACATGCACTTTGCTTCCGTTTCCGGCTCATCGGGCCCCTGTCCGCCGGACAGCGTTTTCTCTCAGGCCATCGGCGGCTGGTACGACATCGTGGTCT
>OLRG01003317.1_pt1 | contig 10427 bp, 10 predicted proteins | sample 1672331 | NCBI WGS metagenome assembly OLRG01 (sample SAMEA3136672, study PRJEB25190) | human gut metagenome
TGCCTTTTTCCCGGCCCTTTGGGTGGATGGTTCCAAGGGCTGTGGTGGCCGGAAGCAGAGCCTGGGGAAGCATCAGACGAAGGATGCCAAGGAGAAAAAGGGTCTGCTCTAAGGTGCCGGGGGCCTGAGCCCGAAATGGGGTGTCTTTCTGTGGAATAAAAGGGCCGATGCCCACCATCTCCGGCTGCAGCTCGTGGATAAAAAGCAGGTCCTCTGCCAGCTGCGAACTGTTCTGTCCAGGAGAGCCTACCATGAATCCGCAGCCAACCTGGTAGCCAATGCTTTTTAAATCCCACAGGCATTGTTTCCGGTGAGCCAGGCTTAGTTCCGGCGGATGTAAAATCCGGTAGTGAGCATCCTCGGCAGTTTCGTGACGGAGAAGGTACCGTTCTGCTCCTGCGTCAAACCAGCGCTGGTAGGTTTCCCGATCATGCTCTCCCACGGAAAGGGTGATGGCGCAGTCAGGATGCTGACTTTTGATAGAGCGCACCAGATGCTCAATCCGTTCTGGAGTGTAAAAAGGGTCCTCTCCGCCCTGCAGTACGAAGGTGCGAAAACCAAGCTGATAGCCCTCTTTGCAGCAGCCAAGAATCTCCTCTTCGGTCAGCCGGTAACGGCTGGCATTTGGGTTGGAACGGCGGATGCCGCAGTAATAGCAGTCATTTCTGCAGTAGTTGGTGAACTCGATCAGACCGCGGACGTAGACATCTGTACCGTAATTGACCCTGCGCACAGCATCTGCTCTAGAAAAAAGATAGGCAGAAAGCGCTTCATTTTGCCCGTCCAAAAGTGTGATCAGTTCTTCTTTTGGCAGAATGTGCTGCTGTTCTAATTTGTCAATGCGTTCTATTTGTGCTTGGATCATAAACCATCTCCCTTTTATAAAAAAAATCCCGCCGCTTCGCTCCCCCTCTTAAAAGGGAAAGATACAGCGGCAGGATTTGTGTCTGCAAAAATATCACAGATCATATGTCTGCAAAAAAATCATCGTATCTTTCACCTCAAGGATTGGTTTCAGTGTCAGGGGATGCTTGTATTCAATTGTAAAAGCTTCTAAACTTTTCCAGGCTATACCTCTTTCAGACCTTGGAATAAGCCACCTTGGTGGAAATCCCATTCAGCCGTCCAAGAGCACCGGACAGTGCATTGATCTTGTCAAGGGGAGCATCCAGCACCACGCAGATAATGTTGATGCCTTTTTCACGATGGGGAATACCCATCCGTCCGATGATGTATTCTCCATAGGTATGCAAAAGTCCGTTCAGTGGTTCGACGGCGTCCGTATTCTCTACAATAATGCTGATCACAGCAACTCGTGTTTCCATGGAAAATCCTTTCTGTAAAATAAAAAAACAACAAGTTATTTGTGTTTATTATAGTGATAAATTAACCAAAAAGCAATAAAAATTATATTTTTAACAAGCATTTTGCACAAAAATAGTTGCTGTTCATAGGTAATATTCCGCGAGGTGTTTTTTGTGAACAAAGTTCACAGAAAACCCGAGGATTGCGGCGCGAAATCATGCAAAGCATGATTTCTGTGCATCGCGAAGCGTGTTACTGGGCACGGAGTGAACCAGTAACCAAAAATAGTTGCTGCGCCGAAAGCATGCAGCAACTATTTCGCAATTGTATTTATTTTCCCTGAATATCCACTAATGAATACTCAGATTTGCATCCGGTTTTGAATTTGATGGCCCAGTCGGAGATTACGGAGGTGACGATGAAATTGGTGTTGTCACGCTTCTCAAGCCGTAAACACGGTCGTCTGAGGCAAGATTGGAATGGTTCTTGATGGTCATAAGGGGGAAAAGCTGTCCGGCATTGAATGGCTTCATGACGGAGATTCCAACGCCTTTTTTTTCACATCTGGAATACAGTTCATAGCGCTCGGCATTGCTTCCGATGGAAAAATCTCCCTGTCCGTAATCGTACATAGGGTTGATGGAAAACATCATCATGTCGATTAGGCCCATATCCAGAACCTTGTTTGCCAGCGTGGAGGCAGAGGTTAGGGGCAAAAGGTCTTTTGCCCCTATTTTGCCCCTGATATCATAATAAGGCTTAAACATGGGTTTAAGTCAAGAAAAACTTTCCTGGGAGCTGCTGGCTTGTTGGCTGGTTTTCTGGCTGGCGCGGAACTGCAGGGGTGTTTTCTGGTAAAATTTCCGGAATGCTTTTATGAAGCTGGCGCAGCTTTTGTATCCGGTTTCATGGCTGATCTCCAGGACACTGAGGCTGGTATTGCCAAGAAGCTGGGCGGCTTTTGTCATACGGCATTCATGGACATATTGTCCGATGGATATGTGATAGCACATTTGAAAACCAGCTTTCAGCTTCTGTTCATTCAGAAGCAGCAGCTTACTCAGCTCCGGAATACTGGGAGCAGACTCCGGGTGATCGGTGAGAATCTGATACGCCTGGCTGATGGCAGACAGGTCGAAAGAAGAAAAAGTAATCTGCCTGTTTCCCAGCATGGTACTTGGGCATTTTTCATCCAGGCTGAACTGGCCGTTTTTTACAGATTCACTGATGCTTCCAAGACACTGGAGAATGCATCCTTCCAAAATCAAAGGAGTAAGAGTGCCCCGGACTGCCATGTTGGTGAGCTGGCGCAAAGTAGTCATGGCTGCAGTAGGAAGCCAGTGATAAGTCACGTTTCTGGTAAAACAGGTTACGGAAAAAATGTGCGGATCCACAGTTTTCAGCAGTTCCACAAATGAAGGGGCGATAGAAACCTCAATTCCGCAGTACTGCTCTCCTTTTTTCCAGAACTGTTGTCCCTTCAGATGTCCTTCCAGCACCAGAAAAGAGTCCGGCGTGGAAGAATCTGCTTTTACTCCGTCAATTTTGAAATGGGTGATTCCGGTATAAAAGTTTCCGAAACGAAGCAGCGGTTCTTCATCCTGAAAAGAAATGGAAAAATTATGATGCACAGTATACTGGGCAACTGCCAGGCTGTAAAATCCCTTTCGTTCATAGAGAATCAGGAACCCATCCTCTGGATTTTCCTTATTATCCCATCTGGTACAGGATTCCAGGGATTTTGGGCAAAAGTTCAAAGCTTTCAATATTTTTTCCTGGAATTCCAGGTGCTTTTCCAATGACATAAAATCAGATTTCCCCCATCTTCTGTAATTTACAGCTTTTATTATACCAGGTATTTTCCTGAAAATGCAAAAGAATATTCCAATCGGGTGTAATTTTATTGAGACATTGCCAGACGGAAATTTCTGTGATATGATACCCCTCGTCCAGTTAGCTAACACTAATTTTTGTTATACACATGAACCACAGAAAGGATAATAAGTATGAAAACAAGAGAAAAACACACAGGTATGCTTCTTGCAGCCGCAGCACTTGCAACCGCGTTTACATGCACTGCTTTCACCGTATCCGCTGCAGAAGAACAGGAAATGCGCACGGTAGAGACAGATAAGGGTGAGGTGGAAATTCCAGTCAATCCTGAAAAAATCGTGTCCGATTACTATCTTGGAGAATTTCTTGCAGTAGATGTAAAGCCGGTTATCGCGTCTCCTTACTCCTTATCCAATAAATTTCTGGAGGAATATATAGACGGGATCCAGGCAATGAACGTTACTAGCGCAGAAACCTCTCTGGAAATGATCGTGGCAGAACAGCCAGATCTGATCGTCACCATTACAGAGGCTGATTATGAGAAGTATTCTGCAATTGCACCTACTGTTTATATTGAAGATGGAAAGCGCTCTGACGAGGAGCTTTTCCTTTACATTGCAGATCTGGTGGGAAAAGAGGACGAAGCGCAGGCTTATGTAGATGATTTCAATACCCGCGTGATGGATGCAAAAGAAGAAATCCAGGGAATTGTAGGGGATCAGACTGTTTCCATCGTAGAGGTATGGCCGCAGCAGATCTATACAATGGGAAGTCATTTCGCAAGAGGCGGAAGCATTTTATATGATATGTGGGATTTAAAGGCACCGGAAAAAGTTCAGGAGGAAATGGTAGACGGGGATACCGCTTATGAAGTTGTTTCTCTGGAAGCACTTCCGGAATATACCGGCGACTTCATTTTGTACGGGGTTCTTGCGGATACAGACAGCTCTTTTGTGGAGGATTCCCAGCTGTGGAACAACCTGGATGCAGTGAAAAATGGAAAGGTTCTTTCCTATGAGCAGGTATCCTTTATGCACCGTGATCCTATCACACTGAATGCACAGCTTGACATTTTCCTTGATTTCTTCAGAGGCTTTGAGGACTAAAATGAACTCCCGAATTAGAAAAACCATATTTTTTATTGTTGGAATCGCAGCCCTTTTTGTGGCTGCGGTTTGTTCTGTAAGGTTTGGAAGTACAAATATATCCGGGGAAAAGATCCTGCAGGCGATTTTGCAGCCGGACTGGTCCGATTCTGCGCAGATTGCCATTCTTGAGCTTCGGATTCCAAGAACCATCGGCTGTATCATCGTAGGTGCCGCATTTGCCTGCGCCGGTGCGATCATGCAGGGAATCACCCGGAATCCTCTTGCCGATTCCGGGCTTCTTGGAATTAATGCAGGATCCTCTTTTGCCCTGGCGGTATGTCTTGCTTTTTTGCCGGGAATGAGCTTTTCCGGCATTGTAATGTGTTCTTTTCTGGGCGCTGGTGCTGCCCTGCTTCTTGTATATGGGCTGATGAGCCTTCGCCACAAAAAGCTGGATCCTGTCAGGCTGGTTCTTGCGGGAAGTGCGGTAAGCATTTTCCTCTCTTCCATCTGTCAGGCAATCTCCCTTTTTTATAATATTGGCTATGATCTTACCTTCTGGACAGCTGGCGGCGTTGCGGGAATCCGTATGAAACAGCTGACCTTTGCAGTTCCTGGAATTGCGGCAGGACTTCTTCTGGCGATGCTTCTTTCCAAAAGGATTTCCCTTTTAAGCCTTGGGGATGACGCGGCAAGAGGACTTGGAATCAAGGTGGAAAGGACAAAAACATTATGTTTGGTGGCAGTGCTTCTTCTTGCAGGAAGTGCGGTTGCACTTGCAGGACCCGTTTCCTTTGTGGGACTTCTGGTTCCCCATGTGGTCCGTTTTTTTGCAGGCTCTGACTACGGCACAGTGATACCTGGCTCTATGATTACAGGGGCTGTGTTTATGCTTCTTGCGGATATTATTTCCAGAGTGATCAATGCGCCTTCCGAAACGCCGGTGGGACTTGTTTTTGCAGTTGTGGGAGTCCCATTTTTCATTTGGACGGCAAGAAAGGGGGCGGATGAAAATGACTGATGCAAAGCAGAAAAAAAGAGTCTGTATGGTGTCCCTGATTCTTTTGGTTCTTCTTGCAGCGGGAATCCTTGCAGATATTTATGCAGGGTACAGTCGGCTTTCTCTCCAGGATTTTTTGGAAATTATCTTAGGCGGCGGAGATCCGGGACTTCGGTACACCCTGATTCAGCTTCGCCTTCCCAGGATTTTTACCAGTCTTTTGGTTGGCGTAGGACTTGGACTTGCCGGCGGAATCATACAGGGCGTGGCGAAAAATGATATGGCAGAGCCCGGAATTCTTGGAATCAATGCCGGAGCAGGACTTGCGCTGGCTGTGTTTATCGTATTTTTTGCAGGCAGCAGCCAGAATATGACACCTCTTCTGCCAGTGATCGCTTTTGCAGGGTCTGTGATCGTTGCAATCATAGATTATCGGTTGGCATTTACGGGAAATGGACTTTCCCCCAAAAGGCTTCTGCTGATTGGAATTGCGGTTTCCACTGCTGTTTCCAGTGTGACTACCATGCTGATGCTCCGCATGTCAGACAGTGAATATGCCTTTGTGCAGAACTGGCTCGCCGGAAGTATCTGGGGTGCATCCTGGTCAAATGTGCACATTTTATTTGTTTGCCTTCTGGTGCTGGGGCTACTAGCTTTTTACAAAAGCCGGACCTTGAATGTTCTGGTTCTTGGAAATCAGACCGCAACCGGTCTTGGGGTTGAAGTTTCGAAGCAGTCTGCCATTCTTCTTGGAATCGCCATTGGAATGTCCAGTCTTTGCTGCGCTGTAGGCGGCGGCTTAAGCTTTGTGGGGCTTGTGTGTCCTCATCTGGCAAGGCGTCTGACCGGTCCGAACTACAGATCCCTGATTGGGATTACAGCTTTACTGGGTGCGGTGCTTCTAGTGTTTTCCGATATTATTTCCAGAACCCTGCTGATTCCAAATGAGATTCCCATTGGAATTGTGGCTGCGGTAATCGGTGCGCCTTATTTTCTTTATTTACTGATCATGCAGGATTAAATCATAAATTTGGAGGAACAAAACGTAATGAAACCAGCTATTTACGGCAAGGATATTTCCGTTGCCTATCAGCAGAATCTGATTATCCCGTCTATGAGCGTCCAGATTCCAAAGGGAAAGATAACTTCTATTATCGGCCCCAACGGCTGTGGAAAATCTACTTTATTGAAGGCACTCTCCCGTATGATTCCTGTAAGATCCGGAGAGGTTTTCCTGGAGGGAAATTCCATTACCCAGATGCCTGCTGTGGAGGTTGCAAGGAGAATGGCAATTTTACCACAGAGTCCTCAGGCTCCCGGCGGACTTACGGTGCAGGAACTGGTCTCCTATGGAAGATATCCCCATCAGAAGGGGTTCGGGAAACTGAAAAAAGAGGACAAAGATGCCATACAGTGGGCTCTTGAGCTTACCAAAATGCAGGAACTAGCACATCGGCGGGTGGATGCGCTTTCCGGCGGTCAGCGCCAGAGGGCCTGGATCGCAATGGCATTGGCACAGGATACGCCGCTGATCCTTTTGGATGAGCCTACTACTTATCTGGATATGGCGCATCAGCTGGAAATCCTGGAGCTTCTGGAAATGCTGAACAAAACTCAGGAAAAAACCATTGCACTGGTAATTCATGACTTGAACCAGTCTGCCAGATTTTCTGACTGGATCATTGCCATGCGGGACGGGAAGGTACTCTATGAGGGTACGCCAGAGGAAATTATGACGCCGGAGGTTTTTCATAATGTATTTTCGCTGGATGCGTATATGGAAACCGATCCGTGGACACAGAAACCAATGTGTGTCACCTACCGGCTGGAAAAATAAAGAGGAAAGAGCAAATGTGCGTGACACAGATGCTCTTTCCTCTTTTATTACGGCTGTTGGCAGTTGACCTGTTTGTTTAGGAAAGCAGGTCTTTGTAGCGTTTGGCGTATAGGATAAATGACAGGGCCATGAAAAAGCTGCAGGCCAGGATCAAAGTGTTGGCGATGTTCATGGGCATGTCGGGGATGAAAAGAAGCAACAGCATGACCAGGTAAAAGAAGGCGGTACAGACCTTGCCGTACCACATGGCGCCTTTGTTTTCCTGGGTTTTCTTTAAGACCTTCACTCCCACGATTCCCATGAAGGCTTCTTTCACTGCGAAAAGAAGGAATAGCCATTTCAAAAGGGAATATTCTTTCATCAGGCATAAGATCAGAACACCTTGGGTGATCTTGTCTGCAATAGGATCCAGGATCTTGCCGAGCTCGCTGACCATGTTGAATTTCCGGGCAATCTTGCCATCCAGGAAATCGGTGAGTGCGGAAAGCAGGATGATGGCTGTGAGCAGATTGCTTCTGCCGGATGCCCCGGACTGATAAAATGCGGCTAAAAATACGAACGCCAGTACAATGCGGAATGTGCTTAACAGGTTGGGAATGGTAAAAATTTGTTTTTTGTCCAGTTTCATAACGTTTCTCCTCCTTGGTTGCTTCCCATTGTAAAGCATTTTGGAGGGAAAATCAATTGGTCCTCTTCCACTTTCAGGGACTGGATCTGGGATTCTTTGAGTTCGGTCAGGAAGTCAGAGGCGGTCTCGTAGGAATTTCCAGAGGAATCCTCGTAGGTGAGGATGAAACGGCCGGAGATTTGGCCTGGGGATAAGGTGGCTGCGGTTTCATTCGTTTTTCCCTTTACATAGATTTTCATACTGCCCTCTGCTGCAGTGCCGGCTTCGATATTTCCGAGAAATACCGTTCCGCTGGGGCTTAGGCCCGTGGCTTCCAGGCGGACTTTGGCGTTGTAGAGCTTGTCTCTGCCAAGGTTCATGGCTTTTACCGGGACTTCGATGGTGTCCATGGTGTAGACGATGGAGGGAATGTCGGAAGCTTCCAGCTCGGCGCGAAGCTGTTGCGAAATATTGAAGGTGAGGGTTTCTGTGCCAGTAGCTGCGGTTGCCTTGGAGTCCTCATATTCCAGGGAAAAAGTGACGGTGACTTGTCCTGGGGCGGTATCTTCCGCTATGGTCATCAGCGACTTGAGGGTGATGGCTTCCCCGGGAGTTAGTCTTTGTACATAGAAAGAATTTTTGGCAAATTCGATTCCCTTTGTTTCTGTAGAAAGGGAAATCTTCAGGCCGAATACGTTCTGGCTGCGGCTTTTGTTGCGGAAGACCACAGACATTTCCTGGGTGGTTCCGGCTTTCAGGGACTGACCGGAAAGGTTGCTGTCTTCTAAGAGAAGCTGGGGCTTATGGAGAATGACTTCACCGGAGGATGAGCTGCCTGAACTGCCGCCCGTGTATCCTCCAGAGCCGCCGTCTGTATATCCGTCTCCTGATATAGTTCCGTTGTCTGCACCTGGATCTATTATGGCGGAGCCGTTTCCGTTTAAGTCATTTGAAGAATTTCCATTTTCGATGATGACATGGATGGTTTTATCCTTGGAAGAACTGCTGGTGTCATCGCCTGAGAAAAATCCGTCCAGGTCAGAGGATGAGTTATCGGAGTCCGGTGACTGGCTATCTGAACCAGAAGAACTATCGGAGCCGGGCTTCCGGTTATCTGTGGAGTTAAAGTTATGGTCGCTGAAATCATCGCCGCTGGAATTGTTGACGAAACTTTCATTGTCCAAAGAATTTTCCATTTCTTCCGAAAATGTACCGTTCTCATCGGGGACAGATGCTGCGGCGGGAACTGGCAGTAAAAAGATAACAAGGAAAAGATAAGCACCGCTCAAAAAACGCCTGTATGATTTTTTATGAATGCTATTATTTTTTGTGTAAATTTGTAATTGACAGTTCCTCATATCCAATTTGTCCTTTCCTTATAATTATTCGGAGATTACGCAAGCTTTTGGGGGAACAAAATTCACAGAAAAATCGAGAAATGCGATGCGTAATTATGCAAATCATAATTCCTGTGCGGTGCAAAGCGTATCATTGGGAAGGTACGAAGCTTACCGTTCTCTTAAAATTCCGCCGTCCATTTCGTAAACATGGTCGCACAGGATGCGGATATCTTCCTCATTGTGACTGGCCAGGAGGATGGTTTTTCCGGCGGCTTTCAGTTCCAGAAGCAGTTCCCGGATTTCTGCTACGCCGTATTTGTCCAGCCCGTTGAAAGGCTCGTCCAGAATAAGAAAACGAGGATTTTCCATAATGGCCTGGGCAATTCCAAGGCGCTGGCGCATGCCAAGGGAGTATTTTCCCACAGTTTTTTTCATGTCCGGGTCAAGGCCTACCTTGCGAAGAATCAGGCGGATGTCGGCTTTGGTGATCTGCCCTCTCATATCCGCCAGAATTTCCAGATTTTTAGCGCCTGTATACTGGGTGAGAAAGCCGGGAGTTTCGATGATGACTCCGAGACTTTCCGGGAAATCTACGTCCCTGCCGATCTGTTTTCCGAACACATGGATGGTTCCTGTGGTGGCGGGGAGGAAACCGCAGATGCACTTCATCAGCACGGTTTTGCCGGAACCATTGTTTCCTACAATACCGTAAACCTGTCCGCAGTTCAGGGTAAGATTGACCTCTTTTAGAACCAGATCCTCACCGAAGCATTTGGTTACCTGGCAGATCTGCACGCAGGCAGCTTCAGATTTCCTGGATTTTTCCATATAATACACCTCCCAAAATAGGAATCAGCACAAGAAGAAATAATAACAAAAATAACCACAACCCATCTTTCTCCGATCCCCAGTCTCCGGCTGCCTGGATCCATTCTACCGGGTAAAACCAGATCAGCTCCTTAAAGTAACGCTCATGGAGAATGATTCCAAAATAATAGGTGACAAAGGGAATTCCATATGCCATATAAGGGGAATTTCCAAGAACTGCGCAAATACCGCCGAAAGTACTGAGAATGCTTCCAGTAATTCCAACCCGAAGGGTCTTTTGAATCAGCTCAAGCAGCAGCTCTTTTGGGAAACTGCCTCTTTTTTACGTTGTCAGCTTTTCTGCTATACGCTCGAGTAGTTCCCAGTCCTTCGGCTCTAAGTCGGCCAACATAACAACCAATCGCTTACGAAATTCTTTGTCGTCATTACGTGCAATCTCTGCAGCAAAGTCCATAATTTTATCGCTGGCGGCAGTTGGCGCTGCGAACATTTCACCTTCTCCGGTGCGCAGCCATGATTCATTGACGCCAAATTCGCGGCAGATGTCACTAATTGTACGTTCACTGGGAGATTTAGCACCAGAACAAAG
>OLRG01003327.1_pt1 | contig 10405 bp, 10 predicted proteins | sample 1672331 | NCBI WGS metagenome assembly OLRG01 (sample SAMEA3136672, study PRJEB25190) | human gut metagenome
GAGTCCGCGGCGGTGTCTGGCGGTCAGGCCGTGACCGACGTCACACCAAACTGCGCGGCCACGGCCAAGCAGTAACCGAATAGACAAGGGTTGGGGCCCGGTTCCATGCTTCAACGGAACCGGGCCCCAGCTGTCTTCATGACGAAAACAAGACACCACCACGGGGACTTACGCAAAGATCTTTTGAGGAGACTCTTAGAAAAATGCCCAAGGGTAAACAAGTATTTGAATGCGCACAGCTGAGAGTACATTTTTTGAACGTTCTCGCAGTTCTTTGAGAGAAATGCGTTTTTTGTCAACCTTGTTTTTAATCTTTTTTGAATTGGTTTAATTATATGGAGCTTTTCGGGAATTTCGTTGCAAATATGAAAAAATAACGATGTGTATTAGACACATTCACCCCGTCTATGGGAAATGAAATACTTAAAAGCATTCTGCAAGGATAGAAGAGGGTAAATGGCGAGCAATACTAATCGAAAGTGCTTACACGCCAGTAGCGGCTTTTATTTAGCAAATGCAATAGATCAAAAGCCGATTCGCGTGGCTCAGGTTATCGGTAAAATGGTTGGCGGCGGTGTTGAATCCGTAGTTATGAACTATTACCGTCACATCGACCGTAGTAAAGTACAGTTCGATTTCCTTGTCGATGAGGATTCCACGCGTGTTCCTGAAGAGGAAATTACCTCTTTAGGTGGTCGTGTATTCCGTATACCACCGTATCAGCATCCGATTCGTTACCGTCGTGAGCTGATTCGCCTGATGCGTGAACAGCAGTGGCCGATTGTGCACAGCAACATCAACACGCTAAGTGTGTTCCCGCTATCAGCGGCGAAGAAAGTTGGAGTGCCTGTTCGCATCGCGCATTCTCATTCGACCATGGGCAAAGGTGAGTTCGCGAAGAATGCAATGAAGCTTGTATTGCGTCCGTTCGCTAATGTGTATCCGACAGTGCGTTTTGCGTGTAGTCACTATGCAGGAGAATGGCTGTTTGGCAAGAATGCGGATTTTACCGTAATTCCTAATGGCATTGAATTGGATAAATTCCATTTTGATGCTGGTGTGCGCCAAGAAACTCGCAAAGAACTTGGTGTTGCGGATGATGTGTTGCTGATTGGTCATGTTGGTCGTTTCATGCCGCAGAAGAACCAAACGTTCCTAGTCGATGTGCTTGCGGATTTACTTCCCAAACGACCTAATGCCATGCTTGCCTTTGTTGGCGATGGTCCGGATAGGCCAGCTGTCCAACAACATGCTAAAAAGCTTGGCATTGCGAATCATGTGCTGTTCCTCGGTCAACGCTCTGACGTTAACCGCCTATATCAGGCATTCGACGTGTTCTGCCTCCCCAGTCTTTATGAGGGTTTGGGGATAGTCGGTGTTGAGGCGCAGCGTGCCGGCCTTCCATGCTTGTTCGCGGATGCAATTACACGAGAAGTTGATGTGACGGGAATCCCTAGGTTTATGACTACAGAATCGTACAAAGAATGGAGTTCTTTTATATCGGCGTTGGAACCGGGAACACGGATTGATTCCTCTGATAAAGCGTTCTCTGGCTATGATATTTCCGAGAATGCTCGGAAGTTAACTTCAATGTATTTGAAACTTTTTGAAAAGAAATGAAAAGCAGTATGGATCCGCTAGTTTCAGTTGTCATACCTGTATGTAACGTTGAACCTTATCTACACGAATGTGTGACAAGTGTGGTTGAACAGACTTACACGAATATTGAAATCATTCTTGTAGATGATGGTTCGACTGATAATTCAGGAACGTTATGTGATGAATTTGCTTTGTCGGATTCAAGAATATGTGTTTTCCATAAAAAGAATGGTGGACTGTCTGACGCTCGAAATTATGGAATTCGCCGATCCCATGGAAGTTTGATTTCCTTTATTGACAGTGACGATTATGTATCACCTGATTACATAATGCACCTGTATCAGGCATTGGTTAGAGGAAAAACAGATATTGCAACTACCTCCATTTGCATTTTCCATGATGGGGAACTTCCTAAGGAGCATAAGCATAATACAGCAGTCTTTCACATGTACGATGCGTGTGACGCACTTGAAGATATGCTTTATATGAGGCATTTGGAGCCTAACGCTTTCCCGAAAATCTATAAGAGAGAATTGTTTGACACGATTCAGTATCCTGTCGGGAAATTGTATGAGGATATTGCCACTACTACCAAGCTTATTGATAAGGCTGGCAAAATCGCATACCTGGATGAGAAAGACTATTACTATAGGATTCGTCCAAATAGCATCCAAACAGCGAGTTTTAATCCCAAGAAGCTTGACTTACTTGATCAGCTTAACGTTGTTAAGACGATAGTGCGGACAAAGTATCCGAGTGTCATTAATGCTTATTATTCAAAAGAACAGAGCGCATTATTTAATTTGTACATGAATATGAGCCCTGATGGTACAAAAGAAATACTTGGAATAGCAGATGACTTGTGGAATGGAATCAAAAACAATCGAATTTCAGTTTTAAAGGATAGAGATGCTAGAATCGCTTCATTACTGTCCTTCCTAGGTCCAATTCCTTGCAGATGTGTTTATAGGCTGGTAAGAAAATGAAAATATCCTCTAGCACAGGCAAACAATCTCAAGACCGTTATATTTGTATACTTCTAGTATTGGTTTTGGTTGGGTCTGCATTTCAAAATGTCAAAGTGATTGGCCCGTTAAATCCGGGACATTTATTTGCATTATGTTTTATTCCTTTTTTACTGCCAAAGTTCAGAGAGGCGAAATTTCCACCTGCTGTGATATGTATTTTTTTGGCATACATCCTCTGTGTATCGTTGTTTGCAGGTTTCCAATGGGGATTGAACACATCTATTATCAATTACTTATTTGTCTTTTATATTATTTTTTTCATTGTCAATTTAGGAAGAAATATCTCATTTGAGTCATACAAGAAAGTGTTTCAAGTAGCTGGAATACTTTCTTTTGCGATCGTTATATTAAATGCAATTCGTTATAAAAATGCTATATTAGCATATTTTTCATCTGGATATTACATAAATCATCCGTACTACCCAACAATATTTGGGGGCGGAGCTAACCTTGAAGCATCATGGCCCAGTATATATGGCGTTTTTTTCATGGATAGCCCTTACGGCATTATATATCTTGTTTTATCGTTCATATTTGCCTCTATCCAAGTTAGTCGAGCTGGTATTATTATTTCGCTAATCTGTTTGGCTATATACGCATATAAAAGGCTGCGAGAATCAAAAAATCCGTTTTTGATTTTATTCTTAATATTCGTCACTCTTTCCTTTGGTTCTTTTTATGCATTGAAACTTGGAATATTCCAACCAATTCTTGACCGTTTTTTCAGAAACCAAGAGGATAGAGGCGCTGCGGGTCGTGTTGGAATCTACGATAGTGCCCTTCCTTTTCTTTGTAATCATCCTTTTGGCGTTGGTTTGGGGAATGCGGTTTCTGCAGTGAATAGAGTGGCTGCGAATACAGTGGGAATGGAACCGATAGTAGATGACAATTTGCACAATCTATTCCTCCAGATGACTGTTGAAACTGGTGTGCTTGGTGGAGTATTTTATGCATGTTTGGTTGCTTTTCTGTGTTTTAATTGTATTTTCAAACATAAATTCGCCAATCCTTTTGAAAACTTCCTGCTTGCTTTCTTTGCTTTATCGTTGATTCAATTTGAAAAAATAGAAATCTTCCCTGCGATATGTCTTGGCATATTGTTGAGTAAAAAGTATTATTCGTACAAGGATTTCGATTTATAATGCTATTTTCTATTATTATTCCTGCTTTTAACGCAGAAAGATATTTATGTGATTCTTTGGAATCTGTCCGGATGCAGACCTTCACAGATTATGAAACTATAATTGTTGATGATGGATCTACCGATAAGACGAGTGAGATAGCAGATTCTTTTGCTGGGAAAAACCTTCAGACTCATGTGATCCACCAAGAAAACAAGGGTCTTTTGCTTGCCAGAAGAGCTGGACTACAAGCGGCGAGTGGCAAATATGTTGTTTTCTTGGATGCGGATGATGCTCTCTGTTCTACGGCTTTGCAGGATATTGCCGAGGTAATTCATAAATATGATGTTGATATTGTTTCTTTTAGGTATTCTCGGCAGGATAATTTCTTGACATCTGATTCGCCTTCACCCTTGCCGATCGGGATATATGATGGCGAACGATTCGAAGAAGCTAAGCTTCATCTCTGCAAAGGACGATTCAATGAGATGTGGAGCAAGGCGATAAGGCTTTCATGTTTTGACTGTACTGCTGATTATTCCAACTATGCAGGGTTGATGCACGGTGAAGATCTTTTACAGCTTCTTCCTGTTTTCGACAGTGCTCATTCTCTTTATAGTTTAGATAAGGTTCTCTATTTTTATAGGCCTAATGATTCCGCTAGCACGGCTAGATATAAGTCCAGTCAGTTATCTGATATCAGAAAAGTAAATGCTTGTCTTCTGTCTTTTTCGATGAAATGGGGGAAAGCCTGTTATAAGACGGCATGCAGTGGCGAGGTCATGCAGTATATCAATCTTCTTAAGATTGCTGTTTCATGTCTTTCCTATAGCTCTTTTGGTGATGTGTTTCGTTCGATACATAAGGCAATGGATGATGAAGGATGCTTGGCACGTGCTCAGAATTGTCAATTGAGGATTGATAATTCTGTTGTCGTTTTTTGTCTTATGCACAATTTCTGTTATTTTTCTTTTCTTGTTTTGAAAGCAATAAATTCCATTAAGAGATGAAGCGTAAGGACTTTTGATGATTAAAACAAAAGCTGATTTATTAGAATATATTCAAGAAGACATGCGTATGCAGCCGCGGCCTTCATCTTTTGTGAAGCGTTATCTGGGTACAAGTGGGGCAGTGGTCCGGTGGAAAAAGTGTTTAAGGAAATGTGAGTACCATCACAATATTTCCAAGAATATTTATCACAGGTTGGCATATTTTGTTTATCTTTTTATGTTGAAAAGATATGATCGACGTTTCTCTTCAGAAATCCCCATTAATGTTTTTGGTAAGGGATTATTAATTTGGCATCCGGAACGGATAATTATTAATCCTGATTCAAAAGTTGGAGATTACTGCGCGCTTTCGAGTGGCGTTGTCATTGCACAGGCACATGGAGAATGCCCGACAATCGGTGATCATGTAGAGCTTATGATTGATTCGAAGGTGCTGGGAGGAATTGCTGTAGCTGATAACGTAAGAATCGGAGCTTCTGCGTTGGTGCTTAAACCGATAAATGAAGCTGACACAACTTGGGCTGGTGTTCCGGCAAAGAAAATTAACGATCAAGGGACTATTGAAACGCCCATTTCTGTTTGTACTTATTAGGCGAAGGTGAGATGGATGGAACAGAGGGAAGGTCTGCTGGTCAGTGTTATCTTGCCGGCATATAATGTGGCGAATTATTTAGATGACTGCTTGGAAAGTGTCATTTCCCAGACGTATACCGACACGGAGATCATCATCGTTGATGACGGATCAACTGATGATACCGCAAAGAAGGCAGATGATTGGCTTTCCAAAGATGGACGTATTCGTGTTATCCATCGACAGAATGGTGGTCTTTCGGCGGCAAGAAATACCGGTCTGCACTATGCACAGGGTGAATTTATTCTTTTTATTGATCCCGATGATCGGATTGATAAAAATTTGATTTCCAAATGCATGGAATTGTTGAGCGACGGTTCGGTTTCTTTGGTTCATTATGGGTACCGATTAATTAATGAAAACGGAGTATTGTGCGGAAAGAATTTTCCGGATATGCTCACGAATGCTGAGAAACTATTGCCAACAATTTTAAGTGACAAAATTCCAAGTCATTCTTGGCAATTCTTATGCAGGAAAGAACTATATTCTGATATCCGTTTCCCTGAAGGGCGCAAAGCTGAAGATCTGGCAACGACGTACAAGATTGTAGCTAAGGCAAAAAAGTGCGCTATTTTACCGGATTGTCTGTATGAATACCGTGTTCGCAGCAACTCAATCCTCGGAGAGCTAACGTCAGACCACTCTAAGGCTATAAAGTACTATGAAGATGAGCTTCTTGCGTTCCACGAGATAATTGATTGGGCTATTGCTCAAAAGCGAGAAGATTATCAAAATCTTGCGTGGAATAACGAATTAATGCATTTGTTTAATCATTACAAAGAGCGGATTGTAATCGATGATAATTTAGGAACCAAATGGGTGCACAATAAAATATGCAAAGAGCTTTCTGCTTTTAACGTAGATGGAGTAACTTCCTCTAATCGATTTAAAGCGTTCCTATTCAGGTTTGGGTTTATGCCTTTTTGCTATCGAGTAATGGGAAAGTTGAAAAAAAGAGTCAAATCTATTTTGCGAAAAGAATGATATAATAAAAAAATTCTTTTACATCTAGTTTAGTTTTTGATAATTGAATTTACGTCGTTTAATCAGTTGGTTTAAGATTGTGCCATAAAGATTAAACCAAAAAAGACTTACTATTTTATTTTAATTGAAAGCGGGATGAAATATGAATTTCAAATCATTTATTAAAAAAAAGATGCCTGTTTCTTTTATTGTGAAAAGACAGCGCTGGAAGACTCTTTGCTTGTTGAAGCATGAGGGGAAAAGGGAATTCAGACGTTTTTCACGGGCATATGCTGCTCCTGCATGTTCAGATCAAGTTCAGATGGAAAGCCTCTTGACTTTCTTTGTCCATCAGATTGAAAAGGGCTTTTCGATGTATGTATATGACTTCAAATTCAGCGACTTATCTTGCGTAATATTGCTGATCTTTCTGCAAGACTTATAGAGGCTGATGCACAATGGCGTGACAAATCAATTTATAAGGACATGGTGCTTGCTTTGGGAGAGTATTGCCGACGCCATGTGGCAGCCAATCAAGATATCGCATTTGTGACAGAATTGTTTGATGAAACCACCAAACTTGATATAGTGGCTGCTTCTAAAAAAGAATATCCTAGTATTCAGCTCTCTTTGAGTTCTAAAGTAGATAATGCCACCGTTCCTTTTAAAGAGTTGGTGGAACGGCGGCACGCGGTCCGGGCGTATTCCAAGAAGCCTGTGGCACGAGTTGAACTTGAAAAGGCAATTGAAATGTCTCTTCGTACGCCATCTGTATGCAACAGGCAACCAGCCCGTGTCCGAATTTTCACGGATCAGCAGTTAATTAGCAAAGCTTTAAAAGTGCAGGGCGGTTTCGGAGGATATGACATCCCGCCAGCATTGTTGCTTGTGACTGCTGACTTGCGCGCATTCATGGGTGCGAATGAGCATAATGAAGGATACGTTGATGGTGGACTGTTTGGCATGTCATTGTTGTATTCGCTGGAAACATGCGGTCTCGCGGCATGTCCTCTAAATACGATGTTCAGTGAAGAGGCTGATGAGCAAACTCGATCTATGCTCGCTGTTCCGGATAACGAGGTGTTCATTATGTATATTGCAGTAGGACACTTCCGCGAAACCTCCAAGATTTGCCGTTCCCAAAGGTTCGGGATTGATCGAGTATTGATGAACTGATTACGGGGGTCTTCTTGGGTAAATACAAGAATCTACTGGTGAATATCGGCTTATTCACATTAAATACGGTATCAACGAAATTGATTACATTTCTGCTGGTACCGCTATATACGTATTTCTTGACTGCGGCGCAGTACGGCGTGACCGACATGTCTCTTACGGTGGCGGGTTTGGTCACGCCTGTCGTTACCCTGTCCATCGGCGATGCCACCACTAGATATATCATCGATGATCCCGATGATAAGGAACGATATATATCTGTTGGGTTTTGGGTGACTTTGTTTGGTTGCCTGATTATGCTCCTTCTGCTTCCGCTATTAGGGCTGTCCATATTCGGCGGCCTCGGGAATTACAAATGGTTCTATCTTGCCTATTTTGCTTCATCCGCTTTCAATGCGTACTTGGCAAATGTGGCAAGAGGTTTGAACCAGATTAAACTCATCACCTGGGCATCTATAGCTTCGTCGCTTGTTTCGGCTCTATCGGCAGGTTTGCTCATCGGTCTGCTTAATTGGAAGGTCGAGGGATATTTTGTTTCGTTGATTTTCGGCGGGCTTGTTGCAATTGTTTTATATCTTATATTTGGTGGCTCATGGAAATACGTACGTATTCCCAAAAAGGAACGCGACCGTCATTTTCTTAAGAAGATGCTGCTGTATTCAGTGCCGCTGATGCCCAATGCTATCTTCTGGTGGGTTGGCACAAGTGTGAACAGATTCTTCATTACCAGTATGCTCGGTATCGGTGCTTCCGGCTTATTTGCTGCGGCCAGCAAGATACCGAACGTAATGAATATGGTCTCTTCCACGTTTTGGCAGGCTTGGAGCTTGTCTGCATTCCAAGAGTTCAAGAAGACTGATACCGGCAAGTTCTATAGCAATGTGTTTGCGGTGTTTCGTACGTTCTGTTTCCTCGCGGCATCAGGACTTATGTTGTTGACGCCGTGGCTCGCCTCATTGCTTTTGCAGAAGAAATTCTATGATTCGTGGCCTATCATTCCTGTCTTGATTCTTGCATTTCTGTTTAATGTGTTCGCAGGATTCTATGGAACGGTCTTTACTGCAAGTATGAAAACCAAACATCTAATGACATCGACTGCTGCTGCTGCGATCGTCGTTGTTGTTCTGACTTGGCTGCTCGTCCGTATCATGGGACTGCAAGGAGCTGCGTGGGCTATGGTCGGCAGCAACCTAGTTATGTATGTCATACGCGTGGCTATGGCTCATCCGATTGTCAGGATAGCGGTGAACTGGCCTCTTATGCTGATCAATATCCTGATTGTAGCTGTTCAAGCATGCATAATGGCATGGCATCCATCCAGGTACTTGTTGATCTCTGGTGTGCTCTTCCTTCTTGTATGCATAGTATCTGCGTTGGATGCCTATCCATTCGTAAAATCTTTGGCAACTGCAATCAGCGGAAAGTCACTGCATAAAAATGGCAAACATGTCGGGAAATAGGGATTTAAGGAGATGAATAATGAGGATAGGAACCATTACCTTCCATTGTGCATATAATTTTGGTTCTGCACTGCAGACTTATGCACTCAGAAAATATCTCACGAATTTAGGCCATGATGTACATGTTATCGATTATCGGAGTGCAGATTTCAATGGGTATAAGATTTTTCGTGGAATAGGGGTTAAATCATTTATTGCAGATTTGCTCTTTCTTCCAGGTAATTTACGCAGGCGCAGCAGTTTTCAATCTTTCTGGCATAAATGTTTTGGCCTGACGAGCCGGACTTATGAGGGGGCTGATGCAGAGCGTTCTCTAGCTGAGGATTTGAAGGATTATGATGCGCTGATTTGTGGTAGCGATCAGATTTGGAATTTGGATTGCACCTTAGGGCCTGTTCCTCCGTTCTTTCTTTCTTTCGCTTCTGATGGAACAAAGAAAATTGCTTATGCGCCTAGCTTGTCGCATGCCAAGTTTGAAGAAAAGAACTTCACTCTAGAAGATAAGAAGCATGTCTCCGAGTGGTTGAACCGTTTTGATGCACTTTCTGTGCGTGAGCTTTCTGTAGCAGGGCAGTTTCAACAACTGACTAATAAGCATATTGTTGAAACGCTTGATCCGACGCTTTTGTTGAATTTAGAGGATTATCGACATATACAGGCTCCGCGACTTCCAAAGAAGCTGGAAGCAGGCAAATATATATTTGCATATACGTTATGGCCGAATAAAGATATGGTGCATTATATTGATAAATTGGCGGCAAAACGTGGACTAACTATCGTTTATTACTCTCAGAAGCCGATTCGGTATCAATCGCACGCGATCAATGTATGGGGAATTGGCCCAGCTGATTTTCTTACATTGATTGATAAGGCAAACTGTGTGATTTCGAACTCTTTCCATGCAACGGTGTTCTCCATTCTCTATGGCAAGCCATTTCTTACGTTTGGTACGGAAAAGAGTAGTTCTCGCATGAGAACGTTACTTGTCAAACTGGGTTTACCTGAAAAGCATCTTTTGCCTCCTGATTTCGAGGGCGGAAGTAATGTTGAACCATTTGCCTCTCTACTGAATATGGCTCGACTTAATAATCTTCGTGCAGATTCTGAACGGTTCCTTAATGATGCACTGATGTAAAAACTCTCAACTAGTATTTGGCATGGAATTTATTGCATGCTGCTTTTTCAATTTTCATAGCATGTTTGAGTTAAGGAGTGCGGATATTTTCTTGGAGAGATAGTCATACAGCTCCTTATCTGAGATTTTGTGAGGATGTCTTGTTCCCGCCATGAGGGCGACTGGGATCCACCAGAGTATGGGCGGATCCCAGTCGTTTGTTTTGGGTTATTGTTTGGTGGTTACCACGCAGTTTGGTGTGACGTCGGTCACGGCCTGACCGCCAGACACCGCCGCGGACTC
>OLRG01003328.1_pt1 | contig 10402 bp, 8 predicted proteins | sample 1672331 | NCBI WGS metagenome assembly OLRG01 (sample SAMEA3136672, study PRJEB25190) | human gut metagenome
CTCCCACAAATTGTGACGCACATCTTGCAGAAAGCCTTTTTCAAACACGCTCTGGTTTCAGACAGCAAGTGAGGTGAGAATTTGGAAAACGACAATGAGAAAAGCATTCAACGTCTGATTATGGAAATCAGCCGCATGTATATGGAAAAATGCTTTGGTAAACTTAAAAGTCTGGGAATCCATCCAAGACAAATGCCGATTCTGGCTGTTCTGTGGAAAGAAGACGGATGCAGCCAGAAAGAACTGGCCAGCCAGTTAGGCGTGAAGCCGCCTACTGTTACCGTAAGTATCCAACGCCTGGAAAAAATCGGTATTATAGTTCGAAAACAGGATGAAAAAGATCAACGCATAAGCCGGATTTATCTTACAGAAGAAGGAAAAGCAATAATTAATGAAGGTATGCGCATGGCAAAGGAAGGAGAAAAACAGGTTCTGAACGGATTTTCCGAAAGTGAGTTATGTCTGATGAAACGATTCTGCATACAGATTAAGGAAAATATTGCGGCAATGCCAGCACCAGAGTTTTCACCGGAAGAAATGTGCATGGGACATTTTTGCCATAATAAAAAGTAGCACAGGAAACTGAAAAACAAAGCAAAAGGCAGAAAAGCCTGGATGTTTTGAAAAATGTAGAAAGGACAACCCAAGCATGATTAAATTAATGAAGTATCTGAAAAAATCAGCAGGCTATATCGTCCTGATCATTGGACTGCTGTTTTTGCAGGCATACTGTGATCTGTCCTTGCCGGATTATACCTCCAAGGTAATTAACGTAGGGATCCAGCAGGGGGGAATACCAGATGGTGTTCCGGAAAAAATGCGTCAGAGCACAATGGAAAATCTGCAGATTTTTATGGACGAAGACACACAGAAAGAAGTTCAGGACTCTTATGTCCTGGATGGAGACACATATGAACTGAAAGATGGCATTACAGGGGATAAACGTGAGGAATTAAACGATCTTCTGTGCAAACCTCTGATGATGTACACCTCTTTTACCTCTGGCAGTGAAGAGAGCCAGAAAATGCTTTCCCAGATGCAGGTACCGGAAGGAACGGACCCAATGCAGGTTTTGTCAGCAATGCCGGAGGATGCAAAAAAACAGATGCTGGAGGCTGCAGATGAGAAGCTTTCTGACATGCCGGAATCTATTCTTACACAGGCCGCTGTCAGTGGTGTGAAAGCAGAATACGAAGCTATGGGCGAGGATCTGGATGCAATTCAGATGAATTACATCCGGACATCCGGAATCCAGATGGTCCTGATGGCGCTGGTGATCATGCTGGCCGCTGTAAGTGTTACTTTCCTTTCAGCAAGAGTGGCAGCAGCCCTTGGACATGATCTGCGAGATAATGTATACCGCAAGGTCATTCATTTCTCCAGCAACGAATATCATAAATTTTCCACTGCATCCCTGATCACGCGAAGTACCAACGATGTGCAGCAGGTGCAGCAGGTTATGACCATGATGTTCAGAATCGTTCTGTATGCGCCCATCCTTGGCATCGGAGGCGTGCTCAAGGTTCTCCAGACCGATTCCTCCATGACCTGGATCCTTGGAGCCGCAGTAGCTATCATTCTGATTGTTATTTTTGTACTGTTCCAGATTGCAATGCCGAAATTCACCAGGCTGCAGACTCTCATTGACCGTCTGAACCTGGTAACCAGGGAAATCCTTACCGGAATCCCGGTTATCCGCGCGTTCAGCCGTGAGAAGCATGAGGAAGAGCGTTTTGAAAAAGCAAATATGGATCTGACAAAAACAAACCTGTTTGTAAACCGCTGTATGACATTTATGATGCCGATCATGATGCTGATCATGAACGGTGTATCTGTAGCGATTATCTATTTCGGTGCACATGGCGTTGACAATGGAACTATGCAGGTAGGAAATATGATGGCATTTATCCAGTACGCAATGCAGATTATTATGTCCTTCCTGATGATCACAGCAATCTCCATTATGCTCCCAAGGGCAAACGTGGCAGCCGGCCGAATCTGTGAGGTTCTGGAAATGGAGCCATCTGTAAATGATCCGGAGGAACCGGTAATGCCAGATAAGCAGGAAAAAGGAACGGTCGAATTTGACCATGTAAGCTTCGCTTATCCGGAAGCAGGGGAAAATGTCATCAACGATATTACCTTTAAGGCAGAAAAAGGCCAGACTGTTGCTATCATCGGAAGTACCGGAAGCGGCAAGAGTACACTGGTCAACCTGATCCCCAGATTTTATGATGCAACGAAGGGCTGTGTCAAAGTAGATGGTGTGGATGTACGAAATATGACACAGCATGAGCTTCGTGACCGTCTGGGCTATGTACCTCAGAAGGGAGTCCTGTTCTCTGGAACCATCGATTCCAACATTCGTTACGGTAAGCCGGATATGCCAGAGGAAGATGTAAAACTGGCAGCTCAGATCGCCCAGTCCGATGACTTTATTGAAGCGAAACCGGAAGGCTACAAAGCACCTATTTCCCAGGGAGGAAATAATGTATCCGGTGGCCAGAAGCAGCGTCTTTCCATTGCAAGAGCGATTGCCAAAAAGCCGGAAATCCTGATCTTTGACGACAGCTTTTCCGCACTTGATTTCAAGACTGACAGCAAGCTTCGCAAGGCCCTGAAGGAAAAGACAAAGGATATTACCACGATTATCGTAGCACAGCGAATCAGCACCATCCTGAATGCAGATCAGATCATCGTGCTGGATGACGGAAATATGACAGGCATCGGCACCCACAAGGAACTGATGAAGAATTGCGAGGTTTACCGCCAGATCGCCATGTCACAGCTTTCAGAGGAGGAATTAGCATGAGTGAAAATAAAGCCAGAGGCCCTATGATGGGTGGTCATCGGAGCCGTGCAATGAACTCCGGGGAAAAGGCAAAAGACTTTAAAGGAGCAATGAAACGACTTTTGAAATACATGGAACGCTACAAAATCCGTTTCGTTCTCATGTTTCTGTTTGCAATTGCAGGAACCATTTTTAACATTGTAGGACCAAAGATCCTTGGAAAGGCAACAACAGAGCTTTTTAACGGCCTGGTAGCCAAGGTAAACGGCACCGGAAGCATTGATTTTGAAAAAATTGGCTATATTTTGTTATGGACATTAGGACTGTATCTGGCAAGTGCCTGCTTCTCCTTTATCCAGGGTTATGTGATGACCGGAATTTCCAACGACGTTACCTACAATTTACGTAAAGATATTTCAAAGAAATTCAGCCGCCTCCCAATGAACTATTATGAGAGCCGGACAAACGGCGAAATCCTTTCCCGCGTAACGAACGATGTGGATACCCTTCAGATGAGCCTGAACCAGAGTATTACCCAGCTGATCACATCAGTTACCACCCTGATCGGTGTGTTTGTGATGATGCTGTCCATCAATGTGTGGATGACCCTGGCTGCCCTTCTGATCCTTCCGATGTCTATGCTTATCATCAATTTCGTTATGAAGCACTCCCAGAAATATTTCCAGGCACAGCAGAAGTATCTGGGGGAGGTAAATGGCCAGATTGAAGAGAACTACGGCGGACACAATGTAGTGAAGGTATTTAATAAAGAAGAAGACGTAGTTGCAGAATTTGAAAAAGACAACCAGAAGCTTTACGAATCAGCATGGAAATCTCAGTTTTTCTCCGGAATTATGATGCCGGTCATGCAGTTTGTTGGAAATCTTGGATATGTTATGGTAGCCCTTCTTGGAGGATGGTTCACGATCAAAGGCTCTATTGAAGTAGGTGATATCCAGTCCTTCTTCCAGTACATCCGTAACTTTACCCAGCCCATCCAGCAGATCGCACAGGTAACCAACCTGCTTCAGTCCTCAGCAGCCGCTTCCGAGCGTGTGTTTGAGTTCCTGGATGAGGAGGAAGAGGAGACTACCAAAGAGAATGCCGTTTCTATTGACGGGCTCAGCGGAAATGTAGAATTTGATCATGTAAGCTTCGGCTACAATCCGGAAAAGATCATTGTCCACGATTTTTCGGCAAAGGTCAGAGATGGTCAGAAAATTGCGATTGTAGGTCCTACTGGTGCAGGAAAAACCACAATGGTTAAGTTGCTTATGCGCTTCTATGATGTAAACAGTGGTTCTATTAAAGTAGATGGCCATGATGTAAAAGATTTCAACAGAAGCGAGCTTCATGAAATGTTTGGAATGGTGCTTCAGGATACCTGGCTGTTTTCCGGAACCATTATGGAAAACATCCGCTATGGACGGCTGGATGCTACCGATGAGGAAGTGATCGCAGCAGCAAAGGCTGCTCATATCCACAACTTTATCATGCAGCAGCCGGGAGGCTATAACATGGTTCTGGATGAGGAGACCAGCAATGTTTCCCAGGGCCAGAAGCAGCTCCTGACAATTGCAAGAGCCATTCTTGCAGACAATAAGATCCTGATCCTGGATGAGGCTACCTCCTCCGTTGATACCAGAACCGAGGTACAGATCCAGAAAGCTATGGATAACCTGATGAAAGGCAGAACCAGCTTTGTCATCGCTCACAGACTTTCCACCATCAGGGACGCAGATCTGATCCTGGTTATGAAGGATGGTGACATTATCGAGCAGGGCAGCCATGAAGAGCTGCTTGCAAAGAAAGGCTTCTACGCAGATCTTTACAACAGCCAGTTTGATAAGACGCAGACTGCATAAAAGTAAGTGAAACAGATAAAAAAATACAGCAGCTTTTTCGGAAAATATACGGAAAAACTGCTGTTTTTTTTGTCTTCAGAGAGAAAAAATCCAGGGATTTGCTGTCTGTACTTTTACCCGCAGATAATGTATAATGGAGCAAAGTTTCTGCCGGAAAGGAAGGCAGGGACAAAGTCATGACAACGAAAAAACTCATTTATTGCAGCAGCCCTGGGTGTTTTTTTACAAAGACTTGTAGAAAGGGCTGCAGCGCGAATGTTAAAGGAGTATACCCCCAATGACAATTGATAATAAAGACGGAGCAGCTTTTCTTGCATACGTTACAGATAAATTAGAAACCAGGATCGCCCATATCAGCCAGTCCATTCTGGAAGGACAGAAGGATATCGAAGGAATGCATGAGTATTACTGGGAGAACTATACGGAGATGGACCAGTATGGTTACGAAAATTTCGATAACCAGCAGGCACTTCTTCACCAGATCAACGCCAACGAGCAGCAGATCCATCTGCGAAAAAGATTTCGTAAAATGCTGGATTCCCCTTTCTTTGGAAGGGTGGATTTCGTATTTGAAGGGGATGAGGAGCCGGAGATTTTTTATATTGGAATCGGAAATTTCGCAGAAGAGGCAGGGCATACGCCGCTGATCTATGACTGGCGTGCTCCTGTCAGCGGGCTTTTCTACGACTATGATAAAGGTCCGGCGTCTTACCAGGCACCGCTGGGAACCATCTGCGGTGAAATTGCCTCCAAGTGGCAGTACAAGATTCGAAATGGCCGTATGATTTACCAGTTTGAAAGTGATGTGAAGATTGATGACGAGATTCTTATGGCAGAGCTTGGCAGCGGAGGCAGCACTGCGCTGAAAAATATTGTCCGCACCATCCAGAAGGAGCAGAATGCCATCATCCGAAACACCAGGGATAAGATCATGGTAATCCAGGGCGCAGCCGGAAGCGGCAAGACCTCCATTGCCTTGCACAGAATTGCCTATCTTTTGTATCACGACCGCAAGAACCTAAAATCCTCCAATATCCTGATCCTGTCTCCCAACAGCATCTTTTCTGATTATATTTCCCATATACTTCCGGAATTGGGAGAGGAAAATATTAAAGAAATGAGCTTTGATCTTTTTGCCTACAGACAGCTGAAAGATACGGTATCTGACTGCGAAGACCGTTATGACCAGATTGAGCGCAGCCTGAATTTCCCGGATATGCCTTCCTTATATAAGGAAAAACAGTCCAGGGAATTTTTGAATCAGATGGAGGGGTATCTCACCTCCTTAGAAGATGAGCTGATGGATTTTCATGATGTGGAATATAAGAGCTTTACGAAAAAAGAAGAGGAGATCATTGATCTTTTTTATTTTAAATTTCAGGATATCCCTCTGTTATCACGTATGGAGGCAGTTGCAGAGAATTTCATTGATGAGGTAGAGACGCTTCGGGACAATGATATGGATGAGGAAGAACGTGCCATTGTAATGGAGAAATTCATGAATATGTATGAGACACAGGATCTCTATGTGATCTACAGCCGTTTTCTGGAAAGCTGCGGCTATCCGGGACTTCCCCATGTACAGCTTCAGGAGCGAAAGCTCCGGTATGAGGACGTCTATCCGGTACTTTACATGAAGTACCGCCTTCTTCGCCAGACTAGCCACAATGGTATCAAGCACCTGGTAGTAGACGAAATGCAGGATTATTCAAGGCTTCAGTATCTGATCCTTAAAATGATGTTTCCCTGCCGCATGACCATTCTGGGGGACAAAGCCCAGACTATGGAAGATGAGGCTCAGGATGTCCTGGGATTTTTACCGAAAATTTTCGGAAAAGAGATCCGCAGGATCGTCATGAACAAAAGCTACCGAAACACTGTGGAGATTGCTTCTTATGCGAATCAGCTTGCAGGGATTACAGATATGGATCTGTTTGATCGTCATGGCCAGCCAGTGGAAGAATTATTTTTTAAAGGGAAAAAACAGCAGGCAATGGAAGCGGCTCTGGATGAGCTTGTGAACAAGCTTCAGCTGGGAGCGGAACAGTTTGAGACAGCTGCGTTGATCCTTCGCACGGAATCTGAGGCGAAAGAAGCCGCCCGCATTTTGAAAGAAAAACTGGAAAATACAGGGTTTGATATGGAAAACCGTTTCTCATACCTGCATCGTGACAGTACCAGCTTCTGCAAAGGCCTTACAGTTACTACGTTTTATCTTGCAAAAGGTCTGGAATTTGACCAGGTATTTTCCCTGTTCCCTGCAGCAGATCAGAGCCCGATTGCAAAACAGGGACGTTATATTGCTGCTACCAGAGCGCTTCATAAATTGCATATGTACGAATACGGAAAATAAATATTACAAAAGTATGACAAACAGAGCGTAAAATAAAAAAGAAATTCAGGTTGTCGAAACATGCTGCCAAATGCAATGTACATTTTGCTGATAGGATTTTACAAACACCCTCTGAAAAAATGTATAAAGTTCGTCACGAAAGTTTATAATATTTTCAATTTAGAGTTACTGTTCACTGGTAATATTCCGCGAGGTGTTTTTTGTGAACAAAGTTCACAGAAAACCCGAGAGTTGCGGCGCGAAATCATGCAAAGCATGATTTCTGTGCATCGCGAAGCGTGTTACTGTGAACGGAGTGAACAGTAACAATTTAGATTCTACAGTGGGAAATCCATTGACAGGCTTGTAATAAAATTGTAAAATACAGCTCGGGAGATTTTTATAAACGAGAAATATTTTCGTTTTGTTAATGAAATAGAATCATGTAGATTTACAAAATTTACTTATGAAAAGAAATAAGGAGGATACTATGAAGAACAAAAAGATTTTAGCTATCTTAACGATATCAGCAATTGTTTCTGCAGCTGCTACAGGCTGCAGTTTTGGCGGAGACGAGCCAGAAGAACAGGTAGTGGTAACTGAGACACCTGCTCCGGAAGCAACCGCTACACCTACTCCGGAGCCAACCATCGCGCCAGACGTACAGGACAGCACCTATACATCAAGCAATGGGGCTGTCTCCATTAAGCTTCCAGATGCTACCTGGTCCAATAAGGCGGATGAGGCAGATATGCTCAGCTTCGAATCCCCGGAGCAGGGTAAGATCCTGATCCTTCATGGACAGGGAGAAGAGGACATGTCTTCTGCTATGCTTCCGGATACGCAGGATCTGGCTGTGGCATTAGAGCAGGCTTCTGACCTTGCAGAAGGTACTGACTTTGAGATCCAGGATTATACCGCCAGTGATGTGGAGGGAGTAGGCGTTTATTCTTACACTGTGAAGTACACAGATGCTTCCAAGAGCGGCGGATATGTTTATGCGATCCATAAAATTTATAAGAGCTCTGATGAGTATTACAATATCTGCGGATCTGTTGTAGATGAGGCTTCTTATGCAGGAGTTAAGGCTGCAGTTGATTCCTTCGGAATTGCAGGAGAGTCTTCTTTGAAAGCTGCTGCACCGGTACAGTCTTCTGACAGTGCAGACGGAAGCACTGAGGGAAGTACAGATGGTTCCACTGACGGAACACAGAGTGCAGGTACTGATTCTGCGTCCTCAGGTGATGGAAGTAGTGATGGAACAATCACAAACTCCGGCGGATTTACCCAGGAGCAGCTTACAGACACCAACCAGACCAGAACTATTTACCGTAACTCCGATGGCCATCCCCTTGTAATTACTCCGGATGGAAATGGAAACTGGGTTGACTTTGATGGAAATACCTATCGTTTTGTAAATAATGAGGACGTTTACGATCAGAATGATGTGGATTATTACTGGCATGGAGAAGGTGCAGACGTATATTACATGCCTGTAGAGTAAAGAAAAAGCAGAATGTTGACTTACACGGACACAGCTACCCGGGATGGATGGCTGTGTCCGTGACAGTTGGAGGGAATATGGATAATTTTCAGGCTTATGGCGAATTTGCCAGAGTATATGATATGTTCCAGGACAATGTGGACTACCAGACCTGGGGCAAATGGCTGAAGCAGCAGCTTGCAGCGCAGGGAATCACAGACGGACTTGTGCTGGATCTTGGCTGCGGCACGGGAACCATGACTGAGATACTGGCAGAGGCTGGCTATGACATGATCGGAGTGGATAATTCCGGGGAAATGCTGGCAGAGGCCATGGAGAAGCGGGTAGAGTCCGGGCATGACATTCTGTATCTTCTTCAGGATATGCAGGAGTTTGAACTTTATGGAACCGTACGGGCTGTGGTAAGCGTGTGTGACAGTCTGAATTACATAACAGAGGAAGAGGAGCTGGAGCATGTGTTTGCCCTGGTAAATAATTATCTGGATCCTCAGGGGATTTTTCTGTTTGATATGAATACGGTTTATAAGTATCAGACTATGATCGGGAATACTACGATTGCTGAGAACCGGGATGAGGGAAGCTTTATCTGGGAGAACAGTTATGATGAGGAGACCGGGATTAATACGTATGAGCTGGCTCTGTTTATTCCAAGAGAGGACGGACTTTATGAGAAGGATGAGGAGGTTCACTATCAGAGAGCCTATTCTTTGGAGAAGATCAAGGAACTTATTGGAAAAGCGGGAATGGAGCTTCTGGCAGTGTATGATGCTTATACACTGGAGCCACCGAAGGAAGATAGCGGCAGGCTTACCTTTGTAGTAAGGGAACATGGTAAATGATAATATAATAATAAGATAAATAGCTATAGGATTACGATTAACATTATAACAGTATAGATTGGAGAATACACATGAATGATTATATCATCCGCGCGACTGCAGCTAACGACCAGATCCGTGCATTTGCGGCAGTGACCACTGAGATGGTGGAGACTGCAAGAGAGCACCATAATACAAGTCCGGTGGCTACGGCAGCGCTTGGAAGACTTCTGACTGCAGGAGCCATGATGGGCTCCATGATGAAGGGGGAAAAAGATGTTCTGACCCTTCAGATCAAGGCCGGCGGTCCCCTTCAGGGAATTACGGTAACTGCTGATTCCCAGGGAAATGTAAAGGGCTATGTAGGAAATCCAGATGTCTGCATTCCGGCAAATTCCAAAGGTAAGCTGGACGTTGCAGGAGCAGTTGGTCCTGGATTCTTGACTGTGATTAAGGATATGGGGCTAAAAGAGCCATACAGCGGACAGGTTATGCTTCAGACCTGTGAGATCGCAGAAGACCTGACCTATTATTTTGCAACAAGTGAGCAGGTACCGTCCGCAGTTGGACTTGGAGTTCTGATGAATAAGAATAATACAGTACGCCAGGCAGGTGGGTTTATTGTACAGCTGATGCCATTTGCAGAGGAAGAAGTGATTTCCAGGTTAGAACAGAACGTACAGAAGATCAATTCTGTCACCAACCTGTTAGAGGAGGGACATACCCCGGAGAGTCTGCTGGAGAAAGTGCTGGAAGGCTTTGACGTGCAGATCAATGAGAAAATGGACACCCGTTTCCGCTGCAACTGCTCCAAGGAGCGAGTAGCGAAAGCGTTGATCAGCATCGGCAGAAAAGAATTAAACGAAATGATCCAGGAAGGCAAGCCAATCGAGATGAACTGCCATTTCTGTAATACCAACTACAATTTCACAGTAGAAGAGCTGAAAGAAATTCTAAGAAGATGCAAATAAGCTGAATTGAGACAGAATCACTATTTTTCCGCCATAGAGTTTGCACTGGTGACTGGTGTGCAGATTGCGGTATATTTCACCCAAATTCGGTTGCCGTAGCCCGCTACGGCAACCTCATCCG
>OLRG01003334.1_pt1 | contig 10384 bp, 6 predicted proteins | sample 1672331 | NCBI WGS metagenome assembly OLRG01 (sample SAMEA3136672, study PRJEB25190) | human gut metagenome
CGAACATCTTTTCGATATAAAGAGTATCTCATATTAAATGTCCAATAAAACGGGAACAGGATGAAAAGTAATATTACGATCAGTGGGAGATATACTGTTAAAAATCTCTTTAAGAATGATTCCCTCTTCATACTACTTATCCTCCTCTCTAAATGTAAAGATCAAATACGGAACTGCAACCAGGCAAAGTACAAGTGCAAGCAAGATTGCCATTGCTGATGAGTATCCTAAGTTCAATGCCTGAGCTTTATTAAACACATATACACTCAGTGTCTGTGTTGCATAAGCCGGTCCACCTTCCGTCATGTTGAAGATAACATCGACTGAGTTTGCAACCCAGATAATTCTCAGAAGTCCTGTGATAAAGATTGTATTCTTAATACTTGGAATTGTAATCTTAAATAACTTCTGGAATCCTGTCGCGCCATCCATGTCGGCTGCTTCATAAAGTTCTCCTGGAATTCCCTGCAGTCCTGCAAGAATCATCAGTGCAAAGAATGGAATTCCCTGCCAGATAATCGTTACTACAACTGCTGGAAATGCTGTATTCGTCTGTGCTAAAAATGGTATGCTCTTATTAATTATGTGTAATTTCTGAAGAATGTCATTGAGTACACCATAGTTACCGTCATACATCCATCTCCACATAAGACCGATCAAAATACCAGGTGTGACCCATGGAATCAGGCTGACTGCACGGACAACACCGCGGCCTCTGAACTTCTTGTTAAGAAGCAACGCCAGTATAAAACCAAATACAAACTGAAATCCAACGCCAAATACCACCCAGAGAATCGTCTTCCAAAGTGCTTTCCAGAACAGCGCATCTTTAAATGCCGCGATGTAATTTGCAAGTCCGACAAACGCAATGTCATTCGGTCTTCTCAAATCATAACTCTGGAAACTCATTCCAATCGCATTAATAACCGGAATGAATACTACGCACAAAATGATAATCAGAGCAGGTGCTACCAATAAATATGGATAGATACTTTTCTTTTTTACCATCGTGTTCTTTCCCTTTCAATCATACTGCCCTGCCAGTTGCCTGACAAGGCAGTTCCATAAATCAATTATTATCTAGTTGTTACAAAATCTAGTTTCTACTCGTTAAGAGCTTTGTCCAGCTTATCCATACACTCTTTAGCTGTAATCTCGCCTGTCAGAGCCTGAGAAATTGTTGCCGGCCAATTACTGATCCACTCAGTTGTTGTATCTTTTACCGGAACTGTACCCGCGATATCAACACCTTCCATAGATACTTTCATGAATTTGTCATTCTGGAAGTAATCTTCCTGCTGAACAGTCTGGCTTACTGGAACCTGTCCTGTTCCTTCACACCACATTTCCTGTCCTTCTTCTGTTGCAAGATATTTCATCCACTCAAATGCTGCTGCTTTGTTCTCGCAAGAATCGAACATTACAGTCTCTGTATCTCCCATGGATGTCCACTGTCCTTTTCCTTTTGGAATGATGAATGCATCAACATCATCACCAAGTTCTTCTACCATACCTTTAGAAGATCCAATATGATGTATGAACATAGCTGTCTTTCCAGACTTGAAGTTAGCAACTGTCTCGTTGAATCCATCGTTCGTAGCTGACTCCGGAACATTTCCGTTCTTATACAGATCGATGAAGTCCTGCATACCCTGTACAGATGCATCAGATGTCAGATCATCAAAGCTTCCACCTTCACCATAGATGAAACTTCCCCATGGCTCCTGTCCACCGGAAGCACCACGCATACCAAATCCGTATACGTCTGTCTTTCCATCACCATTTGTATCCATTGTACATTTCTTAATGTCTTCAAGGAACTCATCGTATGTCTTAGGTGTCTCTGTGATACCAGCCTCTTTGAAGATTGATGGTCTGTAGTATACATAGAGTACCTGAATGTTCCATGGCATCAGATAGAGTGAATCGTCAGATCCGCCTGCCTTTTTCATTACGTCGTAGATGTTGTCAGAAATGTCATCTTTCTTATCCCATGCATCAACATAAGGTGTTAAGTCTGCAAGCAGGTTATTGTTTGTGAACATCGGTGTTGCGGAAAGCTTAAAGGTTGCTACATCCGGTGCTCCACCACCCATAGCTGCGTTGAACAGTGTGTTGGAATATCCTCCACCATCCCAAGGAACTTCTTCACCTTCAACAGTGATTCCGTACTTATTCTCCTCGTTGAACTTCTTGATGATGTCCTGCATCAGGGAAGAATAATCTGTGTTATCTGCCCAATACTGGAACTTGATTGTGCACTCTTTGATATCATCGGTTGACTGAGCTTCTTCTTTTTTGTCTGAGCTTCCGCTATTGGATTTAGATCCGCAAGCTGTCATTCCGAGTACCATAGCTGCTGTCAGTAATACTGCTAATAACCTCTTTTTCATTGCTTGTCCTCACTTTCTATATTTTGTTGTAACTAGGATCTCTGACTGATAACCTGTGCTTTCCTGATCCCTTGTTTCAGCCATCTTCCTAACGCAACGAAGAACTTTTCGAACTGAAATGCTTTACGAATTGTAAACGCTTACATTTTAATTTTAAAAAAAATCGTAAGGCATTTACCGTCCTTGTAAGCTCTTACATTTGATAATTCAATTATATCCTTTTGACACTTTCCCGTCAATAAAAGAATGTACCAAAATAGGGAAAGCTCTTTTGTTACATTTCACTAAGAGTGCATTGTATACTCCTACACTTCCTCACGAGTTTCACAAAAAGCACGCATAGAACTGACCACCATTCGATAGATAAAATCTGCTGCGAACTCTGGTGTACAGGACTTTTTATCGGCAAGCCAGGTCTTTACAAATCCAAGACAGCCATTCAGGCAATATGCATAAAAGTAATCCATCTGATCACTTTTTTCCGGAAACATCTGCTCTAACACTTCCCTGCTGTTTCTTGCCAGAATAACTTCCACTTTCTGAATAAATCGTATATCTCCGTAAGGTCCGACCAGAGCAGAAACAATCTCTCGATTGTTGTCTAACACTTGAAATATGTCCTGAAGAAAATAAAATCCATTGTCCTCTCGCTTTTCAATTGGATGCTCTCTGATCGCACGTTCCATCTCCTCTGCCAGATCATTCTCAATCTCATACAACAGCCCAGATATATCTGGATAATGCAAATAAAAAGTAGATCTGTTAATATCTACCTGATCTACCAATTCTTTTACTGTAATCTCACCTACACTTTTCTCCTTCATAAGCATGGCGAGCCCATTTCTAAGCTGGGTCTTTGTCTTGCGGACCCGACGGTCTGTCTTCTTCTGCATATGTTTCCTGCTCTTTCTTTCATTATAATGTTAAATTTTTATAACATATTGATATAATGCAACATTTTTAATATTTTCTGTCTATTAATCAGCACTTTTTAACCTTTTAACGGTTGTAAATCACTTTCTTCCTTAATATAATACTTTTTGATAAGATAATCAACATCGTATCTATTACTAGAAAAATATTTACACAAAAGGAGCATTTTACTTATGAGGAACGCATTTCGGATTTTCCGCCGGGACATGAAACGTCTGCTTCGCAGTCCTGCTGCCGTGCTGGTCATGATCGGCGTATGTATTATCCCCTCTCTGTATGCCTGGTTCAATATTGCAGCCAATATTGACCCATACAGCAACACCTCCGGCATTAAAGTAGCCGTTGCCAATAACGACAAAGATGCAACAAGCAATGATCTTACAATCAATGCCGGGAATGAAATTATTAAAAATTTAAAAGAAAATGATCAACTCGGATGGACTTTTACGAATGAAGAAAATGCTGTTGAAGGAGTCAAATCCGGAAAATATTACGCGGCAATCGTAATTCCGGAAGATTTTAGCAGTTCTCTTCTGAGTATCCTCTCCGGCAAGATGGAGACTCCGAAACTGGATTATTATCTTAATGAAAAAATCAATGCAATTGCACCAAAAATCACAGACAGTGGTGCCAGCACAATCCAGCTTCAAATCAACAATACCTTTTCATCCATTGCATCTGAATCGGTTTCAAATGTATTAAAGCAGTCTGTTACTGACCTGGCCGGTACTATCGATACTGTCAATTCTGATCTTGTGTCAATGCTTGACAAAGTAAATGATAATATTGCCGAGTACCAAAAGATTCTGGATTCCTTCAATTCCAGTGTCGGTGGTACACAAACTTTGATCGATAACGCAAAAAGTGCCACATCTGCTTTAGACGACGCAGCAACTTCCGGTGCAAATGCACTTTCCGATGCAGACAGCGTATTAAAGGAGACACGAACAGCTACCGGAGACTTCACTTCCGCATTATCCCAGTCTATTTCAAATGGTCTAAGTATTATTGAACAGGCTTATGGCCAGGCTTCTGAAGGATTCGGCAAGCTGTCTGGCCAGGCTTCTGATATTAATCAGAAAGTGGGAAATGCTTTGAATAATGCCCAGGAAGTCAATACCAAAAACGGTGAAATTATTGCAACACTGCAGCAGCTTGCTTCACAATTACCGGCACAGTCCAATACAATCAACTCTGCTCTCGCAAAACTTTCTGAGCAGAACCAGAGCAATCAACAGTTGATCAGCAGCCTGACTGCCGGAAACGATGGTATTAGCAACGCACTTTCCACAACAACCAATACACTCGCACAGTTGGAAACAATCAACAAAGCAAACTTAAGTGGTATTCAGAGTCTTCGTACCTCTCTTGATGAGAACGTATTTCCACAGTTGAATCAGACTATGGATATTTTTTCCAGTCTGACAGGTGAACTGAACGGAATACTGAACGGTGTACCTGCTACCACTGAGCAGTTAAACAGTATTCTGACACAGCTTGGCACAAGCCTCACAGAACTGAACAACGTACTGAATGGAACACAGTCCTCTCTGAATGCCGTAATCAACCGACTGGACAACGTCCGTACCGACATCAATGCGATTACAAGTTCTGAGACATTCCAGAAGCTTACCTCTTTGGAAGGCATTGATTCCGATACGATTGCTGAATTCGTATCATCTCCGGTAAATGTGGATACAGAAACTTACTATTCTGTTAAAAACTACGGTTCTTCCATGACACCATTCTATTCGAACCTGGCAATCTGGGTTGGAGGAATCGTCCTGATTGCTATCTTCAAAATGGAAGTGGACCGTGACAGATCCATGCGTTCTTACAGTGCCACAAATATGTATTTTGGGCGCTGGCTTTTATACATGCTGCTAGGTCTTGTCCAGGGACTGATTGTATGTGTCGGAGACGTATTTCTTCCAGGCGTTCAGTGCCGTCACCCATTTGCGCTGGTACTGACCGGGCTTGTATGCTCCTTTGTATATGTCAACATTATTTATGCTCTGTCACTGACATTTAAGCATATTGGAAAAGCGTTATGTGTAATCTTTGTCATTCTTCAGATTCCAGGATCTTCCGGAACCTATCCGATTGAAATGACACCGGTATTTTTCCAGAAAATACACCCGCTTCTTCCATTCACTTATGGAGTTGCTGCTATGCGTGAAGCAATTGCAGGCATGTATGGAAGTGTTTATATCCACAACCTTTTAATCTTGCTCTGCTACGTTCCGATTGCACTTTTAATCGGACTGGGAATAAGACCTCTTCTGGCAGGACTGAACCGCCTGTTCGACCTGAAGCTGTCTGAAACAGAATTTATGGTCTGCGAAGAACCAGATGATCAATTAAGCAGGAGCGCTCAGTTGTCTATGCTTTTAAAAGCCTCTCTTTCACAAGACGACTTACGTACACAGACCGCTGAGAAAGCTCAGAATTTTGAACAGAATTATCGGAAAATGATTCGCTATGGTTTCCTTGCGATCATTATTATTCCGTTGATCTTCCTGATACTGATGTTCAGTCTGGAATCGAAAATTGTATTTTTGGTTCTTTGGATCATATCTATCATCGCCATCGCAACATGGCTTATTATTGTAGAATTCATTCACACAAGACTCGCCGAGCAACAACAGCTGGCTGGTATGTCTTTTGATGAGATGGTGAAAAAATTCCGTGGAAAGGAGGAGGAATAATCATGAAAAATATTCTTCGCATTTTTAAGTATGATTTAAAGAAGATCCATAAAAATGTCATTGCCATGATCGTTATTATGGGAATCACTGTTATTCCGACTCTTTACGCGTGGTTCAATATCGCTGCGAGCTGGGATCCATACGGAAATACAGGAAACTTAAAAGTTGCTGTAGCAAGCTCTGATGAAGGTTATAGCGGTGAACTTCTTTCAGTAAACCTTAACCTTGGAGATCAGGTTCTAACAACTCTTAGAGGTAACTCGCAGCTTGACTGGACATTTACAAGTGCTAAGAAAGCGAAAGAAGGAGTAAAATCCGGAAAATATTATGCGGCAATCGTAATCCCAAAAGATTTCAGTAAAGACATGATGAGTATTTTCACATCCAATGTAACACATCCTGAAATCAAATATTATATCAATGAAAAGGAAAACGCAATTGCCCCGAAAGTCACCGTAAAAGGCGCAAATGCCGTACAGCAGCAAATTAATGATACATTTGTACAGACGGTATCCCAGACCGCATTAGAAGCCTTTCAGCTTGTTAATAACGTTGCTGACGAGACCGATGATCAGACAATCGCCGACAACCTCTCAGCCGCACTGGCGCAGATTTCAACAGACTTATCCTCTGCCGCCGGCACTGTACAGGCATTTTCCGATATGGCAAATTCTGCGGCAATTATGTTGAATACCACTACAGAATTCTTAAGTCAGTCCGGTTCCGGTACAAAAGCCAGTGTAAATGCCCTGGGCTTGGCTGGAAATGGTATTGATTCCCTGAATTCAGCTTTAACAGGAACAACCGATTCCATCAACCAGGCACTTTCACAGAGCGCTTCCTTCTACAGTGCGGTATCCACCTGTGTCGGAAATGCACTGGATTCCTATAATTCAGACGCACAGGCTTGTGCAAATGCACTGAATGCCGTAAGTGGACGTGTGCAGAATCTGATAGATGGTTACCAGTCACTGGAAAACTCGCTGAGCCAAATTGCTGACTCTATTACTGAGCCAAATTTAAAAGGTATGCTTATGCAGGCAATCGGCAATATTCAGAAAGCGAAAGCTTCTCAAGAAGCAATCCGTGATGCCATTAACGATGCAGCTACTGGTATTACTTCCGCAACTGCAAATGCAACCGAATTAAAGAACAATATTGACGGCTTGATCGCCCAGAGTAATTCTTCAATCAGTACTGTGAAAAAAGATTATGAAAACAATGTTAAGGGTAGTCTGGATGATCTGGCAAATGATCTGACTAGCACAGGCAGCTCTATTACTTCACTGCTTGGACAGTTAGATAACAGTCTGAAAGACATTTCCGGGGTGACAGGCTCTGCAGCCGGAAATCTCACAGAGGTACAGAAAGCTTTATCAGATTCCGCTTCTCTTTTAAATGAAGCATCCGGTAAAATGTCTAATGCAGCAACTGCAATGCTATCTTCCGATGACAACGGCATTCAATTACTGACCAGCCTTCTCTCTGAGGATCCGGAGGCAATTGGTTCATTCCTTGCATCACCGGTCAAGCTTAATGAAACACATATTTACCCTATCGAGAACTATGGATCTGCTATGGCTCCATTCTACTCAACACTCGCGATTTGGGTCGGCGCAGTTGTAATGGCTGCCATGTTAAAAGTAAATGTTTCAGACAACTTAAAGCACAAATTGAATAATCCGAAAGAACACCAGTTATATATTGGACGCATTCTTCTTCTCCTTTGTATAGGATTTTTACAGAGCGCATTGATCTGTCTTGGCGATCTTTATTTCCTGGGCATCCAATGTGAACATCCTGTATTATTTGTACTGGCAGGATGCTTTAGCAGTCTTGTATATGTAAACATTATTTACGCTTTGACTGTTTCCTTTGGAGATATCGGTAAAGCAATCGCAGTTGTGCTGATGGTCATGCAGGTAGCCGGAAGTGGTGGAACTTTCCCAATTCAGTGTGCGCCGGAATTTTTCCGGAAAGTATATCCTTTACTTCCATTTGTACACAGCATGAACGCTATGCGTGAATGTATCGCCGGTTTCTATGGCATGAACTACTGGATTGAACTTGGAAAACTGGCACTCTTCCTGATTCCGGCATTGTTGCTCGGTCTGATCCTCAGGAAACCAGTCATCAAGTTAAATGATGCATTTACAGAAAAATTGGAAAGTACACATCTGATTTAAAATACACAAAATACTCCAGTAAATTCGTTTCGAAATGCACATAAGGCATTTATAGATAGAAAAACCCCTCTGAAATATTTCATCTTAAAGATGGATATATTCCAGAGGGATTTCTTTATCTTACATCTGATACGTCATTTTCGAGTTTATTTATTTTCCGATCATATGTATAAATTCCATTAATCTCATCTTCGATATCACTCCACTGCGTATATACACAGCCACACAGCCCTTTCTCTTTTAAATGTATCACCTTATCCTCAAGTTGTTCATATGCCTTTTTGTACTTTGAAACAGTCTTATAACTTCCATAACCATATTTTTTCTCCGATGCTACGTGTCCTTCCACTCCAAATGTAAAACCACCATATTCGCTTAATACCGCTGCACGGATTTTTTCCGGTTTTACTTTTAATGGAAAGAAATAGTTATGTACACTCTGAAAATCTCCCGTTCCCTGATCAAACCAGCCGCTTGCTGAATCAATCATACTCCCAGGATCCAGATTTCTTACCATATCTGTAATTTTCTTCGTTTCAAATTGTCCCCAGCCTTCATTGAAAATTACCCAGGTACATATACTCGGATGGTTCTTTAGCAACTTAATAGTTTCTTTCACTTCACGAACAAATTCATTTCTTCCGTCTTGATTCTGACGAGACAGAAGTCTGGAATGATTGTCTTTCATTGTTAATCCCGGCCATGACATCACATTTGCAAGATATGTTACAAACCAATGATGATACCTTTCACCACCATTGACCATGTCCTGCCATACAATCATGCCTAAACGGTCACAATGATAATACCATCGCTCCGGTTCAATCTTAATATGTTTTCTTACCATATTAAATCCCATTCGCTTCATTTCGCAAATATCAAAGATTAATGCTTCATCTGAAGGTCCCGTATACAAACCGTCTGGCCAATACCCTTGATCTAATACACCTTTTTGAAAATGTTCCTTTCCATTTAAATACATACGCGGAATATTATGTCTATCATTCTTTATCTCGAATCTTCGTATTGCAAAATAACTTTCTACTTCATCTACACATACATTTCCAGGTCTGTATCCTTGCATCTTGACATGCATATAATAAAGATATGGCTTCTCACAATTCCAGCATTTCGGATTTGGTATCTCCACTTCAATCCATGAATTCGTCTTACCTTGTACTGTCATCATTACTTCCGGCAGCCTCTGTAAAAATGATTCTGTTTCCGTCAAATTACTTCCAGAATCTGAATAAATCTCAGGAAAACGAATCTCAATTTCCACTGGAATTTTTTCATTAATTTTGTTGGATTCGACATATATTTCTATTTTTACAGTCTCTAAACAGCCTTCTGATCTTTCTTTCTCAACATATTTCTTAATCCTTGTATCTATATGTTTTACCCATTTGTCTGATACTTCCTCCAGCCAAACACTCTGCCAGATTCCACTCTGGGCCGTATAAAACATCCCGCCACTCTCCAGCTTTTGCTTCCCTCTGGCATGATAAGAAGTGTCAGAATCGTCCTGAACCATAACAACAAGCTCATTCTTCCCCTCACATATATAGTCTGTAATATCAGCAGAAAATGGAAGGTATCCTCCTATGTGCTCTGTCACCAGGGTATCATTCACAAAAACTTTACACATCTGATCTACCGCTCCAAAATGTAACAGCATATGCCTTCTTTCAGTCTTTACATTCCATCTTTCGGACAAAATTTCTTTTCTATACCAAAGATACTCCTCAGGCTTCAGCTGCCTGGCTACACCTGATAGTATACATTCCGGTGAAAATGGCACTAAAATCTTACCACCATACTCTACAGGTCTTTCGCTGTTTTCCGTAAATGTATATTCCCACTCTCCATTTAATATCGTATAATCTGTATTCCTGATTAAAATAGGACGTGGATACTCCTGTAAAATATGCTCCGAATCCAATCTCTCTCCCCATCTGGTATATAACTGCTTCATTACTTTCTCCTATTCTACTACAAAAACACGTCCAAAAGATTACTCTTTCAGACGTGCCTCTCATTCCAGGTTAATGTTTATTTTATATAAAATATGTACCTTCAAAACTACATATAAGAAACTTTTTAACATCTTTACCTATCCACCTTACTTGGTTATGCCCTCGACCTATTAGTAACAGTCAGCTCC